>Ga0209381_1001336_pt1 | contig 41364 bp, 15 predicted proteins | sample DewCreD2012metaG_FD_184111 | JGI IMG/M metagenome (GOLD analysis project Ga0209381, IMG submission 184111) | Hot spring sediment bacterial and archeal communities from British Columbia, Canada, to study Microbial Dark Matter (Phase II) - Dewar... ... | reverse complement strand
CAGAATACGTCCCCAATGCTTATATCTGACCGTCGGATTTTGCAAACCTTTGCGAATTCTTTTCAAACCTCGCGTCTTTTTACTGTTGCAGGGGCCGCAGGTGTCTCAACTGTGGTTGGGGGTGGCGGCTGTGCTGCTGGGAAAACCGTTGTGCGTTGGGATGGTGGTGGTGGTGGGGGTGTTGTTGATGGTGGCGCTGTTGGCGGTGGTGCTGGAGTTGGTGCCGGTGTTAGTGTCGTTGGTTTCCCTGTTGGCGGCGTGGTTGGGGGGCGCAAGGGTACCGCTGTGACATCTGAGGACGCGGGTTTTGGTAAATCTGTGGGTGCAATGGGTGTAGGTGGAGTTGGAGACGGTGTCTCCACCGGCTTGCTGGGGGATGCCGGAGGCCTGGAAGAGGGAGGTGGGGGGGTGGTTGGTAGGTTAAACTCCGTTTCCACCTCGATAATGGCTCCACGACTGGGACGACCTGGGGTGCGCTTCGGTTTGGCCGTGACTTTATTTGGGGTGGCTGGTGGTGAAACTTGCGGTTGGGAAGGCCCTTTGAGAGGAGCATCCGACTGAACGGTGGGTTCTTCCGGAGAAACGACTTGGATTACCGCAGGTTTGGCTGGAATACCTGCTGCTGCAGGGCGGGTTCCCAAATTCAGCCTTTCTATGATTTCCAAGGCTGAAGCGGGTCTTTGTGCCGGGTCCTTGTGCAGACAAGCAGCCAGGGTGCGTTCCCAAACCACAGGGATTTTTTTACCTTCAATTCCCAATTCCTTGCGTCGTTGGGTGATGGTAGGGGGCGTCTTTTCGCGGACTTGGGCCAAGATTTCACCCGAGTAAAATGGTGGTTTGCTTGTCAGCAATTCATAGAGGGTGGCGCCGACGGCGTAAATGTCATCGGCCACCGAGGGTTGTTCCCCCATGGCCTGCTGGGGGCTCATGTACACGAGCGTACCGGAAACGCCTCCTTTGTGCATGGTGGCCTTGGTGAGGCTGTCGGCGACGCTGCGGGCAATGCCGAAGTCGGTGATTTTAAGCCGTCCTTGATGGTCCACCATGAGGTTGGCCGGCTTGAGGTCGCGGTGGACGATTTTGACATCGTGGTGGGCGTAGTAGAGGGCCTGGCAAAGCTGGCTGACCCACGGTTGCAATTCCTCCACCTCAAACACCTTGGCGGGGCGGGTGAGCCGCAGATTGGCCAGCGTGTCGCCCGCCACGTATTCCATGGAGATGCCGGCGCAATTTTCGTCCTGGAAAAAGTAGAAAAATTTGACGATGTGGGGATGGGAAAGTTCCAAGCTGCGCCGGGCTTCACGTTTTAGTTCTTCAACGGCGGACTTGTCCTTGGCCAGGACTTCAGGGAGGAATTTTAAGGCGACATCAAAATCGAGGGATTCATCATGCGCGAGCCAGACCACGCCCATGCCGCCGCGACCCAACACCCGTTGCAGGGTGAAGCGGTTCAACACCTTCTGCCCCGGCACCAGCCCGCGGACGGTGACGCCCAAATCCAGGTCGGTCAATGGATTGATGTTATCGGCACTCATGGGTGCCTTAGGCCGGCAATAACCGGCCGTGTTGTTTGTTCACGTTTGCCGGTATGCTGAAAAGATGATGGCAAAAAGTTCGCGTGCTGGCAATAGAGGGGATGGCCCCTTTTGCAGGAATTACGGAAGGCCGGGGCGGGGTAAAACGGACCTACCCCGCAAGGGGCGGGTTGGCTACGGGTTTGCGAAGCGGATTTAGAGGTATTCCCGCGGGTCGGTGATGCGACCGGTAAGAGCGCTGGCGGCGACCGTGGCGGGGCTGGCCAGGAAGACCTGGCTTTCCTTGTGACCCATGCGCCCCGGGAAATTGCGGTTGGTGGCGCTGATGCACTTCATGGGCTTGTTGATGCGCCCGAAGGTGTCCACCGGCCCGCCAAGGCACGCGGCGCAACCGGCGTTCTCGGTCATCATCACGCCGGCATCCACAAGAATCTGCCAGATGGTTTTATCGCCCCACCGGGTGGTTTGGAGGTCACGGACAATTTCCGGCGTGGCAGGCACGCCAAAGGTGTCAATAACCACCTTGCGTCCGCGGATGATGCGAGCGAATTCGACGAAGTCGCTGGTTTTGCCACCGGTGCAGGAGCCAATGTAAGCGCGGTCAAGTTTGATGCCGGAAAGCTCTTTGGCAAGTTTACGCTGCCCCGGATCAGGATGACAGGCCACGGTGGGTTCCAGTTTGCTCAAGTCCACCACAAGTTCGTAGATGAACTTTTGGTCTTTGTCGGGTTCGACCGGTTCGTAGTGGGTCTTGGTGCCGTTGAGGCGGGTGCGGTTTTCAACGTATTCGGCAGTGCGGGCGTCGAATTCGAAGATGCCATTTTTACCGCCGGCTTCGATGGCCATGTTGGCGATGGTCATTCGGTCGTCCATGGAGAGGCAGGCCACGCCTGGGCCATCGAATTGCATGGCGCGGTAAGTGGCGCCGTCGAATCCGATTTCGCCGATGATATGGAGTATGATGTCCTTGGCCATGACGCCCGGCTGCAGCTTTCCTTCGAAGCGGAAGTGCATGGTTTCGGGGACTTTGAGGAGGAGTTTGCCGGTGCCCATGACAAAACCGGCGTCGGTGTTGCCGATGCCGGTGGCAAATTCGTTGAATGCGCCTGCGGTACAGGTGTGGCTGTCGGTGCCGAAGAGGACTTCGCCGGGGCGGGTGTGGCCTTTTTGGGGCAGGGCACTGTGGCAGACGCCGGCATATTGTGAACCGTATTGGCGGACGAAGTGGCCTTTGGACGGGTCGAATTGCCAGTTGCCGTTGGGGTCGTCAATGACATCGTAGAAATAGATCAGCCCCTGCTCCTTGACGAATTGGCGAAGCAGGTTGACGTTGCGATTGGAGTTGGAATCCGCGGTGAAGATGTAGTGGTCGGGAATGATGACCACCTTGGTGCGGTCCCATACCTTGGCGTCGGCGCCAAATTCGCGTTTGAACACTCCGATGGTGCCCGGGCCGCACACGTCGTGTGTCATGAGCACATCAGCATTCACCCACACATTGTCCCCGGCCTGCACTCGGGCCTTGCCCGCGGCGCGGGCCAAAACTTTTTCCGTCAACGTCATAGCGGGGTAAATCTACCGTTGGGCGGGACAGGGTGCAACAGCAATGAAATGCCCTGCCCGTTGGCACATCGGCTCGACAGGGAGGCGAGGGGGAGACTATGCTTGGGGCATGAACATTTTGGTCACCGGCGGCGCTGGATTCATCGGCTTCCATGTTTGCGAGGCACTCTTGCAGCGGGGGCATGCAGTATGGGTGGTGGATGATTTAAATGATTTTTATGCGCCGTCGCTCAAGCAGGCCAATTTGCGCGCCTTGCAGGCGCTGGGGCGGGATTTTGAATTTGTACAGGGAGACATCACTGATGAGGAAGCGTTGGAGGAGGTATTGGGGAGTGCACGATTTGATCAAGTGATTCATCTTGCAGCGCGGGCGGGTGTGAGGCCCAGCTTGCAGGCGCCGGCCTTGTATTTGCGGGTGAATGTGGAGGGCACGGCGATGTTGCTTGAGGCGGCGCGGCGGCATGGAGTGCGAAAAGTAATCATGGCTTCCTCTTCCTCCGTGTACGGGGTGAATGCGCGTGTGCCCTTCAGCGAAAGTGATCCCATTTTCACGCCCATCAGTCCTTATGCGGCGAGCAAGCTTGCGTGTGAAGCCTTGGGGCATGTGTATCATCATGTTTATGGGATGGATGTGGTGATGTTGCGGTTTTTTACTGTTTATGGGCCCCGTCAACGGCCAGATTTGGCCATTCACAAATTTGCGCGGTTGATGGTGGAGGGGCGTCCGATTCCGGTGTATGGGGATGGCACAACGGCCCGGGATTATACGTATGTCACCGATACGGTGGCAGGCGTTTTGGCCTGTACGGAGCGGGAGTTCGGGTACGAGATCATCAATTTGGGTGAGTCACAGACGGTAACGCTGAACCGGTTGATTGAAGTGTTGGAAAAGGAGCTGGGGGTCAAAGCGGTGATTGATCGGCAACCACCACAGGCTGGAGATGTCCCCATCACGTATGCAAACATTGAAAAGGCGCAGCGGCTGTTGGGGTACGAGCCCCGTGTGAAAATTGAAGAGGGCATCCGGCGTTTTGTGGAGTGGTTCAAGAGGACTTGAGGTGCGGGCGGCTACGGTGAGTTGAGGGATAGTCGTGATTGGATTTACAATATTCGAATAACGAGGGGGTTTTTATCAGGGATTGAGGTCTAGCTTGTGTGGATGGATGATTTTTGTATGCTTGGAATATGAACAAGTACCTCGCATCTATATTGACCGGATGGGTTGCAACCGTTTTGTGCAGTGTCGTTGGAGTATCTGCTCCAGGGGCGGAAAGCCCACTTGTTCTTTGGTACAACAAGCCGGCGGGGCGATGGGTGGAGGCATTGGCGATTGGCAATGGGCGTATTAGTGCGATGGTGTTTGGGGGTGTGGCTCAGGAGCGGTTGCAACTCAACGAAGGGACTCTTTGGGCCGGTGGTCCTTATGACCCGGTCAACCCGGAGGCGCGGGAGGCTTTGCCGGAGGTGCGGCAGTTGGTGAATGAGGGGAAGTATCGCGAAGCCGCCAAGCTCATAAGCGCCAAGGTCATGGCGAAGCCGCTTCGGCAGATGCCGTATCAAACAGTGGGCGATTTGCTGATTGATTTTGGAGGGTCCACCAATGCGGAAAATTATCGGCGTGAATTGGATTTGGACACAGCCACAGCTTCGGTGAGTTATGTGCGGGATGGAGTGCGTTTCAGTCGGGAGGTGTTTGCCAGCGCGCCGGACAATGTCATCGTCGTGCGTTTGACTTGTGACAAGCCGGGACAGCTTTCATTTGTGACGACGATGCGCACGAGGATGTCCGCCACTGTGAGCACGGCAGGGAATGATACGCTGGTGATGAACGGAATGGGTGGCAGCTCCAGCGGCATCCAGGGGCAGATTCGGTATCAGGCGCGGGTGCGTGTATTGAATGAAGGCGGCACGGTGACAGCCCAAGGGAGCGAGGTGCGGGTGACGAATGCCAATGCGGTGACGTTGCTGGTGACGGCGGCCACGAGTTACAAGCGGTTTGATGATGTTTCCGGCAATCCTGAAGCGTTGACGGTGGCATGCTTGCAGGCCGCCGCCAAAAAATCGCTTAAACGCCTGCGTGCGGATCATTTGGCGGATTACCAGCCGCGATTTCGGAGGGTAACGTTGCAACTGGTGACGGCGGAGGGCAAGCCTTGGCCGACGGATGAAAGGATTCGACGATTTGCAGAGGGCAATGATCCGCAGTTGGCGGCGCTTTATTATCAATTCGGACGGTATCTGCTGTTGAGTTGTTCGCGGCCCGGAGGGCAGGCGGCGACTTTGCAAGGTTTGTGGAATGAGAGCATGACGCCGCCATGGGAGAGCAAATACACCATCAATATCAACACTGAGATGAATTATTGGCCGGCGGAATCGGGCAATTTGTCGGAGTGCGTGGAGCCGTTGATGGCGATGGTGGAGGATTTGACGGTGACCGGCGGACGGACGGCGCAGAAGATGTATGGGGCACGTGGTTGGGTGGTGCATCACAACACAGATATTTGGCGTGCTTCCGCGCCGATTGACGGGCCGCAATGGGGCATGTGGCCTTGTGGCGGAGCATGGTTGAGCCTGCATTTGTGGGACCGCTATGAGTACAGCGGAGACTCCACTGTTTTGAGGAGAATATATCCGGTGCTCAAAGGCGCCTCGGAATTTTTCCTCGATACATTGCAGGAGACGCCGGACAAGAAGTGGTTGGTCACCAACCCGTCGCTTTCGCCGGAAAACGGACATCCCTTTGGCACCTCGATTTGTGCGGGGCCAACCATGGACATGCAAATCTTGCGGGATTTGTTTGCCAACACGATCAAGGCTGCGGCGTTGTTGGGTGTGGATGCTGATTTTCGAGGGAAGCTTGCCGCAGCCCGTGCACGGCTGGCGCCCAATCGGATCGGCAGCGCCGGTCAGTTGCAGGAGTGGATGGAGGATTGGGACTTGAAGGCGCCGGAACGTAATCACCGGCACGTGTCGCATCTTTATGGCCTGTATCCCGGTCGGGATATTCACCGGCGCGACACGCCGGAGCTTGCTGCCGCAGTCAAAAAGTCTCTGGAATTACGCGGTGACAAGGCGACTGGCTGGGCCACGGCATGGCGCATTTGTTTGTGGGCGCATTTGGGGGATGGGGACCATGCATTCGAGATTTTGAAATATTTGCTGAGCCCGCAATTAACGTACCCAAACATGTTTGATGCCCATCCGCCGTTTCAGATTGACGGCAATTTTGGTGGTGCGGCCGGGATTGCGGAAATGTTGATGCAAAGCCGCATGGGCACAGTGGGGGATGCTCTCAATCCATCGCCTGTGCCGGAAATTGAGGTGCTGCCAGCGCTGCCCAAAGTCTGGCCGTCGGGGCAGGTGCGTGGATTGCGCGCGCGGGGTGGGTTTGAGGTGGACATCACATGGAGCGAGGGCCGCTTGGTTCAGGCGCAAGTCCGCTCGTTGAAGGGGGGTAAAGTCAAATTGCGCTACGGCGAAAACACCCGCGAATTCACCATGAGCCGCGGCCAAACCCGGCGTTGGGACGGCAAATGACCGGATGCGTACTTTCCAAAGCATGGCCCCACCGCTGACGGTGGGGCGCATGTTTTCCGGTTTTGCAAGGTGTGTTCCCGCTTATTTGGCGGGGGTAAGATTGGCGAGGCTCAACACCACTTGGGCAACGCGTGCGCCGGTTTTTCGTGCTGAGTCGAGGCCGACATCGTCAGCACTGATGTCGTCTTTGGTGGCCACCAAGGTGCCGCCGAGAAAGGCCGGGGCATTGCCGCCGACCACCAACATGTTGTAGCTCAACATGGCCTCCTGGATTTGCCGGATTACCAATTCCTGTCCGCCATTGCGGTTTCCGCCCACAGAGATGACGCCCACGGGTTTGTTGGCGAAGACATTCTTGGGATCGCGGAGAGCGTAGCAACGCTCGATGAATGCTTTGCACAAGGCGCTCATGCTGCGGAAATAGGATGGGGAGCCGATGATGAGTCCCCCGAAGGCGGGGTCGGTGAACTTGGCGAGCAGGGGAGTCATGTCATCCTTGATGGGAGTCGGGGAATGACCGCTAATTTGCAGGCCGCCAAGGTCAAGGAGTTCGGTCTGAATGCGCGCATCCACAGCGCGGGCGGCGTCGAGGGCAACTTGCACCGCTTTTGCGGTGGTCATGCCTTTACGGGGGCTGCAGGCGACCCCGATAATTTTAAGGGGCGCGGCGGGGGCCTCTGCGGCATGGGCGCTGCGTATGGTTGCAGCAGCCACGGCGGCCACGCCTGCGGTGGCGATGAAGTTCCGGCGATTAATGATTTTTTTCATGGGAATAAATGTGTTGTTTGGAGGTCAGGTTATTCAAAATGGCATTCTATATCACGAGCAAAAATGAATGGGGTGTCAGGAAAAAGCACATCTTATAATTATGATTTGAAATTATTTGCATGGATGTAACCGCCATTTCGTTGCAAGCGTCTGATGGGAAGAATCACTGATGTGCGTTATGTGACGCCTGTTTTTTGGGGTTCGACTGGAACCATCAGGCGCCAGAGGGAAGGCTGTTAACAACAAAACCTGAATAGAACCATGAAAAATAAAGCCTTGCTGATGTTGATGTTTGTTGGATGTGCAGGTTGGACGTCCATGACCTGCGGCTACGCGCAGGACTGGCCGCAATGGCGCGGACCAAACCGGGATGGCCGTGCAGCGGTTTTTAATCCGCCTGCCACATGGCCTCAGGAGTTGAAAGCTGCATGGAAGGTGACAGTGGGCGAGGGTGTGGCCAATCCATCGTTGAGCGGCGGGCGTCTCTACGTGATGAGTCGTCAGGAGGGCAAGGAAATCATGCGGTGTTTGGATGCTGCCACGGGCAAAGAACTGTGGCAGGACAGCTATGAGACCCAGGGGGCAACGGGACCTGCAGCGAGTTTCAGCGGGCCGCGGGCAACTCCTGCTGTGGCGGAGGGAAAGGTGGTGGCGTTGGGGGTGCGTGGGGTGCTGTCGTGCTGGGATGCCGCCAGTGGCAAATTGCTGTGGCGCAAGGAGGAATTTACGGGGTCCTTGCCGCGGTTTTTCACTGCGGCTTCTCCTTTGTTGGTGGATGGTTTGTGCGTGGTGCAATTGGGTGGCGGCAATCAAGGGGGCGTGCTGGCTTATGAGTTGGGTACGGGTAATGAAAAATGGCGATGGACGGGGGATGGGGCAGCGTATGCATCGCCGGTGTTGGCGATTGTGGATGGGGTCAAATTGGTTGTGGCGCAAACGGATACCAAGATGGTGGCTTTGACATTGGAAAAGGGGGAGTTGGTATGGGAGGCTCCCTTTGCAGTGCAGGGGCGGGGATATAATGCGGTCACGCCGTTGGTGGATGGTGCGACGGTGATTTATGGCGGGTCTGGCAGGGGGATGACGGCGGTGAAGTTGGCGAAGGCGGGAGACAAGTTCACTGCAACTGAGCTGTGGAAGAGCCCGGACATCAATTTGCAATTCAACACTCCCGTGCTGAAAAACGGGTGGCTTTATGGGATTTCGGCACGGAATGAACTTTTTTGTGCCAGTGCGTCGGATGGCAAGTTGGCTTGGAGTGCGCCATTTTCGGGAGAAGCTGCCGGTGGAGCTGCGCCTCAAGGGGCGCCCGGGGGTGGCGGGCCGGGAGGTGGACGCGGAGGCCGAGGGGGTGGAATGGGTGGAGGCGGCTATGGGTCGGTGGTGGATGGCGGGAGTGTGTTGCTTGCGTTAACACCGGCGGCGGAGTTGGTGGTTTTGGCGCCGGATCCGAAGGAGAAGAAAGAGTTGGCGCGCATCAAACTGACCGCCTCGCAAACGTACAGTTACCCCGTGGCCGCCGGCGATCGGCTTTTCATCAAAGACCGCGATTCAGTGGCGCTGGTTTCTGTGAAGTAGTGTTGTTGGAAACGCAGAGCGCGCAAGTGTTTAATAACTTCCCGAAATGTAGTGGGTGAGTTGTTCGATGACCTGGTTTTGGGTGGTGATAATCCAATTGACCAGGTCGCCGATGGACAAGACACCCACCAATTGATCATTTTCCAACACCGGCAGGTGGCGGATACGGTGCTGGGTCATGAGCCGGAGGCACTCCTCAACGGTGGTCGAAGGGGTGACGGTGATAACTCGGGAGGTGAGGATTTCGCGGACTTTGGTTTCCTTGGAGCTTTTGCCCTGCAAGGCAACCTTGCGTGTGTAGTCACGTTCGGAAATCATGCCCATCAGGCGTCCATTTTCCACCACTACGAGGGCGCCGACATTGACTTCGGCCATTTTGCCTATGGCCTCAAACACGGTTTGGTCGGGGCCGATGGTATGTACGGCCGGATTGGACTTCTGCTTGAGAACGGCGCTGACTGTACCGGTAAATGGCATAGGACTTAGTGATTTCCGTGTTTTATTACATCGGGCCTGACAGTTCACCCCGGCCCCCTGCCACAGGCGACAGCCGACGATACAGCATCCAACTGCTTCAGCCTGTGGTTGACGGGCTCACTATAGCGCATTCAGAGGGAATCGCAACAGCGATTCACATGAGATTAGGGGAACAAGAGCTGAGAGGGAGGGGCTTTCTTTTTGTCATCCTAAGATGTGACTATACAGAAACCGATTTCAAGGCACACTGGGTAACCTGAAGCCGGTGGGTGGCGTCTGTTGAATGGCGTGTCAACAGCAAGTTCACTTGGTACAACATGCCGTTTAAAAACTATTCTTGCTAATTGCCGCAGCAGTTTGTGGCCTTTTGCACCGAAGCTTTCAAGCAACGGTGATGCGTGAAGTGTGGTGAAACAAGAAATCCCTAAAGAGCAAGGCTTGAGAATGAAGCGCAGGATGAAAGAAAAGGTGGCTATAGCCGCGATGGTTATCGGTTGTGTGACGGCAGGACAATTGGGAGCGGATTATCCGATAGTCTCCCACCGGTACCTTGCGGACCCCAGCTCGCTTGTAACCCCTGAGCGCGTGTACATCTACTGCTCGAATGACGATGAGAGTCCGGTGCAGGGAAGTTACAACATTCCCAATGTCATTTGCGTATCAAGCAGTGACATGAAGAATTGGACGGACCATGGTTCGGTGTTCCGAGCGAGCGAAAGCACCACATGGGCCAAGCGGACATGGGCGCCGGCGGCCATTGAGCGGGATGGGAAGTTTTTCCTCTATTTTGGCAACGGCGGTGCGAATATCGGCGTGGCGGTGGGGGAGACCCCCATCGGGCCATTCAAGGACCCCCTGGGCAAGCCGCTCATTACGCACGGGACACCGGGCGTGCAACCAGCGCGCAATATGTGGTTGTTTGATCCGGGAGCCTTTATTGATGATGACGGCCAGGCGTATTTGTACTTCGGAGGAAACGGTGATGACAATGTGCGGGTGGCCAAACTCAAGCGGGACATGATCACGTTGGACGGCGAAGTCATCAAGATGAATGCCACCAACTTTTTTGAGGCGGCATGGGTGTTCAAGCGCAAGGGCATTTATTATTTCACGTACTCCACCACGCCGCGGGCACAGATGCGGATTGATTACATGACGAGCAACCATCCCATCAATGGTTATCAATACCGTGGGGTGGTGGGCGATCAACCGCCCATCAACAACAACAACAATCACGCGGCGCAATTCGAGTTCAAAGGCCGGTGGTATCATGTGTACCACAACCGGATTGTGGCGCGACAGGCCGGCATTCCCACCGGATTTCGCCGGAATTTGGCCATTGAAGAACTTGAATTCAATGATGACGACACCATTAAAAAGGTGACTTACACGACCAATGGGGTGAGGCAAATAGCAAAGGTCAATCCGAGGGTGAGAGTGGAGGGGGAAACCTTTCGCGCCCAGCAGGGAGTGGAGACGGATCGTTGCAGTGAAGGGGGGATGTGTTTGACGGATTTACAGCATGGGGACTGGGTGTTGGTGGCGGGGGTGGACTTTGGAAGCAAAACACCGTCCAAATTTATAGCTCGCGTGAGCAGTGGCGAAGAGGGCGGGAAGATTGAGGTGCGTTTGGACGGGCCGGAGGGAAAGTTGCTTGGTGTTTGTCAGGTGGAAAAAACGGGTGACTGGCAGACATGGAAAACGGTTTCCTGCCAAGTCTCGGAGGTGACTGGTGTGCACGATTTGTGCCTGAAATTCACGGGTGGCGACAAGCCCCTGCTGAACTTGGATTATTGGATGTTTGAGTAAACAATGCCGCGCAGTTTGGGGAGGGAGATGCTGTTGGGTGACGAAATAGGAGAGCAAAAATGAGAAATATGCGAAAATTATCGGCACTGCTAGTGGGAGTTTTAACCTTTGCAGCAAGTCATGCAGAGTCAGCCGCGGCAGCTACAGCGCGCAATCCCATAATTTGGGCGGATGTGCCCGACATGTGCATGGTACGGGTGGGGGAGAATTATTACATGGCGAGCACGACGATGCACTTGAGCCCGGGGTTGCCCTTGATGAAATCTCGGGATTTGGTGAATTGGGAGATTATTGGTTATGCTTACGAGACCTTGGGGGATAATGATGCATTGACGTTGCAGAATGGACGGAATGCCTATGGCGCTGGCTCCTGGGCGCCGAGTTTGCGGTATCACAAGGGGCGATTCTATGCCACGACGTTTGCCCAAACGACGGGGCTTACCCATATTTATCACACACAGGACATCGAGAAAGGGCCTTGGGAGGCGATTACTTTCAGGCCGTCCCTCCATGATCACACCTTGTTTTTTGATGATGACGGACGCACCTACATGATTTACGGCGTTGGCAACCTGCGGTTGGTGGAACTAAAAGAGGACCTTACCGGATTGAAGGAGGGGGGAGTCAATCAGGTCATCATCACCAACGCCATAGCGGTCTCCGGCGCAAGGGCCGGATTGGCGGGGGAAGGCTCCCAGTTGTGGAAAATCAACGGCAAATATTATCTGTTCAACATCATCTGGCCGCGCGGCGGGATGCGCACCGTCATCATTCATCGGGCCGATAAAATCACCGGGCCATGGGAAGGGCGGGTGGCCTTGCAGGACAAGGGGGTGGCGCAAGGTGGATTGATTGATACGCCTCAAGGTCAGTGGTTTGCCTATTTGTTTCGGGATTACGGCGCCGTGGGACGCATCCCGTACCTGGTGCCGGTGAAATGGGAGAATGATTGGCCGGTGCTCGGTGTGGACGGCAAGGTGCCGGACACCTTGGACCTACCCGCCAGCCGCGGCCTGATTCCGGGGATTGTGGCGTCGGATGAATTTGAGCGCAAACCGGGGGAGCGCGCCCTGCCTTTGGTTTGGCAATGGAATCACAATCCCGACAATCGCTTTTGGTCGCTGACGGCCAGGCCGGGTTTTTTGCGTTTGACCACGGGGCGCGTAGATGCCGGCTTTTTGCAGGCGCGAAATAGTTTAACGCAACGCACCATTGGGCCTGAATGTACAGGCGAGGTCGCGGTGGAGGTGGGGCAGATGAAAAATGGGGATTGTGCCGGTCTGGCGCTGTTGCAGCGCAACTATGGGTTGGTGGGTGTGAAGATGGAGGGGGGTGCGCGGTATCTGGTTATGGAGAGTGTCCAAAACGGGCCGCCCACCGAGGTGCAACGGGTGCCGCTGCAGCAGCAGCGGGTTTATCTGAAGGCGGAGTGTGACTTCAATAATCGCAGGGATGTGGCAAGGTTTTTCTACAGCCTCGATGGCAAAACCTGGACACAGATAGGCAATGAGTTGAAGATGACCTACACGTTACCGCACTTCATGGGTTATCGTTTTGCGTTGTTCAATTATGCGACGCAGGAGGCCGGCGGCCATGTGGATTTCGACTACTTCCGCGTCAGTGACCGCATTAGTGGATGGGCAGCCGGGAGCAATCCCTGATTTGTTGTGCCTAGTAATAAAGCCTTTGGAGGAATGATAAGATGAAATGGAGTGAAAAATTGGGTATGCGCGGCTTGATGGCAGGCGGCATGGTTTTTCTGTTTTTATGCGGAATGGTTCATGCCCAAAAGACAACGCTCATCGTGAAGGCGGGCGAAAACGGAAAGGCCATCAGCTCCGATTTATTCGGTGTGTTTTTTGAAGATTTGAATTATGCGGCTGACGGGGGGCTTTATGCGGAGCTGATTCAGAATCGGTCGTTTGAGTATAGCCCCACCGAGCAGTCGGACTGGCACCCGCTCAAGTTTTGGGAGTTGGTGAAACGCGGTGGCGGGGATGGGTCGGTGAATGTGGCGGAGATGCGTCCCATTCATGAAAACAATCCTCATTATGCGCTGTTGGTGGTGCGCCGTCCGGGGGAGGGTGTGGGACTGGCCAATGACGGTTTTGACGGGATTCCGGTGACAGGTGGGGAGGCGTATGAAGTTTCGTTTTGGACGTATCAGGCCTTCATGGGTGAGATGTGGGGGCGCGGCGATCAAAGCCGGGCCATGCCCGTAACGGTGCGGCTGGAGACACGCAATGGAGAGCTGCTTGCGGAAGCTGCATTTCAAATCAAAGGACGGGAATGGAGGCGCGTTAGTGCAAAGTTAAAACCGTCACGTACCGTACCCGATGCGCGCCTGGTTTTATTGGCGCATGAAATGGGTGGGCTTGCGCTGGATATGATTTCGTTGTTCCCGGAAAAAACATTTCGCAATCGTCCCAACGGCCTGCGCGCAGACTTGGCGCAGGCTGTGGCCGATTTGCAGCCGAAGTTCATGCGATTTCCGGGGGGATGCCTTGTGCACGGAGGTGGCGTGCGCCGGTTTTACAATTGGAAGGAAACCGTTGGCCCCGTGGAGCAGCGCCGGGCAAGACGCAATTTGTGGGGTTACCATCAAACCATGGGGTTGGGTTATTACGAGTATTTCCAATTTTGTGAGGACATCGGGGCTAAACCCTTGCCGGTGGTAAGTGCGGGCGTTTCTTGTCAGCACGCCGGAAGCTCGCCCAATCGCGGCCAGGAAGGGCTGCCGATGGACGAGATGCCGGCTTATATTCAAGATATATTGGACTTGATTGAATGGGCCAATGGCCCGGCCACTTCGAAATGGGGCGCCAAACGGGCGGCGGCCGGGCATCCGGAGCCTTTTGGTTTGAAGTATTTGGGCGTGGGAAATGAGGACGCCATCACGCCTGAGTTCAAGGAGCGATTCAAAATGATTTACGAGGCGGTGAAGGCGCGACATCCAGAGATTGTGGTGGTGGGGACGGTGGGGCCTTTCCCGGCAGGCCGTGATTATGACGAAGGATGGGCCTTTGCGCGGGAGCTTAAACTGCCTCTGGTGGACGAGCATTTCTACATGGCTCCACGGTGGTTTTGGGACAACTTATCCCGTTATGACCGTTATGACCGTCAGGGAGCGAAGGTGTATGTGGGCGAATACGCCGCGCATGACAGGGACCGCCGGAGGAATTCGTTGCGTTCTGCGCTGGCCGAGGCGGCGGGGATGACCGGCTTTGAGCGCAACGGGGACGTTGTGCAATTTGCCTCCTATGCCCCGCTGTTTGCCCGCCGCGGACATACGCAATGGCATCCGGATTTGATTTATTTCAACGGCACACGGGTTTTTCTGACGCCGAATTATTACGTGCAACAGATGTTCAGTCGCAACAGCGGTGACAGGGCGCTGGAGTTTGAGCTGCAACGCGATGCTCAGAATGGGCCATTGGCAGTTTCTGTTGTGCGGGATAGCCGGTCAGGCCACCTTATTTTGAAAATGGTTAACGGAGGAGATGCGGCCGTGCCTGTGAGTGTTCAACTGAATGGTTTGCCGGACCGTGAATTCCCTGTCACCCGCACGGTTCTGACCGGCCCGGGGCCGGATGCTTTCAATGTGGATGATCAGCCACCGGCGGTCAAACCTGTCGCCGAAGAGATTCGATTGCGTCCTGCTTTCGAGCAGGAATTACCATCCCATTCCCTTATTGTGCTTCGGGTTCGTCCATAAAGGGACGGTATAGATTGAAAGAGCAGGGGATCACCGTGTAGTACATAAAGTGCTTTAATAGTGTTTGCGCGACTGTAACGATAAAGTGGTTTATTAAAAGCGTTTTTTATAGGTTTTTGGGCTTGGTTATTGCTTTTGAAATGGAGTGCGGGCAGGCACGTTTTTTGCTTCAAAAAGTTTGCGAAATGTGGTATTGAAAATACTGTAGTTCGCCAATTCAGTGCCCGAATAATTAGCATACCTAATTTAGTTGATTATGAAACCGTGCTTGCCTGCCCGCGGGTGCTTGAGGCTTTTGCTGGCGCTGGCGGTGGGAGGTCATTTTTGGGGATCGGCGCCCTCTCAAGCTGCAACATTCACCTGGATTGCCCCAACCGGCGATTGGAATGTGGCCACCAACTGGAATCCGGTTGGCGTGCCAAGCTCCACAGATACTGCCATACTGCCTGGGGGTACAGTCATGATAACCAACCCACAGACCGTGGGTGTTTTGGAGCTTAACGGCGGCTTTTTGACCGGGCCTGGGACTTTGTTTGTGGAGCAGAACATGGAGTGGATTTCCGGGGGGATGGTGGGTGGTGGCGGGAGGGTGGTTGTTTTGCCGCAAGCTTATCTAGACATTGCCAACACGAATGCGATTGTAATGGCGGGGTGGACCTTGGAGAATCGTGGTTTTGCCAGATGGTCGGGCAATGCGCCGTGGTGGATGCAGACCGGCGCCGTGCTGACCAATGCTTCTTACTTAAGCTTTGAAACAGCCCAACCGATTTTATCGAGCAATCTCAACGTTCGCATTGACAACAGTGGCAACTTTCAAATGTACAGCACCACAGGCCATGTGGTGTTGAACCCCGATGTACTTGGGACACCGTTGATGACTTTCAACAACAGTGGTTCGATGGCTTTTTACAATGGCCGATTGGTCTTTGACCGTGCGGTGCTCAACCTTGCCGACAACTCCAGTTTGTACATTTGCCCCCAAGGTACCAATCCAGCGGTGGATTTTGGGGTGGTGGAGGTTCGGGACGACACGCCTTTAAGAGGGAACATTTTTCTTTGGATGGACATGCCCGAGCCTTGGCCGCAAAATATGGAAATCTACGCATTTGACGGTCCTTGGCAGTACGCGGCCAATTCAGTTGCAATCAATGATTCGAGCCGGGCTGTTTTCATTGAGCAACGTGTGGATGGGATGACGGGTTGGGTTTTGAGGGTGTTCAGCCCTCCCCCCACCATTTTTGTGCAACCGATGGATTGGATGGGGCCGCCGGGCGAGGAGGTAGTTCTAAATGTAGCGGCTGCGGGAGCTGAGCCGTTGATTTATCAATGGTATTTGAACGACATCCCCATTCCGGATGCCTTCGATCCACTGTTGTATATTCATACGATTCAATATTTCGATAGAGGCATGTATCACTGCGTCGTAAGTAATGCCTACGGGAGTGTCAGCTCCACTTACGCAACTGTTGACTTGGCTTATCCACCTATAATCAGGAATGCGGCCGTGATGGGTGATTACGTCGTACTAACAATGGAAACAAACGGCATGCCTTGGTATGTCAGCGTAGAATTTGCAACGGACCCCTATGGACCATGGACCGCTTCTGACGCCTTTGACCTCAACGTGACCAACAACTTCTTTCACTTTAGTTATGGTTATGAAAAGCTTTTTTATCGGGTGGCAGCTTTGGGTTTACCGCCTTACGAACGTGTCTATGGGAATGATTTAATTGCTTATCTTCGCTTTCCAATGCTGCCTGGCTACAACTTGGTTGGGAACCCGATTGTTGCGCCGGACCAGACTTTGAATGCCTTGATACCTGTCGCACCGGATGGGGCGATGATGCTTTTTCCCGCGGGTAATGGGTTTGAAACATATTATTATGACGCTTTATTGCCGGGATGGGTGAATGAACAATTCCAACCTTCAACCCGCGTATGGCGGACGTTGGAAGGAGCTTATTTTTACAACCCATTACCCCTTGGTCAAAATTTCGCCATTAGCCTGATTGGAAAAATGCCTCAGGGAGAAATCTCTGTATCTATTCCCCCCGGAAAAAGCATTCTTACATTGCCAATTCCTTCTGAACCATCAATGGTTTTTTCAGGTTTCCCGGCGGCTCCTGGGGATAAGCTCTGGACTTTTGAAAACTATTTACAGACTTTTTGGCCACACGTCTTTACCAATGCGGAGTGGAGTCCCACGCCTTACTTAAGTGGGTCCGGAGCCTTTTGGATTGAATCGGCCCCATCGGCGCCGAGCAATCGCGTTTGGCATATGTATTACCTCGAGGCCACCACACCGCCCTTAGCACAATTTCAATACCAGCCTGCTGTTTATACCGGACCAGAGCATCCCTTGGTCCCACAGTCGCAAACCGGCCCGATGCCACCGGAAATCACCGTTCAACCGGAGTCATTTGTGGTGAATGTAGGCGAGCAGGCGAGTTTTTCAGTCACGGCGATCGGCGATCCACCTTTGAATTACCAATGGTTTTTTGAGGGAATGGCAATTCCTTTTGCGACAAATGATGTTTTTATCATTCCTTCCGCCCAATTAACGGATGCAGGGGCCTATAAGGTGGTAGTGGGCAATGCGGTGGGATCGGTGACGAGCGTGGTGGCGACGTTGCAAGTGCAAGGTGGACCGCCACCGCCACAAGTCGTGGCGTGGGGATACAATGCCTTTGGGCAGACGAATGTGCCTCCTGATTTGACTGATGTTGTGGCGGTGTCGGCGGGAAGTTTTCATGGATTAGCCCTGAAGCGAAATGGGACTGTGGTGGGGTGGGGGGACGTCTCTGTGCCGCCCGGGCTGAGCAACGTGGTGGCGGTGGCGGGCGGGGGGATGCACAGCGTAGCTTTGCTTCGAGACGGGACAGTAGTGGCTTGGGGGGATAATTCAAGTTGGCAGGCGAATGTGCCACCAGGGTTGAGCAATGTGGTGGCCGTGGCGGCCGGATGGGAGAGCAGTTTAGCGTTGCGAGCAGATGGAACAGTGGTGGCGTGGGGGCAATATGAGGAGGTTCAGGTCCCAAGAGGTTTAACCGATGTCGTGGCGATATCAGGTGGAGGGGGGCACAGCCTTGCATTGAAGGCGGATGGTACCGTAGTGGCGTGGGGTTACAATTGGGCAGGACAAGCCAACGTACCGATAGGACTAAGCAATGTAGTGGCCATAGCTGCGGGTGGGTATCACAGTCTCGCTTTGCGGGCGGATGGTACGGTGGTGGCATGGGGCTATAACGCTTACGGACAGAGCACAGTTCCAGCGGGACTAAGTAATGTCGTGGCCATAGCAGCCGGAGGGGAACATAGTTTGGCTGTACGCGCTGATGGGACGGTGGTGGCTTGGGGGCGGAATAATAATCATCAAACCGATGTGCCTTTCGGTCTTAATAACGTTGTTGCCGTAGCGGCTGGATGGGAATTTAGCATGGTCTTAAACGGGGTAGGGTTGCCTTATGTAATTCCACAGGCACCCTTGCGAACTGTTGGTGAAGGTGAAGGAGTCACATTTTGGGGGCAGGCCACCGGACAACGACCGTTAAACTATCAATGGTACTTTAATGGTGAACCGATTCCAGGGGCTAACCGACCAGGGTTGGCCGTGTCCGGTGTTCAGATGTCGGATGGCGGGTTCTATCAAGTGGTGGTGAGCAATGCGGTGGGAGTGGTGACCGGCGATTTAGCAACGCTGGAATTGCGGCCACCAACTCCCAAGCAAATTATTGGTTGGGGCGGCAATTACGCCGGGGTTTGCACGCCGCCGTGGTGGGCGACGGGAGTGGTAGCTGTGGCGGCTGGAGAAAGCCATGTCGTGGCATTGCGAAGAAATGGGACGGTTGTCGGATGGGGGGACAACAGGTATGGACAAGCTGCGGAACCACAAGGGTTGGACCGGGTCGTAAATGTTGCCGCTGGATGGAAGCATAGCTTGGCTCTTAAGGACGATGGAATAATTGTCAGTTGGGGACAAAGTACCGTGCCATCCGGATTAAGCAATATCGTGGCCGTGTCCGGTGGGGGGAAACACAGCTTGGCATTGCGTGCCGATGGTGTGGTAGTGGGCTGGGGTGATAATGATTCCGGTCAAATAACAGCACCGGCGGGATTGAGCAACGTCATTGGGGTGGCGGCTGGAGGCTCACACAGTTTGGCACTCCGTGCAGATGGGAAGGTGGTGGCGTGGGGTAGAAACGTGGAGGGGCAGGTCAATGTGCCGCCTAACTTGACCAATGCTGTCGCCGTGGCAGCAGGAGGATATCACAGTCTTGCATTGCGGGCAGATGGGACAGTAGTTGCTTGGGGAGCAAACAATTATAATCAAATAATGGTCCCTGCAGAGTTGAGCAACGTGGTTGGGGTGGCGGCTGGAGAGTTTCATAGTTTGGCACAGCGTTCAGATGGGACGGTAGTGGTATGGGGATGGAATAAAGTAGGTCAGACGAATACTCCTGGCGGGCTAGGGGACGTGGTTTCCATAGCCGGTGGTTTGGAGTTTAATTTGGCGCTGTTAGGTGAGGGAGCTCCATGGATAACGGCGCAACCGATTTCCGCTGCCACCAAGGAAAGAAGTCAGGTGATATTGCGTGTTCAGGCGACGGGGCAGTGGCCGTTAAATTACCAGTGGTATCATAATGGGATGCCGATTCCGGATGCAAATAAACCGTGGTTGCTTTTGTCCGGAGTGCAATTGATGGATGCGGGGGCGTATGAGGTGGTGGTAGGGAATGCGATGGGGGCGGTGACCAGCACGGTGGCGACTTTGGAGGTGGAGCCCGTGCCCCAGCCACAAGTCGTGGCGTGGGGTAACAATGCCGCGGGCCAATTGAATGTTCCTGTGGACTTGACCAACGTGCTGCAAATAGCGGCGGGGTGGTCTCACAGTCTTGCTTTGAGAACGGATGGGACAGTCACCGCATGGGGGTCCAACAGCTACGGGCAGACCAACGTGCCTGCGGGATTGAGCAATGTGGTAATGGTGGCTGCGGGGGAAAACCATAGTGTGGCCGTGCGCGCCGACGGAACGGTGGTGGCATGGGGACGCAATAATTATGGCCAGACCAATGTTCCTGCTGACTTGAGTAATGTTGTTGCGGTGGCTGCGGGGCAGCTTCACACATTGGCCTTGAGAGCGGATGGAACGGTGGTGGCATGGGGCGGGGTTGGTTATGCGACTGATGTCCCAGCAGGGTTGAGCGATGTTATCGCGGTGGCGGCTGGTGGGCATAATAGTGTGGCTTTGCGAGCGGATGGGATGATTGTGGAGTGGGGAGAGTATGTCGCGCCTGAGCGCGGAGGAGCTCCGGCGATAAGGGATGTAGTGGCGATTAGTGGAGGAGGGTATCATTTTCTGGCTTTGCGTGCAAATGGCACGGTGGTCGCGTGGGGAGGCAACGACATGGGACAAACCAATGTGCCGCTGGGTTTAAGCAATGTAGTTGCGATTTCGAGTGGTTGGAGAAACAGCCTTGCCTTGCGTGCGGACGGGACGGTAGTGGCATGGGGTGCCAATGACTACGGGCAGTTAAATTTGCCTTTGGGACTTAGCAATGTGGTAGGAATGGCGGCGGGTGCCTACCATGGCCTTGCATTGGTGGGTAAAGGAGCACCCACGATAACCAGCCAACCGTTGTCCATAACGGTACCGAAAGGCAGAAATGCCATCTTGCAGGTTCAAGCTTCGGGACAGTGGCCATTGAATTATCAGTGGTATTTCAATGGATTGCCGATCCCTGCGGCGAATAAGCCGTGGTTGTGGTTGCCGGATGTTCAAGAAATGAATGCAGGGGCCTACCAAGTGGTAGTGGGCAATGGGATGGGTACGGTGACCAGCTCGGTGGCAGTGGTGGATATTTTGCCTCCGGTGAACATTTGGGGATGGGGATACAATTATGCAGGTTCCTATGCGGCCCCTTGGGCGGCGACAGGGGTGGTGGCTGTTGCGGCGGGTGCGAACTACGGTTTGGCGCTGCGAAGAGACGGTACAGTGGTGGGATGGGGTGGGGATTGGATGGGGGGGGCCTCAGGGGCTGCGGGATTAAGCGATGTTGTGGCGATTAGCGCCGGGCTTGGCCACGGCTTGGCCGTGCTTGCCGATGGCACAGTGGCGGCTTGGGGAGATAATTCCCATGGGCAGATAAATGTTCCACCTAGTTTGGGCAACGTGGTTTCGGTGGTTGCCGCAGATTACTACAGTTTAGCGTTGCGAAGTGATGGGACCGTGGTGGCATGGGGGGATAATGCCGATGGACAGACAGCCGTTCCTGCCGATTTGAGAAGCGTGATCGCGGTTGCCGGCGGATACAACCACAGTATCGCCTTGCGTGCTGACGGCACGGTGGTGGGGTGGGGTGATAATGAATTTGGTCAGACGGATGCGCCACCCGATTTAAACGACGCTGTGGCTGTGGCAGCGGCAAACAGCTTTAGCGTTGCTCTTCGTGCGAATGGGACGGTGGTGGTGTGGGGAGATAATTACTGGGGTCAAACCAATGTGCCGCCGGGGTTAAGCAACGTCGTTGGGGTGGTTGCCGGGGGCGATTGCATTGCAGCCTTGCAAGATGATGGGACGGTGGTGGTTTGGGGGGATGATTCGTATGGCAAAACTGATGTGCCACCGGCTTTGAACAACGTGGCAGGGGTGTCGGTGAATTGGGATTTTGGCATGGCATTGCTTGGGGAGGGGGCTCCGTGGGTTGGGACGCGACCGATGACGCTGACTGTTGCGGAGGGGGGGAAGGCCATTTTGAGTGTGGAGGCGACAGGGCAGTGGCCATTGAGTTATCAGTGGTATCATAATGGAATGCCGATTACCGGCGCCAACAAACCTTGGTTTGTTGTTTCGGAAGTGCAGCCGGGGAATGTGGGCGAGTATGAAGTGGTGGTGGCTAACGCGATGGGGGCGGTGACGAGCGTGGTGGCGACGTTGCAGTTGGAAGGTGAGCCGATGCCATCGCAAGTAGTGGCGTGGGGATACAATCTCTATGGGCAAACGAATGTGCCGCCTAATCTGACGGACGTTGTTGGGGTGGCGGGGGGAGAGCATCACAGTTTGGCCTTGCGACGGGATGGAACGGTGGTGGCATGGGGAGATAATGCTTATTCTCAGGGCAGTGTTCCACCTTGGGTGTCTAATGTGACGCAAATCTCCGCTGCTTATGCGCATAACCTGGCACTTACCGACGGAGGCGCCCTGTTGCTGTGGGGGGATAATTCTATGCACCAATTGGATGTGCCCGTCCTTTGGGACAGTGTGTTGGCCATTTCTGCCAATGCAGCTCACAACCTGGCATTGTTGGCGAACGGGAATGTGGTGGCTTGGGGGGCGAATTTTTCCGGGCAATGTAACGTGCCCGTGGATGCAACCAACGTCATTGCCGTGTCTGCGGGGGAGGATTTCAGTCTGGCTTTGCGGGCGGATGGAACGGTGGTGGGCTGGGGGGATAATGTGTATGGCCAGGCCACGCCACCGCCTTGGTTGAGCAACGTGGTGGCCATTGCGGCTGGAGGTAATCATAGTCTCGCGCTAATAGCTGATGGCACGGTGGTCGGATGGGGGAATAATGATCTTGGGCAGATTAATGTTCCGGCGGGGTTGAGTAATGTGGTGGCGATAGCGGCTGGTGGCACTCATAGCGTGGCCCTGAAGGGAGATGGGACGGTGGTGGTATGGGGATACGAAAGTAATGGCCAATTGGCGGTACCGGCAGGACTTGGCGATGTCGTGGGAGTGGCGGCGGGGTATGGACATTTATTGGCCATCGTTGGGAATGGGCCGCCGTTATTGTCACTGCAACGAACGTGGCGGCAAGCCACGGTGGGAGGGACAGTGGTGTTTGCCGGGCAAGCTGTTGGCGAATGGCCATTGCATTACCAGTGGTATTTCAATGAAGTGCCTATTCCGGGCGCCAATAAACCGTGGTTGGTGTTGCAAGGGGTGGATGTGTTCTTCACAGACGGGTTCTTTGTTTTGGAGGTTAGCAATGCGGTGGGTGTTGTGTACTCCGAGCCGATGTCCTTGGAGGTCCATACGCCTATTACAGAGCCGCCTATCATCACGCAGCATCCTGAATCTCAGACGGCGCGTGCGGGTTCGAGTGTGACTTTTGATGTGGTGGTGGAGTCGGCCTATCCAGTTGCTTACCAATGGTTTTTCAATGGTAATGGAATAGGGGGCGCCACTCAGGCAACGCTTACTTTGCCCAGTGTACGCAAGTCCGATGAGGGCTATTACAGTGTGCAGGTCATCAACCTTTTTGGGACTGCCACCAGTTTCCCAGCTTACCTGGCCGTCATCGAGCAGGACCCGTACATCACGATTAACGGTGTTTTCAAGGCGGATGGGCGGCATTTGTTGCAAGATAACTCACCGGTTTGGGTCACGATGGAGACTGCGTATGCAAATGGCAGCATTTATTATTCAACCAACAATCTGCACCCGGATGACGGGGCTTTATATACCGGACCGTTTGAAGTGGTGCCGCCGTTGGTGCTCAAGGCCATTGCTTACAACAGCAACCGGACAGAATGGACAGGGGTGGTGACCAATCGGCTGGAGATTGGATGGGAATTTCCATTGATGTTGAGCACGCCGGGAGGAGGCACGGTGACGGTGAGCCCGGCTCCGGGACCGTATGCCTCCAATTCGGTGGTGACGTTGACAGCATCGCCGGCTCCGGGCTGGACTTTCATGCGATGGGAGGGCGATGTCACGGGGAGCAATGCGGTGACGCAGGTGGTGATGAATCGTCCGCGCCAGGCGCAGGCGATATTTGGAACGACGGTTCCGCTAGCCATCCAGGGCAGTGGTATCGTTCAATTTGATCCGCCCGAGCGGGTGTTTCCGTATGGAATTCGGGTGCGTTTGTCTGCTTTGCCGAATGCAGGTCATTATTTCCAACAATGGACTGTTGGTGCGGGCACGGTTTCTCAAAGCCCGTTGGATTTGGTGCTAACGAATCCTGGGCCATCAGTGGTGGCGCGTTTCTCGCCGTTGCCCTTCAACACTTATGCATTGAATACGCTGGTGGTGGGCGGGGGCAAGGTGCTGCGGTTGCCATCTGCCAATTTTTACACCAACGGCACACCTGTGTTGCTCACGGCCATGCCGGATCCCGGTTTTATCTTCATAGGATGGAGCGGGGATTTGCAGGGGACCAATGCATCTCAGGGACTGGTGGTCAATGGCAATCGAACAGTCACGGCGCATTTCATGGAGGCCAATCGTCTGGCCATTGTTGCCCAGCCGCGCAGTCAAGTAGTACAGGTGGGGGCAACGGTGGTGCTGTCAGTGAGAGCGATAGGGCAGAATATTTCGTACCAGTGGTTTCATAATGGGCTGCCGGTGGAAGGAGGGCAAAGCAGTGACCTTGTGCTGGCCAATGTTACATCGGCTCAAGCAGGGGCCTATCAAGTATTGGTGTACAACGATTTGGGGGATTATCTGGAGAGCGATGTGGCGTTATTGACGGTTAATCGCGAGGCCAATCCGCAAGTACAGTCTTTGTTGTTTTTGGGGACAGCGGCCGATGAAGCCGCCAGGGCGGTGACCATCATATCCAATGAAGTTTACGTGGGTGGTCTTCTCAATGTGGGGGCAGGCGAGGGGTTTGGCGTGAAAGTGCCGGTGAACTTTGCATCCAACACGCCACCGGTGTGGCAGACCCTATGGCCCGGGCGCCCTGGACCCGATGGATTCATGGGGGTTTTGGGCACGCCATTGGGGCCGGTGTTTGCGGGATTCAGCGAGCCATTCATTCAAGCTGTGGCCGGGACGGCGAAGGGTGTTTTAGTGCAGTTGTCCGCCACCAATGGTCAGGAGGTATTTGCCCGGCGGACTCCGTTGGGAGGCGCGTTTGATTACGACGGCGACGAAATGCTGAATGCCATTACGAGCAGCAAGGAGCCCGGGGGTGAGTTTTGGTACGTCACCGGTATTGGACAAAGTGCCGCTGAAAGTTATGGGCAGATGTTTTTGGCGAAAGTGATGCCTGGTGGGGGCAATGTTTGGGTGGCGAGCGAGGTCAAACCGGTCACTGCCACGGAAACATTGGGTGCGGTGAATACGCCGGGATTTGCCGTTGATTTTCCGGTGGAGTACAGCGTGGGTAATGCGGTTTTGGTGATGGGCGGGGCGGTGTATGTGGCAGGGCGGTCGGACTTGGAGGGGATGCCGTATGCCACGTTGTGGAAATTCAGTCTCGATGGGAGGTTGTTGTGGCGACAATTCGGCTCGATAGGGGAGTACCGCGGGCTGGCGGCGATGAATGGCATCTTGTACGCTGCGGGGACGGCGCAGAATTTCTGGAGTGGGGAAGACTTCCTGGTGGAGCGGTGGAATCCCGAGGGTTGGATGGAATGGTCGGCCATCTATGACCGAGCCGAAGAGGACGATGGTCTGACAGCAGTGGTGGCATCCAGCGGGCGGCTTTACGCATGCGGCTACACTTATGGGGGTACGATGGGCGGGGCTGATGCGGTGGTGCTTCGATTGGATCCCGAAAATGGCGAGTTATTGTCCACTTTGATTCAGGGATATTTCCAGGACGATTTTGCACACGCGATGGTGATGAGCGGGCAGTTTCTTTACGTGGCCGGTGAAACTTCCAGCGGTGGGGCGGGGGGTGTGGATGCGGTGCTGATCCGATTGTTTGTGCCGGACCTGGTGCCGAATGTTGAGCCTCAGGTGGCATTTATCAGTCCGGCCGACGGCGAGCAATTTGTAGCTCCGGCAACCATCCCCTTGGAAATCACCGCGACAGATGCCGACGACGCCATCCGCATGGTGCGACTCTATAAAGATGGCGCGTTGCTCGCGAATCTGTCATCGGCACCGTATCGAATGACGCTGACCAATTTACCTGCCGGTGAATACGTCTTTGGAGCGATAGCCGAAGATACACGTGGTGCGAGCACATTTGCTGCGCCGGTCAAAGTGGTGGTGAATAATTACCTGGCCTCCCACAAATTGGATTTTGAGCCGGTGGTGTTGCTGCCTGCCGGGACAAGCACACCGTTAACCTTGAGCAACTATTTGGCGGGCTTTGAGGCGCGTGTGGTGAACATGACGCCGGGCAGCACGGTGCAAGTGGTGCGAGCCACGCAGGTTTATCCAGGGATGGTCAAGCCTTCCAGCGGGTCGAACATTTTGGAGCAGGTCTCCAGCAATCGGGGGCCGGTGACCAACCGGTTCGAGTTTGAGCAGGTGTTGGACAGTGTGCGGTTTACGCGTGTGGCGGTATTGGCCGGCAGTGCCGGAGCCAACCATCCGCAATGGCGGGCGCGGGCTTTCAACCGTTTTGGAATGGAATTAAGTTCCGTGGGTGAGAATGCGCTTTTTTCGCCGCAGGACATACCAGCCCGCACCTTTACGCTGAACGGTCCGGATATTGCAGCAGTGGTGTTTGAATCCAACGCCCAAGGAATGGGACGATTTGGTTCGCTGTTGTTGGATGATTTGGTGCTGAACGTAGCAATTTCGTCCAACAGCGCGCCGTTGGTGGTAATCACCAGCCCCGCTCAAAAAGAGCGTTTTGCGGGGCCGGCTGATGTCACGGTGCGGGTGTTGGCGGAGGATTACGATGGGGAGGTCAACAATGTGTCTCTGTGGGTGAATGATGTGCCGGTGGATTTTGCATTGAACAGCCGGCCCGGCCGATTCGAGCCATCGTTTGTTTTGTCCAATTTGGTGGTGGGCACCTACCGGTTGGTGGCCGTGGCTTATGATGATGTCGGAGCGTCACGCGAATCTGTCCCTGTGAGTTTTTCAGTGGTGGCACCCGTTCCGGCGAATGACAACTTTGCCAACGCACTGGTGTTGACAGGAATTACTGCGACGGCATCCGGAAACAGCGCTGGCGCTTCATTTGAGCCGGGCGAGCCTTACCATGCCGGGGTGCCGGGTGGGCGCTCTGTGTGGTTTGCCTGGACGGCGCCGCAAGATGGATTGGTGACGGTGACAACTGCCGGCAGCACGTTTGACACCGTTCTTGCTGTGTACACGGGGGGTGGACTCATTTCATTTCTAGTGGTTGAGAGTAATGACGATGATCCGACACAGACGGACGCCTTGACCAGCCGGTTGTGGTTCACAGCGAGACGTGGGCAGGTTTATTACATTGCCGTGGACGGTTACAATGGAGCGGGCGGCTTTTACTCGTTATTGGTCAGCATGAATTTGCCGCCTGTGGTGTCGTTGTTGGAGCCTCTGCCGGGGGCTATTTATTCGGCTCCGGGGCCGATAACACTGAGAGCCCGTGCGGAGGATGCCGATGGTGTGGCACGTGTTGAATTTTATCGGGGCAACGCGTTGGTGGGGGTGGCTACAAATCAACCGCCGGGAACGCCTTTTGTGGGACAAGTGACGCTGACCAACGTGGCTCCGGGTGAGTATTATTTCCGGGCGCGTGCCGTTGACGCGGCGGGTGTGACGGCGGAGACCCTGCCCGTGCGTGTGGTGGTGCGTGTGCCTGCGGCAGACAACGACATGTTTGCCAATGCCCGTGCGCTAAGTGGACCGGTGGTGTTGGTGACGAATGACAACCGCAGCGCGACTTTGGAGCCGGATGAACCGGATCCTTGGGGTGGGTTGGGAGGCAAGTCCTTGTGGTATCGCTGGACGGCACCAGCTAGCGGCACCGTGCTCATCAGTACTTTGGGAAGCAGTTTCGATACTCTGCTCACAGTCTATACGGGTAGCACGTTGCAAAACCTGCAGTTGGTGGCGTTGGATGACGACAGTGGAGAGGAAATCACGTCGGTGGTGGGTTTGTCCGATGGAGGGGCCAGCCTCATCAACATGGATGTCACTGCCGGCACCACGTATTACATCTCGGTGGAGGGCTTCTTGGGGGCTGGTGGCAATGTGCGGTTGAGTCTTGCATTCAACATTCCGCCGGTGGTGCAACTGACCATCAACACCAACCTGGCGCAATTCAATGCTCCCGGAATCATTCCATTGGTGGCAACGGTGGTGGATGATCAAGTGGTCAAGCGGGTGGATTTCTTCATGAATGAGGACTTGGTGGGTGTCGTTGTAAATCCCCTGGCAACCAACCGTTTCACGGCCACATTGACGCTGACGAATCTGTCTGCCGGTGAAGAGTACCTTTTCAGCGCGCGGGCGGTGGATGACATGGGAGCAGTGACGTGGACGCCCCCGTTGCCAGTGCGGATTATCGGCATTGAGGAGGAGCCGGAGGTCTTGGCCGAGGCGGCCGAAGTGGAGGTGGTACGAGGGGAGAAGATAGAGTTGAAAGTCCGGGCGCGAGGCACGCCACCCTTACTGTATCAATGGTTTTTCAATGGACTTCCTTTGTGGGGTGCCAACAGTGCGACATTGGTGATTCCCAATGCCACACCTGCAAACAGCGGGAGGTATTTTGTCCGGGTGTCCAATGCGTACGGATTTGAAGACGGGGAGGAAACACAAGTACGGGTGTTTGTGCCGCCGGTGATCACGGTGCCGCCGGCGTCGGTGACTTTGCCGCCCGGGACTTCAGCGGTGTTTACCGTGACGGCGGTGGGTACGCCTCCGCTGCGGTATCAATGGTATCGTCATCTGACTCCGTTGCCTGGTGCGACGGGGAGCACGCTGATTATCACCAATGTGTCTCCGTGGGAGATGGGCGCATACACCGTGGTGGTGAGCAACCGGGCGGGTCAGGCCCAGGCAACAGCGCAACTGACGGTGTCGGCTGTGCTGGCACCGCCGGCGAGTGTGCCACGGGAAGACTTTTGGGTGCCGGATGGGCCGGTGCATGCAGTGGCGGAGAGTGCCGGGACTTTGTACATCGGCGGCAATTTCCGGATGGTGGGGCCGAACACGGGTTTGGGAGTGGCGCTGAATGCGTCGTCGGCGCAACCCGACAACGTGTGGCCACGGGTGGAGGGGACGGCCATTTATGCGGTCGTGCCTGATGGCGAAGGCGGGTGGTTTGTGGGGGGTGATTTTGTACGAGTGGGCGGACTGCCCCGGACGAACTTGGTGCATATTCTGCCTGATAATACGGTGGATCCGGCCTGGGTGGTGGCGGTCAACGGGCCGGTGAGGGCGTTGTTGGTGGATGATCAAGTGCTTTACGTCGGAGGCGAATTTACCCAGGTGGGTGACCAAACGCGCACCAATTTGGCGGCGGTACGAGTGCAGGACGGCATCTTGCGCTCGATGGCGCCGAATCCGGATGGAGTGGTTCTGGCTTTGGCAAAAGTGGACAGCAAATTGTATGTCGGTGGTGCATTTCAAACGATTGGGGGAGTGCCGCGGGCGAGATTGGCCAAGGTGGATCCCAGTGACGGGGAAGTGCGGACGGATTTTGTGATGGGATTTGATCGGGCCGTCCATGCGTTATTGGTGGATGACCAACGGTTATTTGTGGCTGGCGAGTTTGACACGGTCACAAACAACAACCTCACCTACAACCGGCCAAAGATTGCATTGGTGGACACGGAGGACCGCGAGGTGCTTGGGTGGCAGGCACCGTTGCCCTCCGGCACAGGAGCGCGGGTGTATGCGCTGGCGATGTTGGGAGACACGGTTTATGTGGGCGGAGATTTCTCCTTTGCCAGCGGAGGGGTGACGTACCGGCATCTAGCGGCTTTCAGCCGGAGCGATGGTGCCCTGCAGGCATGGAATCCCGGGGCTGGTGGTGTCGTAAGGGCGCTGGCGGCGGGCAGCGATGCAGTTTATGCGGGTGGCTTGTTCCTCACGATGGGCGGCCAAACGCGGTTGCGGCTGGCAGCGGTTCATCCGACGACTGGAGCGGTTTTGGATTGGCAGGCCCCGGCCAATGGTGCTGTGAGGGCGTTGGCGTTGAGGGAGAATACCCTGCTGGCGGGCGGACAGTTCACGTTGGCCGGCGGTGTGATGCGCAGCAATGTGGCGGCTCTGCGTTTGGCCACGGGGCAAACGACGAGTTGGAATCCGGGGGCCAACGGGCCGGTGCGTGCCATTGCGGTGAGTGGTACGAACGTTTATCTCGGCGGTGAATTCACGATTGCCGGCCGGCAGTCGCGCAGTAACTTGGCGGCCATTTCGGTATTCAGCAGCGATGCTACAGCTTGGAATCCTGGGGCCAATAGTGCGGTGCGCGCATTTGCTTTGTCGGGCAAGAGGCTGTTTGTCGGTGGTGACTTCACTGTGTTGGCGGGGGCGGCGCGCTCTTACCTTGGGGCCGTGGATATGGATACGGCGGCGCCCTTGGATTGGAACCCCACTCCCGATGGGCGGGTGCTGGCACTGCGCACTACGGCCAATGGCGCCCAGATATATGTGGCGGGTGAGTTCAACGCCTTCAATGGAACGTCACGGCCTTATTTGGCAAGGGTGGATTCGAGTGGTGCCTTGGATGGGTGGAGTCCATCACCCAATGCGCCGGTGATGGCCTTGGCTTTGCGGGAGACACCAACGCCAGTGGTGTACGTGGGCGGGGCGTTTTCGCAGATTGGCGGTGCAGCACGCCAACGGCTGGCTGCGTTGGACAACAATGGGATGGTGTTGCAGGCGTTTGCGCCGCAGGTGCAAAGTGCCACGGGAGATGTGGCCGTAGTAAGAGCGGTGCAATTGCGTCAGGAAGCGGTGGATTTTGGCGGGTGGTTCCATGTGGTGGATGGAGTTGGCCGGCAGCATTTGGCGTCTTTGGCGGAAAGTACAGGAGCATTGGCTGATTGGAATCCTGATCTGACGGTGCCTTCGCAAGCACTGGGAGTTCAGGCGTTGGCGGCGGTCACGAATGTGATGGTTGTGGGTGGTGACTTCACACGAGTGGCCGGTAATTGGCGGCCGAATTTGGCGGTGTTTGTGCCGCGAGGCGCACCCATCATAGTGGGACAACCACAAGGGCGCGTGGTGCCGTTGGGGGCAACGCACACATTGAGAGTGACGGCACAGGGGGCTTGGCCGTTGTATTTCCAATGGCGTTTGAACGGCGTGAATCTGCCGAATGCCACCAATGCCACGTTGGTGTTGACGAACATTCAACTGGCGCAATGCGGCGCGTACAGCGTGGTGGCCAGCACACCTTATGGTGTGGCGGAGAGCCTGCCTGCGGAATTATTGCCAGAGGCGCCGGTGGTGACTTTGGGCGACCGGTTCACCAATGCATTCAGTTTGTCGCTGACGGCCACGGGTTTGGTGCGAAGTCAGAACACCGAGGCAACGGGATTGCAGGATGACCAATTGCCGGGCGGGTTCAAGCGTGGTGGGCGAGCGGTGTGGGCTACATGGGTGGCCCCCACCAACGGGGTGGTGACGTTCAGTACGCTGGGCAGCACCTTTGACACGTTGTTAACGGTGTTGCAGGGGAACACCTTGAATTCAATGGTGGTAGTGGAGCGGGATGAGGATTCGGCCGGCAACTTGAATGAACGGGTGACTTTCCCGGTTACACAAGGGAACGTTTATCATGTCTTGGTGGACGGTGTGGAGGGCGCCAGCGGTGTGATTGTGCTAAGCTGGAATCTGCAGGTGGGAGTGACCGATTACCCCATCATCACCGACCAGCCGCGCTCGCGAACGGTGCCAGAGAATTCACCCGTGACGTTACAGGTCACCGCCCAGAATGCACAGAGTTATCAATGGTTGTACCGAGGACAACCGATTTCCGGAGCAACAGGTTCCTCATATATCATTCCAGCGCTCACGCGGGCGTTGGCCGGCCCGTATCAAGTGATTGCTTATGGATCTCAACCTGACCGGCGGGCGCAGTCGCGTGTGTTTGTGCTGGAAGTTGGGCAGTTGGTACAGAGCAATCAGACGGTGGTTTTGGAGGATGTGCGGACACATGACAAGTTCGATGATATGCTGCGGGGTACAGGGCCCGGCGGCCAGACATTGGGCGGTCCGCAGCGACAATTCTTTGCATCGGTCTCCGCAGGCAGCTCGGGTACGCAGGTGCTTGACAATTATGGAGCCACCACCGAGCCGAATGAGCCGGACCACGGCGGAGTGGTGGGTGGCGCTTCAAGGTGGTTCCGGATTGATACGCTGACCAATGGGATTTTGGTCATTGATACCATCGGGAGCGAAATTGACACCGTGCTGGCTGTGTACACTGGTGAATCGTTATTCACGTTGGAGTTGGTGGCCAGTGATGACAACGGAGCACCGGATGGCGTGCGGAGCTTGGTCCGATTCAATGCTCAGAGCGGCAAGTCGTATTTGGTGGCTGTGGACGGTGTCAATGGAGCCGAGGGGCATATTGTCATGAATTACCTGTTGGCCGAGCCGCCTGCAGTGGTATCGCAGCCTGTCAATCAATCCATCGCCAGCGGTGGCAGCGCTAGCTTCAGTGTCACAGCCTCCGGTTCCGCACCGTTGTCCTATCAGTGGTACCACTTGGGAGTGGGACAGACGAACAGGCTTCCTGTGACAGGGGGGACCAATGCCGTCCTTTCGTTGACCAACGTGCAGGCCGGCGCAGCGGGAACTTACAATGTGGTGGTGTCCAATCCCGCAGCGAGCGTGACCAGCGCCGTGGCAACGTTGACGGTCGAGGCGCCGCTGCGTTTTGCCGCCGGTGGGGCGGGGAGTTATTCCAATGGCGTCTTTACCTTGAACATCTCCGGCAAAGCGGGACAAATGTTCATCATTCAAGCTTCGACCAATCTGAGCACTTGGACACCCATCAGCACGAATTTGGCCACTGGCGGGCAGGTGCAGTTTGCCGATCCTGGGGCGGGGACAGTGAGGCGGTTCTACCGGGCGGTAGGGCTGGAGTAAAATTCCAAAGTCGTGTGGTTATGCGAGTTTTAAAAACATTTTTGCAGCTCTTGTGCTTGGTGGCAGGGATGGGGATTGTGCCCCTCCTGCAAGCGCAGGAGGCCACCAATACCTCGGTCATACTCACCATCGAAGGCAAGGTGGAGGTGGCGCTTGTCGGGCAGGACGTGTGGACGCCTGCGCAGACGAATCAAGTCTTGCGCCCCGGAGACCGTGTGCGCACCGGCCGCAACAGCCGTGCGAGTTTGCGATTGTATAACCAGAGTGTGCTGCGGTTAAGCGAAGTGACCACCATGGTCATTCAGGCGCCGCCGAATAAAAAGAGCCCATTGCTGGACTTGAAGAATGGGTCGGTATTCATGTTTGACCGGGGCAAACCGTCGGATTTGGAGTTTCGCGCCAAGAAAGCCTCGGGCGCGGTGCGCGGGACGGAGTTTTTCTTGTCGGCGGCAGAGGAGGGGGAGACGGTGTTGGTGGCGGTGTTTGATGGTGCTGTTGATGTGAGTAACGAGGTGGGACAGGTGGCCCTCAATTCAGGGGAGCAGTCCTTGATTGAGGAGGGAAAACGGCCGGAAAAAACAGCGGTCATCAATGCGGTGAACCTGATCCAGTGGTGTTTGTATTATCCGGGGGTTTTGGATCCTGCAGAGCTTAAATTGGACGGTGTGGCCGAGCTGGCGCCTTCCTTGAGTGATTATCGCGCGGGCGATTTGTTGGGTGCATTGGCCAAGTACCCCGAAGGCCGGGAGCCGGCTGGCGACACGGAATTGGTCTATCGTGCCGGCTTGTTGCTGGCGGTGGGGCGGGTGGATGCCGCGGAAGCATTGTTGGGCCGGTTGGCAGCGGACAGTGCGGCAATGCCATTGAGCCGGGCTTTGCGCACAGTCATTCAAGCGGTCAAATTTGAATCGCGTACCGCTGTTGCTGTGCGTCCCTCCACGGCATCGGAATGGATGGCAGAGTCATATAATTATCAGTCCCGGTCACAGTTACCCTCGGCATTAAACGCGGCCCGGGAGGCGATGCGATTGTCACCTGACTTTGGGTTTGCCGCAGCACGGGTGGCGGAGTTGGAGTTTAGCTTTGGACGTATATCCGTCATGGAGGAGGTCTTGGAGCGTGCTTTGAAATTGTCCCCTCGCAACGCGCAAGCCCATGTGTTACGAGGGTTTGCGCATGCCGCCCGTGGTCGGGTGCAGGAGGCCCAGGGAAGTTTTGAAAATGCGATTGCGTTGGACGGGGCGTTGGGTAATGCGTGGTTGGGGCGGGGCCTGTGTCGAATTCGACAGGGGCAATCCGCAGCAGGATTGGAAGACTTGCAGACTGCCGCGGCTTTGGAACCGCAACGGTCACTCCTGCGCAGCTATCTTGGCAAGGCATACAGTCACCGTCGAGATGCACGCCAGGCGGAGCATGAGTTAAGCTTGGCGCGGAAACTGGATATGGGGGACCCCACACCAGTTTTTTACCGGGCCTTGTTGAATCGTCAGGAGAACAGGATCAATACCGCAGTGCGCGATTTGGAGGAGTCCATCCGGCTCAATGACAACCGGAGTGTTTATCGGTCACGGTTGTTGTTGGACCAGGACCAAGCGGTACGCCGCGCCAACCTGGCCGGTATTTATCAGGACGCGGGATTGACCGAGGTGGCCATTCGGGAAGGTTACAAGGCGGTGTATTATGATTATGGCAATTACTCGGCGCATTTGTTCTTGGCCAACAGTTATGATGCATTGCGGGATTTGCGAGGCACCAACCTGCGTTATGAGACCCCGTGGTTGAGCGAATATTTACTGGCCAACCTCCTGTCCCCGGCCAATGCCGGTGTGATGTCACAGCAAATCAGTCAAAATGAGTATTCACGTTTTTTTGATCGGGACTATTTGGGGTTTGCCAGCCAGACCGAATATTTTAGCAATGGGGATTGGGTGCAAAAGGCAAGCCAGTACGGCGTGGCAGGTGGTACGGCCTGGAGTCTTGAATCCTTTTATTTGACGGACAACGGCCAAGGCGGGCCGAATCGGCAGCAGGAGCAACTGACCCTGTCTTTGAAAGTAAAGCAGCAGGTCACACAAAAAGACATGCTCTATTTTCAGGCAGTATATTTTGATGCTTCAGCAGGGGATGTGGGGCAGCGTTACAATCCCGCGAATACGGTGGCTGGCTTCCGACTCAAAGATAATCAGGAGCCTTTGTTGATGGCGGGTTACCACCGCGAATGGAGTCCGGGGAATCACACGTTGCTGCTGCTCACCCGGCTGCATGATCAATGGGGGGTTTATAACCCATCTCAGGGGGTGATTTCCGCAGCGCTCGCTCCACCACCCTTTAACGGCGTGTTTCTCAACAGCATCCGGCAGGACCTGGATGAGAAATCGGTGGTGTACGGTGCGGAGTTGCAGCAAATCATTCAACGTGAGAGGCACAACACCATTATTGGCGGCAAGGTGCAAGCCGGCGAATATGATTCAAGAAGTCTTCAATACAATCCGACTATGCTCCCGGGATTTCACCCGCCCGGCGTCGCAGCCAACCAATCGGTTTCGGCTGACATCAGCCGTTATTCGCTGTACGCTTATCATTATTGGGAAATCGGCCGGCCGCTGACTTTGGTGGGTGGTTTGACCTATGATCATTTCCAGTATCCGGTCAATTTGCGACTTTCGCCTGTCTCGTCGTACACTGAATCCGTGGATCGGCTGTCCCCCAAGGCGGGCTTTTTGCTGACCCCTTATCGTGGTGCGACGCTGCGCGGGGCTTACGCGCGTTATTTGGGCGGGCTTGGTTTTGAACAAAGTTTCATGCTGGAGCCCACCCAAGTGGCGGGCTTCAACCAGGCCTTGCGCAACCTTGTGCCCGAGGCGTTGTATGGGCCTACCGCTGCCTCGCGGGGGGAGATGTTTGGGCTGGCCTTTGAACAGAAATTGCCAACGCAAACTTACTTTGGAGTGAGCGGAGAGATTCTCTATTCGGACGTGAACCGTGACTTGGGATGGTTCTTAACCCGCAATTTACCCCCGCTCCTGCCGGCCAATACCCGTGAGCAATTTGATTATCGTGAGCGCACGCTGCGTCTTTATGCCAATCAATTGGTCGGAGAGGAATGGAGCTTGGGAGCGCAATACCGGTTGAGCCATGTGGATTTGCAGCAACGTATCCCGGAAATACCACCCGCCATGAGCCCATTGTCCGCCAGCCATGTTCGGGGCCTGATGCACCAACTTAATCTTTATGTGGCGTTCAATCATCGTTGTGGATTCTTCAGCCGCCTGGAGGGGGGTTGGACTCGCCAGCATAACCAAGGCCTTAACCCGGACCGTCCCGGTGATGATTTTTGGCAATTTAATGTCTATGCCGGTTACCGCATGAAACGCGGACGGGCGGAAATACGGCTGGGGGTGTTGAACTTGACGGATCAGGATTATCGTTTGAATCCGCTGAACCCCTATTTGGAACTGCCGCGCGAGCGCACATTTTACGCTTCACTTTTTTGGAAGTTTTAATGGTAAGGCGGTCAAGGGGGGTGAAGGGCTGCCAAGGTGAAAAAAGATGAGGGAATGGTTGCGGCCAGGTTAAATGAGGCTAGTTTATTCCCAGTATTAGCAAAAAAATGGCAGCCATGCAGTGTGCGTCCGTCATGCTTTTCCGGGGCGTGGCGGTGATGTGTATATTGGTGCCGGTTGTTGTCAACGCAGCCGCCACTCGAAGCACCACTGTGACGGTTCATTACAACCGTGACGTGCGCCCCATTCTTTCCGACAATTGTTTTCAGTGTCATGGTCCCGACGAAAAAGATCGCAAGGCGGAATTGCGTCTGGACACGCGGGAAGGAGCCACGGCGCCACGTGATGGCGCACCGGCCATTGTGCCGGGGGACCCCGACAAAAGCCTGTTGTGGAAACGCATCACGACCTCCGATCCCGATGACTTGATGCCGCCGCCGGCATCTCACAAAAAGCTGACGCTGCAGCAGAAGGAAATTTTGCGCGCGTGGATTGGCGCCGGCGCCCCCTATCAACCGCATTGGGCCTTTGTGGCCCCGGAGCGTCCTCCGTTGCCGGCGGTCAAGCAAAAGTCATGGGTGCGCACGCCGGTGGACCGCTTCATCCTGGCAGCCTTGGAGGCTCGGAACTTGAAACCATCCGGTGAGGCGCCCCGTGAGACATTGGTCCGGCGGGTCAAGCTGGATTTGACGGGCCTGCCACCAACGCCGGCGGAAGTGGAGGAGTTTGTGAAGGATAAACGCCCCGATGCCTACGAGCGGATGATTGATCGTTTCATGGCTCTGCCGGCGTATGGGGAGCATCAGGCGCGTTATTGGTTGGATGCGGTGCGATACGGTGACACGCACGGGTTGCATTTGGACAATGAACGCAGTCTGTGGCCTTACCGGGATTGGGTGGTGAAGGCGTTCAATGAAAACAAGCCCTTTGATCAATTTACGATTGAGCAGATTGCAGGGGATTTGTTGCCTAACGCCACCCGGGAACAATTGGTGGCCTCGGGCTACAACCGATGCAACGTGACGACCAGTGAAGGCGGCGCCATTGATGAAGAGTTTTATGTGCGTTATGCGGTGGACCGGACCGAGACCACGGCGACTGTGTGGATGGGGTTGACGTTGGGGTGTGCCGTTTGCCATGACCACAAATACGATCCGGTTTCGCAAAAGGAATTTTACCGGCTCTATGCCTTTTTCAACAATGCAGCGGATGCGGCGATGGACGGCAACGCCTTGTTGCCGCCGCCTTCCATCAAGTTGCCCACACCCGAGCAGGAAAAGCAACTGGCGGACTACGACGCCCGAATTGCTGCTTTGGAAAAACGGATTCGCGAAACAGCCGCTGGCATCAACTACACGGACCCTGCCACTGTCACCAATGCCCCGAAACCGACGCCCGTGGAAACGGTATGGGTGGAAGACGATTTTCCCGCCAGTGCCAAGGCCCAAATCAATGGCGGCACGCCCGCGACTCAGTGGATTGAAAGCAAAGAGGGGCCGGTGCACAGCGGGCGGCGCGCACTGCGCCGGGCGGCGAGTGGTTTGGCGCAGGATTTCTTCAACACCACCAACGCTTTGACGCTTGGGCCCGGGGCCAGGTTTTTTGCGTATGTTTATTTGGATCCCGCCAACCCGCCCAAAGCCATCATGTTGCAATTTCACTCCAATGGGTGGGACCACCGGGCCAACTGGGGCGACCCGAAAGCCATTTCTTATGGGGCGGGAAATCCCAAGGTGCGCACCGAAATGGGAGTGCTGCCCCCCGCCGGGCAATGGGTGCGTTTGGAAGTGGATGCCGCCAAGGTGGGACTGTCCGCAGGCGACAAGGTGACGGGATTTGCCTTCACGCAGTTTGATGGAGTGGTGCATTGGGATCGCGCCGGAGTGGTAAGCACACCGGACCCCGCAGCAGACCCTGCGCAATCCTTCCTGGCCTGGCTTAAGCAGGCGCGAGACATGGGGGACAAAGCCAAACTGCCTGCGCCGTTGGCCGAGTGGGTGAAGAAGCCGCTGGACAAGCTCAAGCCGGAACAACAGCAGCAACTGCGCGAACACTATCTTGTGCAGGTTCATCAGCCTTCACGGCCGCTATTTGACCCATTGTTCAAGGAGTTGAATCCGTTGAAAGAGGAGCGGCGAAAATTGGACGAATCCATTCCTGCCACGATGGTGATGCGTGAACGCGAGCAGCGGCGGAAGGCGCATGTGCTCAAGCGTGGGCAATATGACCAACCGGGTGAAGAGGTCACTCCTGGAGTGCCGGCCTTTTTGCCGCCGCTTCCTGCTTCGGGGACCACCAACCGACTGGATTTGGCGCGGTGGCTGGTTTCCCCGCAACATCCATTGACGGCACGGGTGACGGTGAATCGGTTGTGGGCGCAGTTTTTCGGAGTGGGTCTTGTCAAGACTGCCAACGACTTCGGCATGCAAAGCGAGTGGCCCTCGCATCCCGAGCTGTTGGACTGGCTGGCGACGGAATTTATGGCGATGGGTTGGGATGTAAAGCGGTTTCAAAAATTGCTGCTGACCTCGGCGGTGTACCGGCAGGATTCGAAGGTTACACCACAATTGTTGGAGGTAGACCCGGAGAACCGGCTGCTGGCGCGAGGGCCCCGCTTCCGGTTGGATGGTGAGGTCATACGTGACAGTGCCTTGTTTGTGAGCGGGTTGCTGAACCCCAAAATGGGCGGACGCGGCGTCCGACCCTATCAACCGCCCGGAATTTGGGAGGCGGTGGGCTACACCACGAGCAATACGGCCAAATATACGCAGGACCACGGAGAGGCCCTCTATCGGCGGAGTTTGTATGTGTTTTGGAAACGGACGGCGCCGCCACCCATTTTCACAACTTTTGATGCGCCATCGCGTGAGTCTTCTTGCACACGACGTGAGCGGAGTAACACGCCGCTGCAGGCACTGCTTTTAATGAATGATATTCCGTATGTGGAATGTGCCCGGCAACTGGCGACACGGATGCTCACGGAGGCAGGGAGCCAGCCGCCGGCGAGGTTGGCTTACGGTTTTCGTTGGGTGACGGGGCGGACACCCACCAAAGTCGAGATGAACATTTTGCGGCAGTCGCTGGAGAGCCATCTGGCGCGTTACCGCGGCAATGTGGAAGCGGCACGGCAACTGGTGAGGGTGGGGGAATGGCCGGTGAACGAGAGCTTGGACGTGGCCGAACTGGCAGCCTACACCATGGTTGCCAATTTGATGCTGAATTTGGACGAGGCGGTCACAAAGAACTGAACTTGAAAAACGAGTTGGATTTTTAAAAACCATGCATCCTCTGGACGAATTCATCACACTGCAAAACCGAAGGCATTTCTTCAAAAACGCCGGTCTGGCGGTGGGACGCATCGCACTGGCCGGCCTGCTTTTCCCCGAAGTGCTCAAGGCGGCGGTCAGTGCCGGACCCAAGACAGCGGGGCATCCGCATCCGCCGTTGCCCGGGCTGCCGCATTTTGCGCCGAAAGCCAAGCGCATCATTTACCTGTTCATGAACGGCGCGCCGTCGCAAATTGATCTCTTGGACTACAAGCCCAAGTTGGCCGAATTGTTTGACAAAGACATTCCCCCGTCGGTGCGGGGCAATCAGCGGTTGACTACGATGACGTCGGGACAATCGCGTTTCCCCATTGCGCCCTCCATTTACAAATTCAAGCAGTACGGCAAGAGCGGGGCATGGTTTAGTGAATTGTTGCAGCACACCGCCACGGTGGCGGACGAATTGGCCATCATCAAAACGGTGCACACCGAGGCCATCAACCACGATCCCGCGGTGACCTATATTCAAACAGGAAGCCAAATTCCGGGGCGTCCGAGTCTGGGCTCCTGGCTGGCCTATGGATTGGGGAGCGACTGCGACAATCTGCCGGCCTTTGTGGTGATGACGCCGAGGTGGTCCGCCAAACGCGATGCCCAGGCCCTTTATCAACGATTGTGGGGCAGCGGCTTCCTGCCGTCCAAGTATCAAGGGGTTGCATTGCGGGCCAAGGGGGATCCGGTGTTGTTTTTGAAAAACCCTCCCGGGGTGGATGCTGAGGCGCGTCGGGACATGCTCAACGCGCTAAACCGGATGAATGAGCAGCAGTTTTTGCGTTATGGAGACCCGGAGATCCAAACTCGCATTGCGCAGTATGAGATGGCCTTCCGCATGCAAACCTCGGTGCCGGAATTGACCGACATTTCGAATGAACCGCCGAGTGTATTGAAGTTGTACGGGCCGGAGGTGACCGAGCCGGGAACGTTTGCACACAGCGCATTGCTGGCCCGCCGGCTGGCGGAGAGGGGAGTGCGGGTCATTCAGATATTTCATCGCGAGTGGGATCATCATGGTGATTTACCGCGGGATTTACCCTTGCAATGCCGTGATGTTGATCATGCATGTGCGGGGTTGATTCAGGATTTGAAGAATCGCGGGATGTTGGAAGACACGCTTGTGGTCTGGGGCGGTGAATTTGGGCGGACGGTTTATTGTCAGGGGCCATTGTCACGGGACAATTACGGACGCGACCATCATCCACGAAACTTTTGTGTTTGGCTCGCCGGGGGCGGGATCAAGCCCGGCATCACTTACGGGGAGACGGATGATTTCAGCTATAACATCGTAGATAAACCGGTGCACATTCGAGATTTGAATGCCACGATTTTGCATTGCATGGGGATTGACCACGAGCGGTTGACCTACCGGTTTCAGGGTTTGGATCAACGATTGACCGGTGTGGAGCCCTCCAAGGTGATCAAGGATATTTTAATCTGATCTGATCTCTACCGGTACTCCGTGACCAACGCCAAGGTAGCGGGGGTGTGAGTAAGCCTTGATTCCCACGCTTGTTGGCAAGCGAAAAGCGGTTGCGTTTTATTATTTTTTGAAGACAGGCCACCTGCGTTCAGTCACATTAGTTGTCATTGAGGTGTTGAAGCCTTCAGGGATTGAAAGTCTCTCTTCGAATAAAGGAGGGCTGATTGCTTCGGCTTTCGATTTGTTCCTGTAGGCTGTTGGGACCAAGGTGGTTATCGTGTATGAAACGGCGCATTTCAGTTTTTGAGCAGACGGAGGGGAGGGGGAGGTGGTAGAAGGGCGGCATGAATACAAAATGCATGACGGGTACTGTTTGTTCGTGTGGTCGGCCGCATGGTCCGGCTTCGTTGCCGG
>Ga0209381_1001329_pt1 | contig 41507 bp, 26 predicted proteins | sample DewCreD2012metaG_FD_184111 | JGI IMG/M metagenome (GOLD analysis project Ga0209381, IMG submission 184111) | Hot spring sediment bacterial and archeal communities from British Columbia, Canada, to study Microbial Dark Matter (Phase II) - Dewar... ... | reverse complement strand
TCCACGGCGCGCTTCGGCCCCTCCAGGTCGGCTCTGGTGAGGGTGTCGAGCAGGCTTTCCTCGATGCGGCCGAGCGCGACGAAGGGGATGCCCCTGGGGGCTTCGCCGCTCACCTTCGAGGCGGCCTCGACGGCCAGGCCCCTGGGCGCGAACCGCTCGGCCAGGCCGGGCGGCAGGACGACGCTGTAGAGGCCGGGCTCCTGGGTCTCGGCGAAGCTCACGCGCAGCAGCCCGTTCTCCTTCGTCAGCCTGGCCGGGCAGTACCGCTGCGAGGGGGTGATGACCTCGGCGACGTCGCCCACGGCCGGGGGACTCGCCGTCCCTGAGCCTGTGGAAGGGCCGCCGGGATAGAGCTGGCTTTGGGGGATGACCTCCTTGCGCTGGCTGCGGCTGGACCACAGGAGCTTGGCCGTCGCGTCGCCCTCGCCCTCGTAGTATTCCATCTTGAGCGGGTAGCGTCGCCCGGCCTCCAGGGGCAGCGCGGCGAAGTACTCGGTGGGGTTCTGCCCGCGCCAGGCGTTGACGAGCTGCTGGCCGTCCACCCACAGCCTTACGCCGTCGTCGGCCACGACGTGGAAGGTGTAGGTCTCGGAATAGCGCGGCACCACCCAGCCGGTCCAGCGGACCGAGAAGTTGTCCTCACGGACGGTTGGGACTGGTCGCCCCTTGACCCACTCGAAGTTCACGGTCGGGTCAATCTGCGTGACCCGGAGGCGGTTGAAGTCGGTGCCCTCGTAGTATTCGGCTCGGAGACCGGAGCCGGCCAGCCTGGCCGGTGCGCCGCCGGCCCCCTGCTCGTGAAGCTCGAGAGTGACCTCGCTGCCTGGCGCGACGTTGGAGTCGAGCATCATGGGCGCGGCCAGGTAGTAGACGGCCTCGTGGAGGAGGGGCACGAAGCTCTTGAGGGAGGGGAGATTGCTGCCCGCGGGGTCGAGGGAGGTGGCGAGGAGGAGGACGTAGCCCTTGCCAAGCCTTCGCTCGACGACGAAGGGCTCGCCGGTGGCGAGGCGGCCGCCGACGCGCACGTCGGAGTCCTTCTCGTTCGCCTCGAGCTTCCAGTAGGACTTGATCAGGGCGAGGCCGGCGTCAGAGTTGCGGGCGTCGGCGAGCAACTGGAGTGCGGGGTGGTTGAAGGAGCGCGGCTCGAGGCGGCAGGGGTTCTCCTGGACGTCGCGCCGCGCGGTGAGGTCGGCGGGTGCGACGGGCTGCGCGGCGGCGGTGGCCCAGGCGTTGTAAAAGGTGGGCTTGGCGCGCGAGCCGGGCGCGATGAGCAGCCCGCCGCCGCCCTGGACATAGGAGGCTAGCTTCGCCGCCACCGCGTCGGGCAGCGTCGCCACGTTTGCCAGCACCACCGCGGCATACTCGCGGAAGTCCTTCACCGACGCGACGTCGGGCAGCGCCACGACGGTTGGCTCGACGAGGAAGCGCACCTCCTCGGCCTCCTTGCGTTCGGCGGCGGCCCGCTCGCGCGCCTCGGCCTCTTCCTCGGGCAGGTCCTCGTTCACGTCGGCCCCTGTCGGCTCGTCAAACTCCGGGCTTCCGCGCGGCGTGAGGGCGAGGTCAATGAAGGCCGCTGCGCCGCCCAATGGCGCTGGCGACGGCACGCCGTCCACGATCAGCACCGAGAGCTTGTCAGTCACCTGCACCACCCGCTCGGCGGCGTTGTCGCCGGGGAGGTCGTCCTGGAGGACGATTCGGGCCGACACGACGCGCGGCCCGGCGCTCTCGAAGCGGTGGTCGAACCGCACGCTCTCGGCGGCCTTGGGCGCGATGTCGGTGGCGAACTTCTCGCTTGCCACCCGCGCGCCGTCCACGCTCAGTTCCACGGCCTGGGGGCGGAGCGGCATCGTCCCGGTGTTCATCACCTTCACCTGGATGGTCACGGGGCGGTCGGTGCCGACGACTTTGCGCGAGAAGGCGATGTCGGCCACGGCTGCGTTGCGGAAGAGCTTTGGCAGCGGGAGCCTGCGGCAGATGATCTTGGGCCGCGTGGGCAGGCCCTTCAGCCCCTCGGCCAGAAACGCCCAGCGCGCCTCCGAGCGGGGGTCCCAGCCGACGTTTTGCCCATCGGTGATGAGGATGATTCTCTTGGTCACGTTGTGCCCCTCGGTGAGCGATGCGGCGGCGGCGTTGAGGGCCTCAAGCACGCTCATCGTGCCGCCGATGGGCGCCAGTCCCTCGAGGGCCGCGGCAAGCTCCTGGCGGTCAGCGGTCGGCGTGGCGACGACGGCTCGGGGAACGGGGCCAGCCAGTATGAGGCTCGCGGCGTCGCCGGGCTTCAGGGCGTTGACAAGCGTCCTGGCCTCCTCGACGGCGCGGTCGAAGTTCCGCCGCCCCTCGACGTTGAGGGTCATGGACATCGAGGCGTCGAGGAGGATGGCCACGTCGCGCTCGCCGCGGCCGGCGGCCAGCTTGAGGTTCTGCCACACCTGTTCGATGCCCGAGGCCGTGCCCGCGACGGCGCCGAGGACGATGGCGAGGATGAGCATGCCCCAGCGGGCGCGGCGGTGGTGCCACATGGCCGTCGCCACCCCCAGCGAGATTGCCGCGCCCAGGAAGGCCGGGAGCGCAATCGCCCACGGGACGCGCGAGCGGCTGGGCAGGAACGGCATCGCCATCGCCATGACGACGAGGGCGACCAGCAGGCAGCGGAGGGTGAGAAGGATGACCTCCTCGACGAGGATGCGGCGGTTCTGGCTCGTGAGGGAGGCGAGGAGGAAGCGCATCGCCCCCCAGTCGAGAACCTTCGCCCGGCTGCGGTTCAGCAGGTGGATCAGGATCGGCACCAGCAGGGCGATGAGGCCGATGAGCATCAGGGCGTTGTTGAACTTCATATCGGCTTACCTCCCTCCCGAACGTTTCCACGCGTTCTGGAGGGCAAGCGGGGCGCCATTCGGCCCCGGGCAGTCCAATCTTACCCTCCCGAAGGTATTGGAACCTTCGGGGGGGAAGTAGTCATTTCACCAGGCTCCTTCGGCGGGCGAGATAGGTGACGAGCGCCACGTCGAAGTCGCGGCGGGTGGTCATGGGCACGTAGTCAACGTTCATCTGCCCGCAGCCCTTCTCGATGCGAGCGATGAAGCGCTGGATTTCGTCGAGATAGGCGGCGCGGATGGAGCGAGGGTCGAGCTGCACCTTTTGGCCCGGCACCTCGAGGTCGCGGAAGAGGCTCCAGCGGTCGAAGGGGAAGGTGAACTCCTCCTCGGCCATGACGTGGAGGACGATGACCTCGTGCTTGCGGTAGCGGAAGTGGTGGAGGGCCTTGAGCATCTCTTCGGGGTCGTCGAAGAGGTCGGAGATGATGATGACGAGTCCGCGGCGGCGGATTCTCTCGGCGATGTCGTGGAAGATTGGCGGCAGCGAGGTCTCCTCGCCCGGCTCCGTCTGGTCGAGTTCCTCGAGGATCGAGCGGAGGTGGCTGGAGCGGCTGCGGGGCGGGATGTAGCGGCGAATCTTCGTGTCGAATGTGACCAGGCCCACGGCGTCCTGCTGGTGGATCATCAGGTGTGCGAGGCTGGCGGCGAGGTATTGGCCGTATTCGAACTTGCTGAGGCGCTTGCCGTGGCGGCGGGCCGCCTCCTCGCCCGTGTACTTCATCGAGCCGGAGGCATCGAGCAGGATGATGGAGCGGAGGTTGGTCTCCTCGATGTAGCGCTTGATGTAGTAGCGGTCGGACTTCGCGTAGACGCGCCAGTCGAGGTCGCCGGGGTCGTCGCCGGGGACGTATTCGCGGTGGTCGGCGAACTCGACGGAGAAACCGCGGTAGGGGCTGCGGTGGCGCCCCGCGACGAAGCCCTCGACCACCCCGCGGGCGATCATCTCCATCCGCCCGATCTTCGTCAGAGCGTCGGGGTCGAGAAGGCGCATGTATCGTGGTGTAGCGGTTGGCTCAGACACGGGCTTGTTCCGATCTGCGCAGAACCTGTGGGGCCTACCACCACAACGCTATTCTCGCCCGGGCCTGACTGGCTAAAGCCCGGCCACAGCAGGAGATAGGCCATATCGGGGGCTCATTCTGAGCGGAGCCCGCCTCCGGGCGGGCGGAGCGAAGAATCTCTCTGGGGGGCGAGCCCTTGGCGGGGGGCTAGCGACCGTGCCCAGAGGCAAGCAAAGGGAGATTCTTCGACTTCGGCCGCCAGGAGGCGGCCTTCGCTCAGAATGACAGGGAATCGAGGCTGTCTCCGTGATACGTGGTGTTGTAGTGCTATAGGTCCTATCGTAGCAGGCCGCGGGGGCTATCGCGCAGCGGCGACGGGCTCCTCGACCCTCGGCCTGACCTCGGCCAGGAGGCGCTCGACCACCTGGTCTGCCTTGATGCCGGCGGCCTCGGCGTTGAAGGTGGTGATGACGCGGTGGCGCAGGACTGGGAGGGCCATTTCGCGGACGTCCTCGGTGGTTGCGTGGTAGCGGCCGTGGAGGATGGCGCGGGCCTTGGCGGCGAGCATCATGTAGATGCTGGCACGCGGCCCGGCGCCCCACTGCACAAGCTCGTTGACGAAGCCGGGGGCCTCGGGCGTGTGAGGCCGCGTGGCCCTGGCCAGGTCGCGCGCGTATTGGAAAACGTGCTCGGCCGCCGGAACCCGCCGCACGATCTGCTGGAGCTTCACGATCTCCTCGCCCGTCAGGGCGATCTCAAGCTCGGCCTCGTAGCTGCCCGCCACCATCTTCATTATCTCGATCTCTTCGTCCGCCGACGGGTAGTCAACCGTGACCATGAACATGAAGCGGTCGAGCTGGGCCTCGGGCAGGGGATACGTGCCCTCCTGCTCGATGGGGTTCTGGGTCGCCAGCACGAAGAAGGGGTCGGGCAGCCGGTAGTCCTCCTCGCCCACCGTGACCATGCGCTCCTGCATGGCCTCGAGCAGCGCGGCCTGGGTCTTCGGCGGCGTGCGGTTGATCTCGTCGGCGAGGATCATGTTTGCAAACAGCGGCCCGCGGACGAAGCGGAACACCCGCCGCCCCGTCGTGCGGTCCTCCTCCAGCACGTCGGTCCCCGTGATGTCGGAGGGCATCAGGTCGGGGGTGAACTGTATTCTCTTGAAGGAGAGGTGGAGCACGCGTGCGATGGTGCTCACGAGCAGGGTCTTGGCGAGGCCTGGGACGCCGACGAGGAGGCCGTGGCCGCGACAGAAGACGGCGACGAGCACCTGCTCGATGACGCGCTTCTGTCCGACGATGACGCGCGAGATCTGGCGTGTCATCTTATCGTAGGCCGCGCTGAGGGCCTTCACCATCCGGATGTCTTCGCCATCAATCGCGGCGAGCGCCTCGTCGGGCGTCAGGGCTTCGGCCTCAGGTGACACTAAGGGTCTCCTTTTCTGCCGCCTGCGCGATGCTGAGGGGACAACTCCGCCGCTCCCGAATATACCCTTTCGGCGCGGGAAGTCAACCGCCGCCGGCGTGCCTCGCCGCCGTTTTGGCCCGCGCCTTACAACAGATTACAGCGTCTGATGCTTCCTGACACGAGCGTGGCCCTCGGGGCATGCTCCGCGCGCTTTCAGCTATTGACAGGGGGCGGGTCGCGCACTACAATCCTAGTGTGACGCTTGGCGGTGGCCCCCGGCCAGGAGGGCGCAGGACATGCCCATCCGCGGCAGACGACATGTGCGGTTCGCGGTCGAAGACTCCACGGTCGAGTACCGCAGGCACTCCCCCCTGCCTTTCCTCGGCGGCCACACGAAGGTCTCCCAGCTCCTCAACCTGTCCCGGGGCGGCCTCCAGTTCCTCACCGATGACCTCTACGACGTCGGCCAGCGCCTCGACCTCAAGGTGATGTTCCCAGGGGCCTTCAAGTCGCTCACCATTCGCGGTGAGGTGGTGTGGGCCAAACGCCTCACCGACCGCCACTCGTACCGCATGGGGGCGCGCTTCATTGACCCGTCGGATGAGGACCTGCGGCTCCTGGCGCTGCTCGAAGAGCAGTGCGCCAGGGTGCCGGAGGCACGCCGACGCATGCTCGAGGAGGGAGTGGCCCGGCGCTATCCGCTGACGGGTGAGTCGGACGCCGAGGCGCGGGCGGCCCGCATCTCCGCTGAGGCAGTGGAGGCTGAGACCCGAGCGGCCGGCGAGCCTGCCGCGCCCCCGCGCCCCGAGGCCCCGCCGCCCGCGCCTGCCCCCGCCCCGCCCCCGGCAGCCGGCGCCCCCGCGCCCGCGCCCCAGGAGGCAGTGGCGGAGGAGGCCGCTGCGTCTGATAAGGCTGCTGCGTCCACCAGAAGCGCTGTGTCCGCCAAGGCCGCTGGGCCCACCGAGGCCGCTGCCCCCGCCGAGGCTACGCCAGCCGCCAAGGCCCCAACGCCCCCCGAGCCGCCGAAGGCACCCGAGCCAGTCCCCATCCCCCTCTTCGAGATGGTTGCAGCGGTGGAGACCAGGGCCGACGCAACGCTACAGGTCCAGGGCATGGTTCGGTGCCAGATTGTGCTGCCAGGCATCACCGACGCCGCCTGCTTCGCCCTCGAGGTCCATGATAACACGATGCTCCAAGCTGTCCCCCCCTCGTTCGACCGCGGCGACGTGGCGGTCTTTTCGCCCAACGTGTCGGCGCACAGCGGCGACCTGGCCTTCGTGGTCACAGCGGGCGGCGGAGTGTTCAGGCAGGTGTTCTTCGATGCCGACGACATGGTGCGCCTGCGCCCGCTCAACGGCTGGTACCCCGAGCAACGCCTCCCCCGCAGGGACGTCCAGGGCATCTGGAAGCTGATCGCCAAGTTCGAGAGCTACCTCGCTAAGTGACCCTTCACGTCCGACTCCTGATTCCGGACTCCGGGTTTCCGTGCCCATCGCTGTTGCTGGTGGCGCTGCTGGTCGCCTGCGGCTGCCTGCCCAGGGGGGATGAGGGCGAGGCCGAGCGTGCCCGGCAAGTGGCCAACGCTCTCGGCGTCGCCGCCTACGAGGAGGGCCGCCTCGACGATGCGATCGGGCACTTGCGCCGCGCCTGCCGCGGCCGCCCCCCAGCGGCCTACCTCAGCAATCTCGCCAGCGCCTATGCCGCCGCAGGCCGACTCCGCGACGCCGAGCGCACCTACCGCGCCGCCATCCGAGCCGACCCCGCCGACCCCGCCGCCCACGTGAACCTCGCCGCGCTCCTTCAGCAGGCCGGCCGCCTCGACGCCGCTGTGGCCCAGGCCCGCGAGGCCGCCCGACGCTTCCCCGCCGAGCCGCCCGCACGGCTCGCGCTCGCCAACGCCCTCGTCCTCGCCGGCAAACCCCAGGAGGCCGAGCCGCTCTTCCGCGAGCTGAGCAAGCTCCCCGCCACGGAGCTCGGCGCGCGGCGCGGCCTGGCCTGGGTCGCGCGCGTCTCGGGGCGCCACCGCGAGGCCATCGAGCTGCTCCGCGGCATCCTGGACCGCCAGCCGCAACGGGCAGCCCTGCGCTTCGAGCTCTCCGCCTGCCTCCTGGCGATAGGCGACGGGTCCGCCGCCCTCGCCGAGGCCCGGCGCGGCCTGGAGCTCGAGCCACACTCGCTCACCGGCCAGGCGTGCCTGGGCGCGGCTCTCGTGCACGGCGGGGACTTCCAGCGGGCGGTCGAAACACTGGGCGCGGTGGTGAAGCGCGAGCCGCTCAACCTGGAGGCCCGCGCCCTCCTCGGCGACGCCTACGTCGGCCTCCGACAGCCCGAGCGCGCCGTGGCCCTCCACCGCGAGACGATGGCGTTGGCGATAGACAGCCCGCTGGCCCGCCGGCTGCTCGGCGATGCGCTCATGCTCGCCGGCCAGTTCGCCGAGGCCGCTCGGACCTACCAGCGCGCCGTCGAGCTCGGCGACACCACCCCCGCCACCCACGGGCGCCTGGTGGACGCCTACGCTCACCGCGGCGACCTGGCCAGCGCCCTCGCCGAGTTGGCCGAGGCCGCGCGGCGCCACCCCGACAGCCCCGAAGTGCGCCTGCGCCTCGCCGCCTTCGCCGCCAGCCGACGCGACGACGCCGGCGCCAAGGCCGAGTTCGACCGCCTCCTCAAGCTCGACCCCGACAACCCGCGCGTCCACCTCGCCTGCGGCCACTGGCACCACAGCCAGAGGCGTTTCTACCGCGCCATCGAGTGCTTCCGGCGGGCCATCGAGCTCGACCCGCAGCGGCCCGAGGCCCACCTGTCCCTGGGGCGCACCCTCGAGGCCGTCGGGCGCCAGGCCGAGGCTGCCGACGCCTATCGCCGCTGCGTCCACATCGAGCCTGGCCAGCCGACGGCCTGGCTCGCATTGGCCAGGGTCGAGCTCGCCCGTGGGCAACCAATGGCCGCGCGCGCGGCCCTCGACCGCGCCGCGCCCCTCGTCAAGGCCCCCGCAGACCGCGTCGAGCTCGAGCACCTCAGCGGCCAGCTCGCCGGCCAACCCTCGCGCTGATGGCCTCGCCTCCCCACACGCACCCGCTCCTCGACGCCCCGCGTGGGCGCGGCAGCATCTCAACGCAGTGCCCGTGGTGCACGCGGACCCCGACACCGTGCGTGGGCGCGGCCGCACCTCAACGTAGTTTCTATTGCAGAAGGTCACCGACGCGCAACAGGCAAGCCCAGACCGTCTAAAGGCCGAACTACGAACACGGAGTCTGGGCGTTAGTAGTTCGGCCTTCAGACGGTGTTCGGCTCTGGCAGCTTTCCGCAACACAAACAACGTAGTGCCCGTGGTCCACGTGGACCCCGACGCCGTGCGGGGGCGTGGAAGCATAATTGCCCGTGCGCATCCCGTTCCCACCATCGCCGCTGCACTTGTTGGCCATCTGCCCCTCTGAGAAACATTTCGGAGTTGTTCAACTCTGCAATGTTCCTCCCGGGCGGCAATGGCCGCGGTGCCACGCGGAGGCCCAGCCGGTGCGCTGGCGGGTGCCCGGCAACATGCTTCGTTGGTGTTCAGCTCTGCAAGGAATATTGCGGAGTTGTTCAACTCTGCGATGTTGCTTCCTGGCGGCAATGGCCGCGGTGCCACGCGGAGGCCCAGCCGGTGCGCTGGCGGGTGCCCGGTAACATGCTTCGTGGGTGTTCAGCTCTGCAAGCAATATTGCGGAGTTGTTCAACTCCGCAATATTGCTCCCGGCCGGCAATGGCCGCGGTGCAATGCTGCGCTTCAGCCGGCGCGCTCGCGGGTGGGAGGGCCCACAGCTCAGCCGCGGCCCAGGAGGCGAAGGAGGACGTCCGGGCAGTCGGCGCCGATGGCGTCGGGGGCCAGCTCGATGGCGCGCCTGGCATCGGCCTCGTGGCGCACGGTCCAGACCATGACGCGGAAGCCCTCGGCCTGCCAGCCGGCGACGGTCTCGCGGCTCAGCCCCTCCATGCAGGGGTGAATGCCCCAGCAACCGAGCCGCCGCGCCGCCGCGAGCATGTCGAGCTTCGTGACGTTCCCGAGGAGACCTGCCCTCATGCCAGGCGCGGCGCGGCGGAACGCCTCGATGAACTCGGCGCCGAAGCTGTGGACGATGACTGACTCGGCCCGCGGGAGGACGAAGGGCAGGAGTTTCTCGAGCATTTCGGGACGGCAGTCCTTCACCTCGGCGTACAGCTCGATGCCGCTTGGGGCCAGGGCGAGCACTTCCTCGAGGGTGGGGATGCGTTCGCCGGCGAACCGGGGGTGGAAGCGCCCGCCGGCATCGAGCCGCTTCAGGTCGGCGAGGGCGAAGTCGCTCACGCGGCCACGCCCATCGGTCGTGCGCTCCAGGGTCGCGTCGTGGATGACCACGATGTGGCCGTCGCGGCTGAGGTGGAGGTCGAACTCCAGGGCGTCCACGCCCAGGTCGAGCGCGGCCCGCAGGCTCACGAGGGTGTTCTCGGGGTACTTCTGGAGCCAGCCCCTGTGGCCTATGACGAGCGGCGAGCGCGGCGGCATTGTGCGACTCCTTTTTGACTGCCCGCTTGCGTGGGCTATAATGGCGGGGGAACCGTGGCCTGAGCGAGTCACTGTATCGAGGGAGACCTCCTATGCCGACGAGGCGCGCCCTGTGCCGCTTCCTCGCCGCTTGGCTGCTCCTGCTTGGGGCGGGGGCCTTGGGCGGCGCGGCCGAGCCGCAGCCCGAGGACCGCGAGATTCCGTCCGACCGCGGCCGCTTCTTCCTCCGCGACGACAAGGAGTACAACCGCATCGTCAAGGAGCTGCTCGACGCCACCACCCCCCTCGACGTGCGGGTGGCCCACGTGGGCATCCTGGCGCTCACGGGCGAGCGGCGCGCGGTGAAGCACCTGGTCGGGCTAGTGACCTCGGACAAGGAGCCGTTGCCTCTCCGGGTGGCCGTGCTGTGGGCCTTGGCCGAGATCGGGGACCCGCGCGGCATCGTCGCCTACCAGTATGCGCTCCAGAAGATCTATGTCAAGGACCCCCAGTGGGCCGAGGCCAAGGGGATCACCATTCAGAGCGAGGGGGGCGAGAGGACGATCTCGCTGCGCGAGATGTGCGAGGCGCGCCTGGGCCGCCTGGCCGAGCCCGTGCTCCTCAAGCAGGCGGCGGACCAGCACCCCGGGCTGGTCGACATGCTCCTGGCGCCGCTGACGAAGGGCATCACGCCCGAGAAGCCGCCCGAGGAGGACGCGGCGACGGGCCGCTTGCGGGCGGCGCTCCTCTCCGTCGCCGCCGTGGGCGACCGCTCGCTCACCGCCGTCCGCGCACTCATCGCCGTGCTCCAGGCCCACGACAAGCTCTACCCCGAGGACTTCAAGGTCATAGCCGTCGAGGCGCTGGGCTCCATCCTCGTCCGCCGCTTCCAGGAGCTCAAGGGCCTGAGGGCTCAGGACGCGCGGCTGCGAGTCGAGGACAAGCTTTCGGACGAGATCGCCGTGGGCCTCATCCAGGCGTTCCCGGTGACCGACGTGCCCGAGGTCCACGAGATCGGGGCCGAGGCCCTCCGCAAAGCCGGCTGGGCCGACCGCGCGGCCCGCAGCCTGGTGACCATCCTCAAGGCCCCGGGCCTGCCCAAGGAGGTGCGCTACCGCTCCATCCAGGCCCTCGCCGCCCTCGCCAGCAAGGAGGCCAGCGACCAGCTCATCTTCCTGCTCTACGACCGCGACCAAAACGTCCGCTGGCGGGCCGCCGTCGCGCTCGGCACCTGTGGCGACAAGCGGGCCATCCCGTTCCTCCGCGACCTCGCCCACGAGGAGCCGTCGCCCGACACGTCGAGGATGACCGAGGCCCAGAAGCAGCAGGCCAGGGCGAAGGCCAAGCAGGACGCCTTCGTGCGCCTCAAGGCCGTCGCCGCGCTCGGCCACCTCCAGGACCTCTCGACGCTGCCCGACCTGGCCGTGGCGCTGGGCGACTCGGACTTCCGCGTGCGTCGCCAGGCCGCCCTGGCCCTCGGGCGCTTCGGCCACCGCATGGCCATCCCAGCCCTGGTGAACAAGGGGCTCAAGGACCCGCACCCGACGGTGCGGGGCGTCGCCATCGTCTCCCTGGGCTACATCGGCCGGGCCGAGGGGCTCAAGGCCGTGCCGCCCCTCCTCGCCGGCGACAAGAGCCCCGAGGTGCGAAGGGTCGCCGCCGAGACCCTGGCGCGGTTCAAGAACCCCGGCGCCACGGCGGCCCTGGTGGGCGCGCTGCGCGACCCCGACCTCGCGGTGCGCGAGTGCGCCGCCAAGGCCGTGGGCGAACGCATCCCCGAGAGCCCGCGGGAGCTCGTGGGCCTGCTGGCCGAGACCATCGCCGGCGCCAAGGGCGAGGGCCGGCTCGCCGCCATCGCGTGTGTGGAGGCCGACTATCGAAGGGTCTGGCCCGCAAAGGGCGCGCCCCGCCAGCACCGCAGCGTCTACGAGCGGCTGCTGGGCACGCCTGCGGCCCCCCTCGCGGCCGCCCTCATCGCTGCACTCAAGGACGACGTGGCGGCGGTGCGCGCAGCAGCCGCCGCACTGCTGGCCGACCACGGCTGGAGCATCAAGAGCAAGGACCTCCTCGCCCCCGTGGCAGCCCTGGCCGACGACCCGGCGCCCAACGTCCGCACCGTCGCCGGCAAGGCCAAGAACTTCCTAAACAACATGCCCTGATGGAGCACGGCCAGGCGCCCGGACCTATAGGCCCCATGGGCCCACAGGTCCCGTGCGGGAGCCCCTTGCGCTCATACCTCGACGGGCCTGCCCTCGGCCAGCGAGCGGTCTATCGCCAGGCTGACGGCGAGCGACTTGACGGCGTCGTCGTAGGGCGAGAGGACCCTGTTGTCCTTGCCCTTCGAGCGGACGGCGGCGATGAATGCCTCGTCAATCGCCTGGCCGTAGTCGCCCACGTTGCGGAACTCCTCGGTGCGGCTGGCCTCGCGGACGGTGACGGAGGTGCGCTCGACGTACTCGATGCGGCAGTCGGTGCAGAAGATGTCAATGCCGCACTTGCCGCCTGCCTTGAGGCAGCAGGCGGAGTAGACGGTGGCGATCAGGCCGCTCTTGAGGGTGAGCGTGGCGACGGAGAGGTCCTCGACATCGTAGTTGGGCACATCGCTCATCAGGCCGCGGCTGGCCGCGGCGTAGACCTGGGCGACCTCGCCAAAGAGGTAGCGGACCATGTCGAAGATGTGGGTCGTCTGCTCCGTGTGCTGGCCGCCGCTCTGGGCCTTGACGCGCCACCAGGCCACGCCGGGCATGCCGCCCATCCAGTAGCCCATCGCCGTCGCCACCTTGCGGGCGCTCAGGATGTCGCGCAGCTTGGCGATGATGTCCTGGTAGCGGTCCTGGTATCCCACGGCGGAGACCACGCGTGCCTTGGCGATGGCGTCGCGGATGGCCAGAGCAGTCTCCATCGAGAGGGCGATGGGCTTCTCGACGAAGATGTGGCAGCCGCGCGCCACAGCGTCGAGCTCAAACCGCCCGTGGGCGAACGGCGGGGTGCACACGTAGACGGCGTCGGGCTTCGCCGCGTCGAGCATGCGGCGGTAGTCGGCATAGGCCCGGGTCTTGTAGTGCTTGGCCCTGGCCTGCGCCCGGTCGGCCTGCACGTCGCAGAAGCCCACGAGCTCCACGTCCTTGATCTTCTCCAGGTGGCTCAGGTGATAGCCCGCAATGCCGCCCGAGCCGATGAACGCGACCTTGATGCCCATGCCAGGTGTCCTCCGTTCGGGTGCCAGGAACTTTGGCGTGGCCCGTTTCGGACAGAACAAGTTCCGCTGCCGCGCGCCGCCGCCCGCCGACTGTCATTCTGAGCGGAGGGAAACGGAGCGAAGAATCTGTCGGAGGGGCCGAGTGGCGTAGCAATGGCCACTTGCGTCACGCTACGCCATCCCTTGACAGGTTCTTCGCGGCGCCCGCCTGGCGGCGGTCGCGCGCTCAGAATGACAACGCGGGGCAAGGGGTGTCCGAAAAGGGCCACGCCCCAGACACTCTTTCCTGCCCACACATTGGCCAAAGTCTAGCGCTGGGGCGGCGCGGTGTCAAGCAGGAGGGGCATGCTCAGAGGGCATGCTGAGCGGCGATTGCGACGCGGGGACGTTGCGGGACGCGACGGAGTCGCGGAGGGGGACGGATGGCGGCCCTCTGGTGGCATCTGATAGCCAAGTCGGGGGGGGGGCGGCAGAGGGCACTCACAAGTGGGTCATTGCGCCCGGCTGCTGTCGCCTGCTGGAAATCGCCCTGGCGTTGGCCTATAATGCCGTTGTAGCGGCTGAGGCGGGAGGCCAAGCCGACGCAGAGGGCGCGGAGCACGACGCGGAGCAGGAAGCGGAGCACTGGCGCGGTGAAGATTCTGCTGACGAACGATGATGGGATCAATGCGGCGGGCCTGGCGGCCCTGCGGGCGGCCGTGGCTGGCCTGGGCGAGGTGACTGTGGTGGCGCCCGACACCGAGCGCAGCGGCGTGGCGCACTCGATCACCCTGGCCCACCCGCTGCGCATCCGCCGCATCTACCATAGCGGGGAGTTCTTCGGCTATGGGATCAACGGGGCGCCGGCCGATTGCGTGAAGCTGGGCTGCCGGGAAATCCTCAAGGCCAAGCCCGACCTGCTCCTGGCCGGCATCAACCTGGGGGCAAACGTCGCGATCAACATCCTCTACTCCGGGACGGTCGCCGCCGCCATCGAGGGGGCCATGCTGGGCGTCCCTTCGGTCGCCTTCTCGGTCGCCGAGACGGAGCAGCCGGACTTCGACGAGGCCGCCCGCATCGCGCGCAGGGTCCTCGACGGGCTCCTCGGCAACGGCGTGCCCGCTGGCACCGTGCTCAACGTCAATCTCCCAGGCATTCCCGAGGGCGAGGTCAAGGGGATCCGTGTGACCCACCAGAGCCGCACGTCGTACACGGACTTTTTCGAGAGGCGGCTGGACCCGTGGGGCAGGGCCTATTTCTGGATCACTGGGGAGATGACGCGGGAGTTCGAGCGGGAGCCGGACAGCGACCTTCGGGCGCTGGCCGACGGCTACGTCTCGATCACCCCGCTGCATTTCGATCTCACGCATTATGCGGTGCTGCCGGCCCTCCGCAAGCGCCTGGCGGCGGAGTGGCGGGGCGAGTAGGTCGGGCGCGCGCGTGGCTCAGAGGGGGATGTCGGCCTCGCGTGCGAGGCGGCGGAGGGCCTCGGCCTGTTCGGGGGTGAGGCGCTTTGGGGCGGCGATCTTGATGCGCACGTAGTGGTCGCCGTGGCGCCCGTCGGGCGTGGGGGCGCCCTTGCCGCGCAGCCGCAGCTTGGCGCCGCTGCTGGTGCCCGGGGGGATGCGCACTCGGATGGTGCCGGCGAAGGTCTTGACGGGTATTGTGGCGCCGAGGGCGGCCTGGGCGATGCTGATCTCGGCCTCCGAGTAGATGTCGTGGCCCTGCCGCTCGAAGAGCGGGTGTGGGGCGATGTGGACCTCCAGGTAGCGGTCGCCGGGCGGGCCGCCGTCGAGGCCGGGCTCGCCTTCGCCCGTGAGGCGGATGCGGGCGCCGTCCTGAACGCCGCGGGGGATTTTCACTGAGAGGTTGCGGGGGCGTAGGACTTGACCCTGGCCGCCGCAGGTGGTGCAGGGGCTGGTGATGCGGCGGCCGCGCCCGAGGCAGTCGGGGCAGGGCCTTGAGAAGGCGAAGGCGCCCTGAGCGGTCTGGACGGTGCCGGTGCCGCGGCAGGTGGGGCAGGCGCGCGGGGCGGTGCCGGGGCGCGCTCCGGAGCCGCCGCAGGTGGGGCAGGGCTCCTGGCGCTGGACGTGGAGGGTGACGGAGCCGCCGCGGACGGCGGTCTCGAAGGGGATATCGAGGCGCTGGTGGATGTCCTCGCCGCGCTGGGGGCCGGTGCGGCCTGGGCGGGCGCGGCCGCCGAAGAAGGTGGAGAAGATGTCGGAGAAGTCGAATCCCGCCTCTGGGCCCCGCCTTGCGCCGCCGCCCCGCGCGCGTGCGCCGGCGGAGCGGAGGAACTCGCTGAGGTCGGAGAAGTCGCCCGTGGCGAAGCCGCGCGCGCGGGCCTCGCGCATCTGGTCGTACTGGCGGCGCTTGTCGTCGTCGCTCAAGACGTCGTGGGCGGCGGAGATTTGCTTGAACTTCGCCTCCGCGCTCTTGTCGCCGGGGTTGCGGTCGGGGTGGTACTTCTTCGCCAGCTTGCGGAAGGCGCGGTTGATCTCGTCCCGCGTAGCCGTCCGGCTCACGCCGAGAACCTGGTAGTAATCTACGTCCTCCATCGCGGTGCTGCTCTCATGGAGTGCCTCCCGGTTGGGATTATAGGGGATTCTGTCGGACGGCGCAAGCGGTTGAGGCCGATGAGGCGCCCGCGCTGCGGGGCGAAGCCGGCAGAAGTGTCCACAAAAGTTTACAGGGGGTCAATCTTCGATGGGAAGGGGGGATGGTCCTCTGTTCTGGCGGCGGAGGACTGTTCGTAAACGCTTGCGGGGCTTGGTGTTAGCAAGTGTGCCAATATTTGGCACAGAGGGCCAAATGCCTGTTGCACGAGTTGGCCCTCTGTGCGGCTGTGGCGGGGCGAGCGGGGGTGGGGCGGGGTGGAGCCCGTGGGGACGCGGCAGCCTGGCGTCGCGCGGGGCGGCGCCAGGCCGCTGGGGGATAGGGGGGTGGGTCAGCGGATCGCGATGTCCTTGTAGCTGTAGCCGGCCTTCTTGAGGATGGCCGCGCAGTCGGCCCTCTTGCGCGTCTTGCCGCTCAGGAGCATGGCGTCGGTGAGCAAGGCGACCTGGGCGCCGAAGAGGGCTGGGACGTGGTTGACCTTGACCTGGCCGGTGATGAGGCGGACGAAGTTGGCCGGGGGGTTCGGCGGGTAGTCGGGGGGTAGCTTGGCCTCGATCTTGATCGTCGGCTCGCCGTCGCGCATGAGGGTGATGAGGTTGTCGGCGGTGGACATGGCGATCATGCCCTTGGAGCCGAGGATGCGGACGTCGTCGGTGAAGCCGCGGATGTAGTCGCCGATGATGATGAGGCGGCCGGCCGCACCGTTTGAGAGGGTGACGCAGAAGGAGCCATTGGTCTCGACCTTGGCGCGCTCGCCGTGGTAGAACATGTCCCAGGCCCCCTCCACGCTCGCGGGCAGCAGGCCGGTCATGTAGAGCAAGATGTCCTGGTAGTGTGAGCCGGAGTCGTTGAGCTGGCCGCCGCCGGAGAACTTGGGGTCGCCGCGCCAGCCGATGCGCGGGCTGGGCCAGTCCTGGGCCATGTAGACGTAGAAGCTCTTCACCTCGCCGATCTTCCCCTCGCGGATGAGGTCGCGCGCGGCCACGTACTTGGCCTCGAAGTGCCGCTGATACGTGATCATGTAGTGCAGTTTCTTCTTCGCCGCCAGCTTGGCCGACGCGATGGCGTTGCCGACGCCACAGACCATCGGCTTCTCGATGAGGACGTGCAGCCCGTGCTCCAGGGCGTACATCGCGTGGGGGAAGTGCAGCGTGTGGGGCGAGAAGACCCCAACCGCGTCTAGCCCGCAGGTGTCTATCATCTTCTTGTAGCCGTCGGGGCCAAGGAAGCGCTGGACGGGCTTCCCCACATCGGCCTCGAGCTTGTCGAGGCAGTCGGAGTTCGTGTCGGCGGCGGCCACGATCTGGGTCGCAGGCTCCTTGATGAGCTCGCGGACGCGCCAGCGCCCCGCGCCCCCCGGGCCGATGATCCCGAAACGGACGGTAGCAGACTTGGCCACAGCTTCCTCCTGAAAGGAGCAAGGGCCGACGCCTGGTTGCGGGCGCACGTCGCGCCCGCCGCGTCGTGGGCGCTGAGGATACACGGAACGCTTCGCTGGGTCAAGCGGCATTTGGCGGCTGGCAACGGCCCCACAGTCTTCATCCCCTGAGGTTCTGCGCGCGGAACCCCTGCTGTCCAAGTCGGTTCAGCGTGCACGTATGCGCACCCGACGACTCGACGGCGACGAGGATGAGGACGAGGACGACCACGAGGAGGGGGACGACGGAGAGGTGGGCGTGAGGACGATGGTGCGGGAGAGCGGATGGCTACAGGAAGTGGGCCGTGCCCATGGGCACTTGACAGGGTTTTGGGTTCGGGTATGATGGGGCGCGACGCGGGGCCGGGCCGCCCGCTGTGGGCGGCCGGTCGGCGGGGGCGGGAGCCACGCGGCTGGCCGGGCGCGCGTGGCCCACGGCACGTATACCCACGGCAAAGGAGGAATGCAGATGCCACTGGTGAATGGCAAGGACATCCTGATGCCCGCGCTGGCCGAGCGACGGGCCGTCGGGGCGTTCAATGCGAACAACATGGAGATGGTGCAGGGCTTCGTGTGGGCGGCGGAGGAGATGACGAAGGAGTTGGGGAAGCCGGTGGATGTGATCATCCAGCTCAGCCCCGGGGCGAGCAAGTACGCCGGCTGGGCGCTTGGCGCGGGGATGGTGAAGATCGCCGCGGCGGAGACCAAGGTGCGCGTGGCCCTGAACCTCGATCACGGGACGACGCTGGAGGACGTGCAGAAGGCCCTCGACAATGGCTTCACGGCCGTCCTCTTCGATGCCTCGTCGCTGCCGCTGGAGGAGAACATTCGGCTGACGCGGCAGGTGGTGGGGATGTGTCGCCCGAGGGGGGTGCCGGTCGAGGCCGAGCTGGGGAAGATCCCGAAGATCGAGGACTACTTCAAGAAGGACGAGATCGCGGCGCTGCGCAAGGAGGCCCCTGCGAAGGCCGTGCAGATCATCCGCGAGAGGGCCGGCAAGTCGGTCGAGGCGCTCATGGCGAAGCCGGAGGATGTCGAGCGCTTCGTCGCTGAGACGGGGTGCGACTTCCTGGCGGCCGCGTTCGGCTCCATCCACGGGATATGGGATGACATCTGGCCCATCCGCGTGGACCGCCTGGTGGCGATCCAGGAGCGCAAGCAAATCCCGCTGGTCTCGCACGGCTCGTCGGGCATCCTGATGACGCCCAAGGACGCGGAGGCGAAAGGCATCCGCCTGGCGGAAGGGGAGGGGACGCTGCTGGATGCGATCCAGACGGGAGGGGTGACGAAGGTCAACGTCGCGACGATCATCTCGATTGAGTTCATCCGCGGCTTCACCGATGCGTACGCTGCGAACCCCAGCGAGAAGGACTTCCGCAAGCTGGGCGAGCCGGCGCGGGCGCGGGTGAAGGAGAAGACGAAGCAGTACATGCGGCTGTTTGCCGGCCGCGTGTGAGAGGCGGGCCGGGGGGGTGGAGCGGGCCTCTTCGCCGCGTGTGAGAGGCGGGCTCAGGGGGTGGAGCGGATGGGCTCGGCGCGGGCGAGGGCCAGGCCGGCCTGGTAGGCGTCGGCCAGCGCGGTGGGGTGGTCGAGGATGGCGCCGCGGGCGTCCACGTGGCGGTAGCACAGCTCGCCGCCCCAGGCGAGCTCCAGGACGCTGAAGAGCGCCTTCATCGTGCGGCGCGGGCCGTCGAACATCCAGCGCTTGTCGAAGCCGCAGCAGGCGAGCCAGAGGCCCTTGCGGTGGGGGCGCGGGGGGTCGTAGAGGGGCTTGTGCAGGACGTGTCTGAGCGCCCAGAAGCACTGGCAGCGGTCAATGAGGATTTTCGCCTGGGCGGAGACGGCGGCGAAGAAGATGGGCGTGGCGAAGACCACGTGGTCGGCCGCCAGCAGCTTGTCGTGGATGGCCTGCACGGGGTCGGGGATGGCGCAGCGGCCTGTGGCCTGGCAGCGGTCGCACTCGATGCAGGGGCGCATCCTGTGGTCGCGGAGGGGGAGGAACTCCACTGCGGCGCCGCCCGCGGCTGCGCCGCGGAGCACCTCGCGGAGCAGCGTGTCGGTGTTGCCCTCCACGCGTGGGCTGCCGGCGATGCCGAGGATGATGGGCGACACGTCGGGCGGCTCCTCCTGGGGTGAGTGAGAACGCGACTGGCGCGACAGTGGCTCTTGTGCTATTATACGCCAACGCGGCCTGCGGCGACAAGGCGGCGCGGCGCGGACCGCGGCTAGACACGAGGAGGCAGCGATGGCCCAGGTGGACCCGCTTCAGTACGCCATTCAGCTCGAGCGCGACGGGCAGGCGTTCTACACGGAGGTCGCGGCTCGGACTGCGAACCCGCTGGGCCGGCGGACGTTTGAGGCGCTGGCCGCCGACGAGCGTCGCCACGAGCAGGTGCTGCTCGGCCTCGCGCGCAAGGCGCGCGTGGCGCTGGAGGGCGAGATGCCCAAGCAGCGCCTGGTCACGCTCTTCTCCACACTGGGCGCCGAGTTGCGGGCGCAGCTCGACGCCGATACCGGCGACACGGCGGCCCTCGAGAAGGCCCTGGCAATGGAGAACGCCAGCATCGCGCACTACCGCGAGCAGGCCGGCAAGGCGGGGGACGCCGGGACGCGCTCTCTCTATGAGCGCCTGGTGCGCGAGGAGAACGAGCACGCCGACATCCTGCGGAACTGCCTGACGTATCTGAACAAGACGGGGCAGTGGTTCCTGTGGGATGAGGGGGCGCTGCTCGACGGGGGTTGAGAGGCCTGCGGGCGCGGCGTGGCGGCCGGCAGAAAGCGCAGAGCGAACGCCGGCCGGCCCGCCCACCGGGCGGGAGCAAAATGCACTTGACAGCCGGGGGCGGCGATGTATAATCCCCTATGCCGGCGTGGCTTGAGAAGACGCGCGCCTCGATCGGTCCAGGGGGCTGGGCCGCGGTCGGGCACTAGACCCAGGAGTGGACGGCTTGGCCCATAAGGTCGCTTGGGGCATTGACATCGGGGAGTCTGCCGTCAAGGCCGTCAAGCTGCGCCGCGCCGGCGACTCCGTGACCATCCTCGAGTACCGCACCATCCCCTGCGAGGCTCACGGGGAGCGCGCCCAGTTGGGGGACCGCGAGCTCCACGTCCGCAACGCCCTTGCCGAGCTCCAGGTCGAGACCAGTCTCAAGGGCGCCAGCCTGGCCGTATCGCTCCCGGGGCGCGAGGTCTTCCCCAGGTTCATCCCTCTCCCACCCGTCGAGCGCAAGCGCATCCCCGAGATCGTGCGCTACGAGGCCCGCACCCAGATGCCCTTCCCCATGGAAGAAGTGGTGTGGGACTACCAGCCCGTCACCGGCCTCGACGTGCCCGGCGAGGAGGTCGAGGTCGCCTTCTTCGCCGCCAAGAAGGCCACGGTCTACGGCTACCTCACCAACCTGCGGCTGGCCAAACTCGTGCCCGACCTGGTCGAGATCGGCCCCCTGGCCGCATATAATTTCCTCATGTATGACCGCGACATCACGGCGGGCACCGTGGTGATAGACGTAGGGGCGGCCAACACCGACCTGGTGATCATTGACCGCGAGCGCTTCTGGGTCCGCAGCGTGGGCATCTCTGGCAACGACATCACGCGCGCCCTTCAGGAGAAATACCAGATCTCCTTCGAGGAGGCCGAGAACCTCAAGCGCAAGGCCGCCACCTCCACGCAGGCCGAGAAGCTCTTCGGCGCCGTGCGGCCCATCGTGGACGACCTCTTGGGCGAGGTCCAGCGCTCCATCGGCTACTACAAGACCCAGACCCGCCAGGTGCGCATCGAGCGAGTGCTCCTGCTCGGCCGCTCGTTCAAGCTCCCCCAGCTCGTGGAGTACTTCCGCAAGAACCTCGACTACGAGGTGACGCTGCTCGACCGGCTGGAGCGGGTGAAGGTGGCGACGAGCGCAGACCCCGAGAAGTTCGAGGCCGAGCTGCCCAACTACGCCGTGGCCGTCGGGCTGGCGCTTCAGGCCCTGCGCGTCGCGCGCGTCAACATTGACCTGCTGCCGCGCGACCTGGTCCGCGAGCGCCTCCTGCGCCGCAAGGTCCCCTACGCCGCAGCAATCCTCCTCCTCCTCGCCGCACCGCTTGGCATCAGCTACCAGAAGGCCACCGACGAGTTCCGACGGGCCACCGAGGACGTCGCGCCGCTCGATCAGGAGATCAACGGCTACCGCAAGCTCCTCGACGCCGAGCGCCAGTGGAGCGACCTGGGACCCCTGGGCGCCCGCCTTCAGCTCTTCGGCACACTCGGGACCGGGCGCCTCGAGTGGCTGTACTTCCTGGACGACCTGAACACCGCGGTGAACACGCTCGCGCGCGAGCCGTTCCGCCTCAACGGCATCCGCCTCGTGTCGGCAGAGGAAGCGGTCGGCGCCATCCCCAGGGGCGACCTGGGCGTCGTCGGCGCACACGCCGTCGAGGTCAAGCCGGGCGAGGGACTCAAGATCGAGGTCCGCTTCGAGAAGGACACGCCCTTCACGGCTAAGGACATTGACGAGCTCGGCCGGCGGCTCCAGGCGAGGCCGTTCGTGCGCGCCGTAGAGGGGCGCGGGCAGGCCGACTTGACGGACCCCGCCGGCGCTGGCGCGCCGCGGCGGACCCCCGCCGCGGCCGGCGAGCGCGCCCCGACGGGCCAGGTCTACGCCTTCTGGGTCACATACAGCTCGAAGCCGCTGGCCGCGAAGCCAGGGGCCGAGGTCGCGCCGCCCAAGGCGGCACCCGCGAGAGCCACAAGGCCGGCCCCCAGGCCCGCTCCGAGGGGGCCCAGCAAGCGGGGCGACCTGACGAAGGTTGACTGAGCGCCCCGCCCGCGTGACCGAGGCGGCTCGCGGTCCGGCCGTCGCAACAAAGCAGCGAGGAACAACCCGCAATGGGCTTCGTCCGAAAGCACTTCGCCTGGATCATCGCGGGCATCGTCCTGCTCGCCGAGGGCGGGGCCGTCCTCTTCGTGGCCGGCGCGCGCTCCGAGGCGAGGGCGGCACTCGAGCGCCTCGAGGCCAAACGCGCTGAGCGCGACAAGCTCAAGCGCGACACCCAGGGCATCGAGAAGCGCATCGAGCAACACAAGGCCCGGCGCAAGGCCGCCGAGGGCGAGCAGGCCGACTGCGTCGTCTTCCTCTGGCACCTCGGCCAGCCCCTCGAGGGGCTCTTCGAGTCCCCGAAGCTCGCCGAGTACGGCGCCTACCCGTGGCACACACCGGCGCGCTTCGAGGTCTTCAAGGCCGCCTATCAGGAGGTCTACAACGCCGAGGCCGACAAGCTGGCGCCGGTCATGGAAGAGGTGGGCACCGACCCCGGCGCCCTGGGCCTCGCCGCCCGCGGGGCCTTCAGCCAGGCCAGTGTGCTCATCGGGGACATCTTTGCGTTGCAGAAGGAATTCACTGTCAAGAAGACCCTTCTGGGAATCCTGGCCAAGTGGCACGTCAGGCTCGACAGCCTCTTCGTCGGCGGCGGCACAGCGGGCGCCGTGCGGCGGGGGCACGCCCCCGTGGTCAGGGCGGCGGAAGGCCCCAGCCTCGCCGAGCCTATCCCAGTCCAAATGGCAATCACCTGCGACTACACCCACCTCGGCGACCTGCTCGAGGACCTCGCCACCTCCCCACTGTGCTTCCGCGTCATCGGCATACAGTCCATCCAGCGGGCCAGGGCCGACGTGGCCGGCCCGGCCCTCAGGGAGCCGACCCCGAAGGGGGCCGCCGACGCGGAGCGCCCCGAGGGCGACGAAGGCGCCGGCCCCCTGGCGGCCAGAGCCAGGCGCCAGGCCATCGCCGTCGCCCTCTCGGGCGAGATTCCCGACATCCTCGTCGAGGTCCAACAAGTGACCTTTGCCAAGGCACAATTCCCCAAGGACCGGGCCGACGTGGTCGCCTGGCTCGGCGCGCAGCTCAGAAAGCTCGACGACGCCCGAAAGCGCCTCGAACTCCCCCGCGCGAAGGGCGCCGACCCCAAGGCGCCCCCGCCGCAGCGGCCAGAGCTCGCCCTCGACTGGATCGCCAAGCAGCTCGACAGGGTCCGTCAGGCCGACACCGAGGCCGGCAAGACCGTGTCGGTCACCGATGCCCTCTGCGGGCGCGAGTACGCCTTTGCCTCACTCAAGGACGCCCAGACCTGGCTCGAGCGGCGCTACGACTACGAGCGGCTGAGACTCGAGGCCACCCGCGCCCTCTGGCAGAGGACCCGCAAGCTCATCGAGGCCGGCATCGCCGACCACGCCAGCAAAGTGGGCACCTTCGTCGGCCCAGAGGGCGTCCAAGCGGTCTTCCGGCCCGAAGACCACCTCGACAAGGCCCAGACCTTTGACATCGAGCTCGGTACCGGCGTGAGGGCGAAGTTCGGCCTCCTCGCCTTCAAGCCGGTGGAAAGCCGCGAAGGAGTGGCCCGCGCGACCGGCACAGTGCGGCGCTAAGCGCCGGGCAAGCCGGGGCCGCCACACCCGGCAAGAAGGACGCGTATGGACACCGTGGGACTGCGCCAGTTCGCCTTCCGACACGTCGAGAAGATCGTCCTGGCCATCGTCATCATCTTCGTCGGCTACCACGCCTACTCGAGCCTCACGGGCGAAAAGGAGACGCTGCCAGGCCCAGTCGCCCCCCCGAGCGGCGCCGCCCCCACGGCCACCCGCGAGATCGAGCCGGCCTTCTACAAGACCGCCGAGCCCTACGCCCTAGTCCCCAAGGTCACCGCCCCACGATATAACTGGTTCTATCCCCCCGAGTTCATGTGGCTGCGCCGCGTGGAACTGCGTGAGGTGAAGAACCCCACCGCCCGGCGCCCCCTCCTCGGCCGCCTGAAGCCGGGCACCAAGCCCGAGACCGCCCCCCTGACAGAAGAGGAGCGTGTCGAACTCGGCCTCCCAGCCCCCGTCGAAAGCCTGACCCAGCCTTGCCAGGTCCAGGTGAACGTCGCACCCGGCGCACCCGGCGACCCCCAGGGCGACATCCTCGTCCTCACCGCAGTCAAAGCCGGCAAGTGGATCAAAGTCACCGCAAGCCTCGACAACGAGGACAAGCGCGGCCTCGTCGCCATAGTCCAGGAGCAGGACATCGAGAGCGAGTTCGTCCTCGCACGCGCGACCATCCTCAGCATCAAGGAAGAACCCCTCGGTACCGTGGCCATCCGCTTCACCGCACCCCAAGGCACCAGGAAGTCCGGCAAGAGCATCACCACCTACGTCGAACCCGCCTACTACGCCATCCTCCGCAAAGGCGAGCGCGACAACGAAGAAGCCGAAATCGGAAGGGTCGAAGGACGCCTCCCCAAAGCCCCCGAGCCTACCCCCGGAGCGGAAGCCGGCCCCAAGCGCGGCCAAGACGTAGCGGGCTTCCCAGGCGCCCCCCCTGCGCCCAAGAGCCCCGCCCCGCCCACCCCCAAGGCCAAAGGCGGCCCCGCCAAGGAGACCGGCGAGCTGGTCTTCCTCGACGAGAGCGCAGAGTCCGAGACAAACTACACCTACAGGATCCGCAGCATCCACATCCCCAAGGACGATGCGGAGAAGCTCGAGCCCGTCACGAGCGAACCCAAGACCTATCGCACCCTCGAGAAGTTCAGCTTCGCCTACGTCGGCGGCGACGCCTATCGCGCCGACATCAAGGTCTTCATCGGCCCGCGCGACCAGCCACTCGACGAGCGCCTCTTCAAGCGCATCCCCATCGGCGGCTGGGTAGGCGACGTGCCCAAGGAGTTCCGGCCCGCCCCGCCCGCCCCGCCCGCCGACGCCGAGGCCGCCCAGCCCCCCAGCAAGCCCCCCGCCACCAAAGGCCCCCCACCCGAACCCGACGAAGCAGCCGCCGCGCGCTTCGTCACCCGCTTCACCCTCGTCGGCATCGAGCAAGGCGTCCTACACCCCGTCGAGTACACCGTGCGCGTCCCAGACCCCAAAGCCCCAAAGGACAAGCCACGCTTCATCACCATAAAGACCTGGAGGGTGACGACCGACCCCAGAGTCATCCTCCGCGACCGAAGGAACCAATTGGTCTACCTCTGGATCGAGCGTCCCGGCGAAACCGGCCCGCCCACGAAGGGCGGCAAGTGAGCCAGTGCGGGCCGAAAAATGGCCCGCCGCACGCAATACCAGAGGCCCGGTTGACGTTGCGGCAGTTGCCGGATAGAATACCGACGCCTCGCGTGCCACGAGGGACGCGGCGCGGGCGGGGGCTGGGCCGAACGGCGGACGACTGACCCGCCACGAAAGGAGCATGGGCGTGACACCCCCCAATCCTCTTATCACCCCGCGGCCTGCCAGGGCCACTGGCGCCCCCAGGCACGCGGCGCGCGCACTAGCCTGCGCGCTCATCCTCCCGCTGCTTGCAACACAGGCTCGCCCAGCGCGCGCCGAAGGCGCCGCCGACCCCGCCACCGTGCTCGACGCCCTCCGCGAAAAGCAGCGCCTCAAAGACCAGCAAGACGAGCGCGACTTCGCGCGCCTCATCGAACAGGGGCGCGCCCTCCTCGCCGACGGCGCCTACGACCAGGCGCGCCAGGTCCTCTCCCAGGCCGCCAAGGCGCGCCCGGGCGACGAGGCCGCCGCGCGCCTCCTCGCCCAGGCCGAAGCCGGCCTCGCCGCCGCCTCCCCGCAGGGCGTCCTCAACAACATCCGCCAGGAGCAGCATGGCAAGAACGCCATGCTCCAAGTCCAGCTCGCCGCAGGACTCTTCGAGGCCGAAAAAGCGCTCAAGGCCGGCGACCACGCCCGCGCCATTGAGCAGGCCCAGCGCGCCCTCGACGGCGCCGGCTACCTCACCGACCCCGACCGCGCCGCAAAGCTCCGCGCCCAGGCCCAAGCCATCCTCGCCTCAGCGCGCACCGCCAGCGACCGCGCAAAGGCATCCGAGCTCCAGGCCCTCATCGCAGCCGGCAAAGACAAGGCCGCCGCCGACAACGCCGCCTCCCTCGCCTCCCTCACCCGCGAAGGCTGGACCCACCTCGAAAAAGGCGACACCGACAAGGCCCTCGCCGTCGCCGACGCCATCCTGCGCCTCGACCCCGCCCACAAGGGCGGCCTCTACCTGCGCCAGGAGGCACGCGCTAAGGCCGACAGCCGCAAAGACCTTGCCGGCCTCCGCGCCGAGCGCACCAAGGCCCAGGACCGCCTCCTCCTCGACCACCTCGAAGACGAAATGGCCCTCCCCCAGGACATCAAGGCCAAGGTCGTCGTCTCCGGCAAGCGCGGCACCAAGGACTTCGACCTCCCCGACCGCCGCTCCATCGAACCCTGGGAGGCCAAGCTGCGGGCCAAGCTCCAGCAACCCATCGAAGTCGAGTTCCGCGACACCACCCTCGCCGAAGCCTGTCGTCACCTCGCACGCGTGGCCGACTGCACCATCATGGTGGACCCCAAGGTCCTCCAAGACCACACCCGCCACACCCTGCCCAAGATGACCAACAGCCTCGAGAACCACCTGCGATGGCTCTGCCGCTTCGGCAAGGCCACCTACACCATCCGCGACCACGCCATCCTCGTCACCACCCACGGCGGCCTCCTCGACCAACCCATCACCAAGGACTACGACATCACCAGCCTCCTCATCCCCACCCGCTGCGTCAAGACGACATTCAGCGGCGGCACCCAGGCCGACGCCCAGAAATGGGGCGGCCGCGAAACCCTCGGCGCCACACGGCCCGCCAAGGAAGAAGAAACCACCGCCGTCTCCGATGACGCCCTCGGAGAGGCCTGGGCGCAATTCCTCCGCACCACCGTCGCACCCGAAACCTGGGAAGATCCCAGCAACAAAGAAGCCGTCCGACAGCAGCAGACGCCCTACACCATCCAGTACCGCAACGGCCGCATCGTCGTCGTCCACACCCCCGAAGTCCACCAGCAGATCGAGAGCCTCCTCAACGACTTCCGAAAGGCCCGAAACCTCCAAGTCCACATCCTCGCCCGCTTCCTCGTCGTCCAGACCGACTTCCTCGACAGGTTTGACCTCGACCTCGTCGGCCAGAACTTCGACATCACAACCGATGACGTCGCCCTGGCCCCCGGCACCGGGACGCCTGACCTCTACGGCTTCGTCACCGAGCCCCTCGACATGTGGCAAACCGGCCCCAACCCCCCGAAAAGGTCCCTCATCGGCTACGTCTTCAACGACTCCCGCGTCGCCGTCGGCGGCGAGGGCGAGCTCGACGCCACCGGCCCCCTGCAGATAAGCTGGTCCCACGTCGGAGACAACGTCTACAACGCCCTCTTCAGCGCCGTCCTCAAGAAGCGCAAGGGCACCATCCTCTCGGCTCCCCGCCTCACCTGCTTCAACACCCAACGCGCCAACTTCCAAGCCGTCACCAACTTCAACTACATCCGCTCCATCAACTCCGACGGCGAGCCCGAGATCGGCAACGTGCCCGACGGCATCATCTTCGACGTCCAGCCCTTCGTCAGCACCGACCGCCGCTACATCACCCTCGTCCTCCAGCCCCAGCAGCGCACCCTGCGCAACCGCAGCTTCCAGAACGAAGGCTTCCTCTACGCCCTCGGCGGCATCTTCCGCCAGGTCAACCTCCCCGACACCGAGCTCCGCAGCGTCGCCACCACCGTCACCGTCCCAGACGGCGGCACCATGCTCGTCGGCGGCCTCTCCACCGTCCGCGAGCGCAGCGGCGACGCTGGCGTCCCCATCATCAACCGGCTCCCACTCATCCGGTACCTCCTGCGCGAATGGACAGAATACGACTCTCGCCAAAGCCTTCTGGTGCTCGTAACCGCCGAGATCGTGCCCGACATCTTCGAGGAATGACCCATCTCGCGCTCTCTAGCGGGGGCGGGGAAGCGCGCGGACAGACCCTGAACGAAGGAGGCGCTTTGTGAGAACGCCGCTAGTCCCATCCGTGGAGCGTCAGCTGTCGCTCGGCCACGCCAGATGGCCCAAAGCGCTGGCACTCGCCGCAGCGGCCACAGCCGTCGCCTGGGGCCTCGCGTGGCCCGTCGGCTCCCCCCCACAGGCCGCTGCCGCGGCAGCCACGCCGGCCCCCACCGCGCCCGACGACCCCGCACGCCAGGCCGAAATCGCCCGCCAGCACCGCCTCCAGGAGGCACTCGTCCTCGCCGAACAGGGGCGCAAACTCCTCGCCGCGCGCGCCTACGCCGAAGCTCGCGACGCCCTCCGCCAGGCCCTGCGCCTCAACCCAGCCGACGCCGCCTCCCGCAAACTCCTCGAAGAGGCCGAGGCCGCCCTCGGCATCCCCAGCGCCAGCGGCGTCCTCGCCCACACCCGCGAGCGCCACACCTTCAAGGCCCAAGTCCTTCGCCAGCAGATCGAACTCGACCTCTTTGAGGCCGAGAGAGCCCTCAAGGCCAACGACCCCCAGCGCGCGGCCCAGCAGGCCGAGCGCGCCCTCGCCGCAGTCGGACAACTAGACGACGCCGCCGCCTCGACGGAGCTCCGCGGGCGCGCAGAAGCCATCCTCGCCGAAGCCCGCTCCGCCAGCGCCGCCGACGCCGCCAGCCGCCGCCAGACCCAGCTCGAGCGCGCCAAGGCCCAGGCCGCCTCCGAGCGCACCGAGCGAGCGCGCGAGACCGCTGACGGTTTGCGCGCCCTGCGCGACCAGGGCTGGCGCTACATCGAAGCCAAAGACTACGACAAAGCCCTCTCCATCGCCGACCAGATGGAGCGCGCCGCCCCAGGCAACCGCGACGCCTTAGCCCTCCGAGAAAGAGTCAGCCAGGCCACGCTATCAACCATGGGCCTCCGCGGCAAGAGCCGCGAGCGCCGCGAGGGCGAAGAGGGCCTCATGCGCGACATCGAGCTCGAGCTCACCCCCCCCAAGCCAAACGTCGTGGTGGAAGCCGACCCCAAGCGGGCCAAGACCCGGCCCCTCGCCTCCCCCGCCGAGCGCTGGGAATACGACATCCGCGCCAAGCTGGCCAAAGACGTCACCATCGAGTTCCGCGAAACCCCCGTCGCCCAAGCCCTCGACCAGCTCGCCAGCGTGGGAGACGTTAACATCATCCTTGACCCCGAGGCCGGCGCCGCCCAGGGCACCGTCACCATCGCCCGCTGCTCCATGCCCCTCGGCAGCCTCCTCAACTGGGTCGGCCAATTCGGCAACCTCCGATACTGCCTGCGCGACGGCGCCATCTTCTTCACAAGCCGCACCGGCGCCCTCGACGCCCCCGTGACCAAGATGTACGACATCTCCACCCTCCTCAGCCCGCCCACCACCGCCGAGCCGATGCGCACGGCAGGCCCCGTCGAGCCAGGGCCAGGACCAGCACAAGTCGTCGAGGCCACACAGCCAGACCCAGAACCCATCGGAAACGGGTGGGTGGACTTCATCCGCTCCAGCATCGCCCCCGGAACCTGGGAGCGGCCAGCCACCCTCCAGCAGCAGACCCCCTACACCATCGCCTACCGCAACGGCCGCATCGTCGTCGTCCACACCCCAGAGGTCCAGAGACAGGTCGAACAACTGCTCAACGACTTCCGCAAGGCGCGCAGCCTCCAAGTCCACATGCTCGGCCGCTTCATCACCATCGAGCGAACCTTCCTGGACTCCCTGAACTTCTCCTTCCAGTATGGCAGCGGCACGCGCTTCACCGAGGACACCGTCGGCGCCAACCTGGCCCCCTCCACTCAGCTCACCCCCCTCGCCGAGTTCAACAACTACTCCATCGGCGGCGGGCTCAACATGCGCTACTCGCTCCTGGACGACGACTCGCTGGTGATGCTGCTGCGGGCCGTGGTCCACGAGGGCAAGGGCACGGTGCTGGAGGCCCCGCGCCTCACCTGCTACAACACCCAGCGGGCCAACATCCAGGTGCTGCGCAACCGCAACTACGTGCGCCGCGTCAGCAGCGACTTCACGCCCGAGATCGGCAACATCCCAGAAGGCACCATCTTCGACATCCAGCCCTTCGTCAGCGCCGACCGCCGCTACATCACCCTCGTCTGCCAGCCCCAGATGCGCACCTTCGTCAGCTTCACCGACTTCATCTACGGCGTCCAGGTCGTCCAGTTGACCGACGACACGAGCGCCATCGTCCCCATGCGCATCCAGCTCCCCACCACCCAGTTGCGCTCCGTCGGCACCACCGTCACAGTGCCAAACGGCGGCACCGTCATCATGGGCGGCTTCACCAACGTCCAAGAGCAGGCCGGCCTGGCCACAGTCCCCTTCATCGAGGGCATTCCCGTGCTGCGCACCATCCTGCGCGGCCGCGACCGCATCGAGGGGCGCAGGTCCCTCATCATGCTCATCACCGCGGAGACCGTGGAAGACATCTTCGAGGAGGAGTAGCCGCCGGGGGTCTCCGCCAGGCCATGGCAGGCTTTCGCCAGGGCACGAGGCAAGGTCGAGGGACCCTGCCGCCATTCACGCGGCTGAGCCCGCGTGGCCATGCCGAAAGCATCCCCGGTTGACCCATAGCCCGCACGCCGGGCAGGCGATGGTGAACATGACCCTTGTGAAAGCCGCGCGAACTATCGTCCTGGCAGTCGCCCTGGCGGCCCCCTGCGCCGCTCGGGCCGCCGCCCCAGCCTGGGGGCGCAGAGTCGAGTTCGCAAGGGGCCTCGCGCTCAAACTCCGCTACGACGACCTCGCAAAGTCCGTCATTGACGACCTCCTCGCCGACGCCACCATCCAGGGCGAGGACAAGGCCAACCTCTACCGGGCCGTGGCCGAATACTACGTCAAGCTCATCGAAAACGTCCGCGGCGGCAAAGACTCCCTCGCCCGCGTCGCCGAATACATGGCCAGGGCGCGCGACTTCTTCGGCCGCTACGTCAACCACGAGGCCATCAAGCGCCGCCCAACCAACGTCGAGGAGCGCTTCGAGATCCGCGTCCGCCTCGTCTGGCTCACCGTTGCCGAGGCCCGCGTGCGCGTCCGCATGTTCGACGACCCCGGCGAAACCCCCAAGGAGAAGGCCGGCCACCAGGCCGACGCCGTCAAACTCTACCAGAGCGCCATCAAGGAGTTCGAAGCCCTCGCCGCCGAAAAGGCCGCAGACCAGGCCAAGGAAAAGGCCCGCGCACCTCAGGAAAAGGCCGCCAGAGCCAAGTGGGAAGAGAAATACAACGCCGTCCGCACCGCCCACCTCCAGGTGCGCATCTACCTCAACGACGTGCGCGTCGAGCTCGGCAAGTTCCTCAAGAAGGCCGACCCAAAGTCCCCCGACTGGAAGTCCTTCATCCAGACCGCGTGCCGTGAGTTCAAGCAATTGCTTCTGGACTTCTCCGACGCGCAGGGCATCATCTCCCTCAACGTCAACTACGCCGAGGCCATGGTCGAGCTCGGCCCCGAACAGGACCAGGAGGCCCTGGAGCGGCTCCAGGACGTCTGGAACGCCCGCGAAAGCTTCCAAAACAGCAAGGCCATCCCCTGCAAGGCGGCCCACGTCAAGGCCGCCATCCTCCTCCGACAGAAGAAATACGACGACGTCCTCGACGCCCTCGACGAGATGCTCAAGTTCCGCACCGAGGGCGCCTGGAACCCCGAGGTCGTCAGCGCCGAGAAAGTCACCGAGCTCCTCGTCAACCTCGAGGCCGGCGAGAGCCCGCAGCAGTACGACCGCAACGCCCTCGGTGGCTCCTTGCGCCTCATGGCCGAAACCTATGCCGAAATGGGCTCGGCTGCCGCCAACGCCAAGAAGTCCAGCAAGGAGGTCAAGCGCCTCTACGGCATCGCCTACCAGATCCTCGTAGGCGTCTGGAGCGCCAAGGTGCCCATGGACGCCCGCTACGCCGAGCTCATGCAACGCTGCCGCGAAAAGGGCGACCAGCCCCTCTCCCCCGAAGAGCTCTCCATCCAGCTCGCCGACGCCCTCAAGAAGGCCGAGAGGGACAAGACGGAGTACCTCCGCGCAGCCCGCCTCTACACCGAGCTCCTCGGCCGCGCCAAGCAGGACCTCGAGGGCCAGCGGAAGGCCTGGGACAACATCGCGCGCTGCTACTACGGCGGCGGCGACTACTACAGCGCCTACATCGTCTTCAGCGCCATGGCCCGCTGGTTCCCCAAGCCCGAGCCCCAGGCCCTCGCCTACGGCCAGTCGGCCGTCGCCGCCATCAAGGCCCAGCACGACGCCGCCACCAAGGCCAAAGCCACCGCCCAGGCCAGCTTCGACGCCGAGGTCCTCCGCGCCGCCTACGCCGAGATGGAGCGCCTCAGCCCCCTCGGCCCAGGCGCCACCGTGGTCAACGACGGCGCCCTCCTGCGTGAAAAGGGCGAGTTCGCCAAAGCCATTGAGCGCCTCCGCGAGGTCCGGCCCGAGTCGCCCGCCTACCCCTACGCCATCTACCAGATCGCTCTCACCTACAGAGGCATGCTCAAGAAGGCCACCGACGCCGACCCCAAGAGCCTCGAGGCCGCTCGCCTGCGCAAGGCTATGCTCGACGCCTTCCAGACCTGCCTCGACCACGCCAGAAAGGCCCTGCCCGGCCTCAAAGACCCCGACAAGGCCCCCGACCGCGAGCGTCTCCTCGAGGCCACCGCCATGAGCCTCGCCATCTACTGCGAAAGCCTCCTCCAGGAAACCGTCGGCGACCCCGTCAAGGCGCTCGACATCACCACCTCCCTCAGGGAAACCTACCCAGGCATCGAGAAAGCTTTCGCCTACCCCCTCATCCTCTACAACCGCATGCACGCCGCCTACCTCCTCGCCACCCGCGTGGAACCCGACCGCGCCGCCGACAAGCTCGCCATCATAGAGGACTGCTGGAAGCTCCTCAAGGAGTTCAAAGACTTCAAATACATCGCCAACGCCTGCCGTATGGGCGCCGGCGCCCACAGCGAGGTCGCCCGCAAGCTCGAAGAGCAGGCCAAGAGGACCGCCGACGCCTCCGCCAAAGCCGAGCTAGAAAAGCGCGCCCGCGCAGAGCGCAACCGCGGCCTGGAGTTCTACCTCGAGCTCATCACCATCGCCCCGCGGCAAGAGTTCCGCACCTACCGCTATGTCCTCTTCGAGCTCGACCGCCGCGAGCACGAACCCAAGAGCGCCGACTACCGCAAGATCGTCGAGCTCGCCCCCAGCGTCATCCAGGCATTCAGCAAGAGCCCCGACATCGCCGACCAGGTCAACCAGATCAGGCTCCTCCTCGCCTCCGCCCACTCCAAGCTCGGCTCCTGGCGCGACGCCATCCCCCTCCTCGAAGAGGTCAACGACGCCTACGAGCCAGAGTTCCAGGCGCGAATGAAGAAGTTCGAGCGCGACAAGGCCAACCACGACAAAGACCCCGCCCGCTTCCCCGCCCCCAGGCGTCCCGTCCGGTCCACCATCCAGCTCCAGGCGCGCGAGGCCCTGGCGCGCGCCTACCTCGCCGCGGGCGCAACCTCAAAGCTCAACGACGTCCTGCTCATATGCGTAGACCTCCTGGAACTCTACGCCGACCGCAGCAACCCCAAACACTGGGAGGCCCTCTACGTCCTGTGCGAGGCATACCGGCTCAGCGGCAAAGACCGCTACGACGACCTGGTGAAGCAGCTCTTCCGGGCCTCGGGGGCCATCGAGCAAAACACCCTCAAGCCCCCAGCCAAGGGCACGCGCAAGGACTTCCTCGCCCTGGCCACGACACTCCTCAAGGACATCGAGCGTCTGCCCGACGCCGCGCTTAAGGAGAAGCTCATGGCCCCGCTCACCCAGGCCATCAAGACACTGAGCCAGTAACCAGAAAGGGAGCACCGCTTTGGAACGCGCGAACATGCGAAAGCGCCGCCCGCTGGCCTGGGGCGCTCTTCTCATCGCCCTCGGGCTGCCCGCGCTCGCCGCCGCACCCGACAAGGTCTGGGTCAAAGGGCGGGCCGAGCCCCTCATGCAAGTCATCACCGACGAGTCGATTGACGAAATAAAGTTCGGCGGCGCCGCCTCGATGCCCGCCGTCGCCGTGGTCAAGATCGAATACGCCGACGCCCCGGACGCCTTCAAGCGCGGCCTCGACCGCCTCCAGCAGGGCCTCTACGGCGAGGCCATCCGCCTCTTCGAGGCCGCCAGCCGCCTCACCACACCGCGCGCCTTCTGGCTCAAGCCCGCCTGCGCCTACCACGTGGCCCTCTGCCACCTCGAGGACGGCACCGACCTCGCCGCGGCCGACGCCAAGTTCCGCGAACTCCTCCAGGCCCACCCCAAGACCCGCTGGCTCTTCCACGCCCTCCACGGCCTGGGGCGCTCGCTCTACGGCCAGGGAAAGGCCGACCCCGCCAAATACGACGCCGCCTTCGCACAGTTTGACAAGCTGGCCAAGGAGGCCGCCAGCAGAGCCGGCGCCGACGAGTGGGTCTACACCGCCCAAATCTGGCAGGCCAGGACCCTGATGGAGCAAGGGCAGAACGCCGCGGCGAAGTACGACGACGCCCTGCGGCTCGTCCGAAGAGTGATCGCCGATCCCGGCATCCAGAAGCTCCACGACCTGCTCATCCAGGCCCAGGCGGTCGAGGCCACGATCCTCGTCCGCATGGGCCAGAGCGCCAAGGCCATAGACAACCTCAAGGCCCTCGTCAAGTCCATCGCCCCCCACGTCGCCGAGGAGATCGAGAAGGGCGCCGAGACCCGCATGCAGCGCACCGAGGCACAATGCTACAACGCGCTCGGCCAGGCATACTTCAAGCTCGCCGCCACCAGCAAGCGCGAGGAAGACCTCCGCTGGGCCCTCCTGTCCTATCTCTGGACCGTCGTGCTCTACCCACGCTCGGAGTTCGCCGCCGAGCACGCCGAGGCCCTCTACCACGCGGCCGTCTGCTTCGAGCGCCTCAAGCAGGCCCCCCGCGCGACCGAGCTCAGGAACGAATTGACCACCAAGTACCCCGATAGCCCATGGGCGCGCCTCGTGACTTCGGCCAAGGCGCCCGCCCCCAAGAAAGGAGACTGACAAGTGAACGTGAAGGGCTGGACGATTGTCGTGCTGCTGGCGCTGACGGTGGTGGCGGTGGGTCTGGCGTTCGGACTGGCCCAAGCGGTGGCCGGCGAGTCCGCGCCCCCCGCGCCCGGCCCGGGAGCCGCCCCGGGGCCGAAGGCCGGCGCGCCCGAGGCCGTGGCCGCCCCAGAGCCCGCCCCTGAGGCCCCTGCCACAGCGGCGCCCGAGGCGCCCAAGGTGCCCCGAGAGTCGCTCATGGACCAGCTCAACAAGGGCGGCGTCATCGGCTGGATCATCATGGCCCTCTCCCCGGTCGCTCTCGCCCTCATCATCGAAAACGCCGTCACGCTCCGCCGCGACAAGATGTGCCCGCCCGAACTCGTCCAGGAGCTCAACGACTACTTCAACGAGGAGCAGTACGAGGAAGCCCTCGAGCTGTGCAACGTGGAGAAGAACTTCCTCACCGCCGTCGTCCGCTCCGGCCTGATGCGCATGGACGCCGGCTGGGAGGCCATGCAGCAGGCCATGGCCTCGGCCGCCGACGAGGAGTTCACCAACTACCAGCTCCGCATCAGCTGGCTCTCGCTCATCGGCAACATCGCCCCGATGCTCGGCCTGCTCGGCACCGTCCAGGGCATGGTGGGCGCATTCGGCAAGATCGCCTACATGACCGTCGTCAAACCCTCCGCGCTCGCCCGCGAGATCAACGTCGCACTCGTCACCACGTTCCAGGGCCTCACCGTGGCCATCCCCGTCATGTGCGCCTACCAGTACATCGCCAACCGCATCCTGGCCAACGTGTTGGCCTCCACCGCTACCGTGGGCGAGTTGATGGACCGCTTCCGCGGCAAGAAATGAGCCGCCACTGACCGGAGCTGACCTCAATGGCCAAGAAAGCCAGCGAAAGAATCCTCCTCACCAAGCTCAACATGACCCCCATGATTGACTGCGTGTTCCTCCTCAACCTCTTCTTCATGACGGTCACGGAGCTGACCCGCCAGGACGACATCGAGGACCTCCTCCTCCCCGACGTCCGCCAGGCGCAGGCCGACGAAAACCCCGACCCCGAGCGGCTGGTGATCAACGTCCTTAAGGACGGCGTGATGATCATCAGCGGCACCCCGCGGTCGCGGGCCGAGGTCGAGGAGGCATTGCGAATCGAGGCTCGCCTCACGCGCGACCGCGAGGGGATCAGCAACCGAACCGTCCTCGTCAAGGCCGACGAACGCACCCCCTACAAGTTCATCCGAGAGCTGATGATGATGTGCGTCAAGCGCGACATCAAGATCTGGCGTCTGTCCTTCGGCATCAAGCCGACGGAGATGACCCGCTAGAGCGCCCCAAGACCGCTCTCCCCTGCCGATGGCCAGGAGCTGCCTGCAGTGAAACGCAAGGTGACACTCAGCGAACTCAACATGACGCCCATGATTGACTGCGTCTTCCTCCTGCTCCTGTTCTTCATGGTGGGGATGAAGTTCAAGGAGCTCGACCGCAAGCTCGACACCGATCTGCCGAAGGCCGGCAAGCCCAACCCCGCCGACCCAACAGAGCTGAAGACCGAGCTGTGGATCCGCATCACCGTCAAGAAGGGCACCGAGGCCGCGCCACAGCCCCAGTACTACGTGGACCAGAAGCCCATGAGAGACAAGGAGCACCTCCGAAGCGAGCTTCGGCGCTACGCAGCGCTGCCCAACGCGCTGACCGACACCGTCATCATTGCCCCCAGCGAGGACGCCCACCACGGCTGGGTCATGACCGCCCTGGACGCCCTCCACGAGCTGAAGTTCAGGAACATCAACTTCAAGCAGTGACGGCGGGCCGGGCGGCGCGGCGCATCCATGTGGCCTGTTGTCCCCTTGACCTCCCCGGCCCGACGGCCCGCGGGAGGTCAGCTTGCCTTATGGAGAATGCACGCGATGCTCTTTCGGCGTCTCGCGCCCTTCCTCTTCCTAGCTGCCGCGGCCTGCGGCGCGGAGCCGCAACAGGCCGACCCGAAGCCCCACCCTCCGAAGGATGCCCCAAAGCCCGCGCTCCCAGACCTGCGCCTCGACCTCAAGAACAAGACGGTGGAGTTTGACGGCACCTTCTGCATGGGGGAGTACCCCCTCGAGCTCCTGGTGTGCCAGAACACCCTCAAGGACTACGAATCCATGATCTCCTCCCCCTGCAAGCCAAGCCGGCTCCACACGGCCCTCTTGGCCCTGGGCCTCAAGCCGCGCCTGCGCGACGAAAAGGAGCCCGGGCGCCTGCTCCGCGAGGGCGACCCCGTGGACGTCCTCCTGCGCTTCACCCGCGACGGGAAAGAGGTCACTGTCGAGCCGAGGGAACTCATCGTGAACATCGAGACCAAGAAACACATCCCCGAAACCCCCTTTGTCTTCTTCGGCTCGTGCCTCTTCCCCGACCCCGAAGATGAGAAGCGGATGATCTATCTGGGCGACTCGGAGAACTGGCTCATCGGCCTTCTCGGCGACCTGGCCAGCGTTATTGACCTGCCGCGCGACGCGGCCGGCAAGTACGGCGCCCTCGCCATAGACACCAAGGCCGCGCCCCCAAAGGGCAGCAAGGTCACCATCATCATCCGCCCCGCCCCCGGTCGCAAGGCGCCCGAGCCCCCAAAGGACAACTGACCCCCCGAGGACCATCCGTGCCCAAGCTCGATGCCAACGTCTACGTCACCCGCGAGCTCCCCAGGCCGGCCATTGACCTCCTCGTCGAGGCCTGCCGCAGCGTCGAGGTCAACCCCGAGGACCGCGTCCTGACGCGCGCCGAGCTGCTGGCGGCCGTGCGGGGCCGCGACGCCGTCCTGTGTCTGCTCACCGACACGGTTGACGCGCCCGTGCTCGACGCGGCGCGCGGCTGCAAGATCTTTGCCAACTACGCCGTCGGGTTCAACAACATTGACGTTCCCGCCGCCACCGCGCGCCGCATCGCCGTCACCAACACCCCCGGCGTGCTCACCGACGCGACGGCCGACCTCACCTGGGCGCTCCTCTTCGCCGTCGCCCGCCGCATCGTCGAGGGGGACCGCTACACGCGGGCCGGCAGATTCAAGGGCTGGTCCCCCATGCTCTTCCTGGGGGGCGACATCAGCGGCCGCACCCTCGGCATCGTGGGCGCCGGGCGCATCGGCACCGCCGTCGCCCTCCGCTCGCGCGGCTTCCGCATGCGTGTCCTCTACTTCGACAAGGCGCAGAATGAAGCGCTTGAGCAGGCCGTCGGCGCCGAGCGCGCGGACCTCGACACCCTCCTGCGCGAATCCGACTTCGTCTCCCTGCACGTCAGCCTCGACGCCAGCACCCGCCACCTCATCGGGGCGCGGGAGCTGGCCCTTATGAAGCCCACCGCCTACCTCATCAACACCTCGCGTGGCCCCGTGGTGGATGAGGCCGCGCTGGTGGAGGCCCTGCGCGAGCGCCGCATCGCGGGGGCCGGCCTCGATGTCTTCGAGAACGAGCCCGAGCTGGCCCCCGGCCTGGCCGAGCTCGACAACGTGGTCATCCCTCCCCACCTGGGCAGCGCCACCATCGGCACCCGCACGCGCATGGCGCTCCTGGCCGCCAATAACATCCTCGCCATGCTCCGCGGCGAGCGCCCGCCCAACATCGTCAATCCGGAGGTCCTGGCGTGAGCGCCCCCCAGCGTCGCATCGCCATCTACGACACCACGCTCCGCGACGGCGCCCAGGCCGAGGGCGTCACCTTCTCCCTCGCGGACAAGGTCGCCATCGCCCAGCGCCTCGACGAGTTCGGCGTGGACTACATCGAGGGCGGCTACCCGATGTCGAATCCCAAGGACGCCGCGTTCTTCGAGGAGGTCCGCAAGCGGCCGCTCCGCCACGCGCGCGTCGTGGCCTTCGGCAACACGCGGCGGGCGAGGACCGCCGCCGAGCGCGACCCCGGCCTCCGCACGCTCCTGGGCGCCGGCACCCAGGTCGTAGCCATCGTGGGCAAGAGCTGGGACCTCCACGTCACCGACGTCCTCCGCGTGCCCCTGGAGGAAAACCTCGCCATGATCCGCGAGTCGGTGGCCTTCCTGAAGGCTGACGGCCGCACCGTGTTCTTCGACGCGGAGCATTTCTTCGACGGCTTCCTGCGGCGCCGCGACTACGCCCTGGCCTGCATCCGCGCCGCCGTGGACGCCGGCGCCGACGCAATCGTGCTGTGCGACACCAACGGCGGCAGCCTCACCGAGCAGGTTCGCGCCGGGGTCCGGGCCGCCCGGCCCCTCGTCCCGGTCGAGCTGGGCATCCACACACACAACGACGCCGGCCTCGCGGTCGCCAATGCCCTGGCCGCCGTAGAGGAGGGGGCCACACAGGTGCAGGGCACCATCAACGGAATCGGCGAGCGGTGTGGCAACGCCGACCTGTGCGTGGTGATCCCAGACCTCGCCCTCAAGATGCGATGCAGCGTGCTCGTGCCGGGCGCCATGCAGCACATCACCCACGTCTCCCGCTACGTCTATCAGGTGGCCAACCTCAACCCGCCGCCCAGGCAGCCCTACGTGGGCGCCAGCGCCTTCGCCCACAAGGGCGGGCTGCACGTGGACGGGATTCAGAAGAACGTGCTGACCTACGAGCACGTGGACCCCGCGGCCGTGGGAAACGAGCGGCGCATCCTCATCTCAGAGCTCTCCGGCACCGCGGCCGTCGCGGCCAAGGCCCGCAAGCTCGACGAGCGGATAGACCGCGCGACCAGCCGCCTCATCCTCGACGCCGTCCGGAAGCTCGAGAGCGAGGGCTACGAGTTCGAGGCCGCCGAAGCCTCTTTTCAGCTCCTGGTCCGCAAGGCCCTTGGCACCCATCGCCGGTTCTTCGACCTCCAGGGCTTCCGCGTCATCGTAGAGAAGCGCGGCGGCGACAGGGCGCCCATCAGCGAGGCCACCGTCAAGCTCAAGGTCAAGGGCAAGTCCCGCCTCACCGTTGGCGAGGGCGACGGCCCGGTCCACGCCCTCGACGTGGCCCTCCGAGCCGCCCTCGAGGACTCCTATCCCGTGCTCAAGCAGGTGAGGCTGGTGGACTACAAGGTGCGGATCGTCAACCCACGCGCGGCCACCGCCGCACGCACCTGCGTCGTCATCGAGTCCACCGATGGCAGCGACGTCTGGGGCACGGTCGGCGTCAGCGACAACATCATCGAGGCCAGCTGGCAGGCCCTCGTGGACAGCATCGAATACGCCCTGCTGAGGGAGGAGGAAAAGGCCGGCCCCGTGACGCGGGAGCCGTGAACGCGATGCCGGGGAGGGACCAGCCACGCCTGTGCACGTCCACCCCGGCAGGCCCACGTCGCCCGTCACTCGTCACGCATCGAGTTGCCGCGTCCCTCCAGCGCGCTTCCCAGCTCGACTATGCGATAGGTGGCCTCTTGGCCGGCGTGGGAGAAGTGCACCTCTTCGCCCACGCGGTGGCGCAGGAGGGCCTGCGCCAGGGGGGCCACGTAGGCGATCACCCCGTGCTCGGCATCGGAGTCCCACGGGCCGAGGATGGCCAGCGTCTGCCGCTCGCCCGTCGCGGTGTTCTCGATGGTGACGCGAGCGCCGATGGAGACGTGCTCGGAGGAGACCATTGCCGGCTCGATGGGCCGCGCGCGCTGGAGCTCTTGGCCCAACTCGATGGCCTTGGCGTTCAGGACGTGTTGCTCCTGGATCGCCGCGCGGAAGTCCGCGTTGTCCGTCACGTCGCCCGTCTCTTTCGCTCGGGCGATGTCCTCGCTGTTCTTGGGGATGAGGACGTGGACGATGTGGTCGTGCTCCGCGCGGCGCCGCGCGATGGCCTCGGCCGTGGCATAGATGTACTCGACGGGGGCGGCCTCGCCCCTGTGGTCCTCCTCCTCGACGAGGAGCTTGGGGAAGCGGCGCACCATCTTCTGCTCCAGCATGCGCGCGAAGTGCTCCGGCAGCACGCTGCTCTGGCGGATGCGGAAGAGGAGCCTCTGGGCCTCGGCCTCGGAGATCTCCAGGAGCATCTGGTCGAAGTAGCCCAGGTCGCCGGCCCTCAGGCTCTGGCGGATCTGGGCGATGGCCTCGCCCTGCTTGAAGGGGGTCCATTCGCCCCGCTGCTGGGCCTTCTGGCGGGCCAGGGCATTGCCCTCGTCGAGCAGGTCCTCGAAGACCTGGATGGTGGTGACGCCTGTCTTCCAGCGGCCCAGGAGGAGGCTGCGGCACACCCAGGCGAAGAGCGCGAGGTTCCGGCGCGGATTGGCCAGCGTCTCGTTGACCAGCGCCTCGATGCTCGGCGGCGGGCCGCTGGGCGGCAGCTCGCCGGCCGCGGCCTCCCAGAGGGGCTCCGGGCCGCGCAAGAGCGCCTGGTAGCAGAGGGCGGGCCAGTTGTCGCTCGCCTCGCGGAGCATCTGGAAGGCGCGCTGGCGGGTCGCGTTGGACGTCAGCCCGGTGAGCAGTGGGATGGGGTCGGCCTTGTGCAGCGCGACGATCTCCTCGGGACTTGGGTAGGGGCCTGCGTCCAGCTTCAGCCGCGCGAGCAGGAGGGCGGCCTCGAAGGCCGCGCCGGGGCTGGTCTGGGCCTCGGATGCGATGCGGGCCGCGATGGTGCGCGCCGCGGGGACCAGAAACGCCTCGGGGTCTGCGTCCTGCGCCTTGTGCTCGGCGTACTCGGCAAGAATCTGGGTCTGGTGGACGAGGTCCTTGACAGACTCGAAGCGGGCCTGGGTGGCCTCCTCATAGGTCAGGGCCTCGGTGCGAAGCGTGAGCATGGGGTTGCTGCCGGCCGCGATGCT
>Ga0209381_1001325_pt1 | contig 41620 bp, 25 predicted proteins | sample DewCreD2012metaG_FD_184111 | JGI IMG/M metagenome (GOLD analysis project Ga0209381, IMG submission 184111) | Hot spring sediment bacterial and archeal communities from British Columbia, Canada, to study Microbial Dark Matter (Phase II) - Dewar... ... | reverse complement strand
GCGGCGGGAGGGAACCAACGGCCTCTACCAGATGGGGGTGCGTTACTACGACGCCCAGACTGGGCGCTTCCTCTCGCCCGAGCCGATTTGGCCGCAATTAACCAAACCGGATGCCTTGAATCCCTACCAATATGCCGCGCAGGATCCAGTCCGGTTTATTGACCCAACGGGCTTCCAAACCGAGCCGGGGGCCCCCAACGCGGCTGCTTTATGGGTCGCCGATCTTTTTTCACAGTTGGCTGATAAAATCGCGATGGGGACTCCCGGAAGCCCAGACAGCGCGGAAACCTTCGAACGAGCAATCGAAAGGGATCGTCTTGAAGAAATTATGCCCTTTGCCCGAAATTTGGAAAAAGAATTGGCCAAGATAGAGGGCCTGGCGGCGGCTAACGCCCAAGCTGGCAAAGGTAATCCTCAGGAATTTATAGATCTGGTTCACAAGGCCGTTAAGGACCAGGCAAATGATTGGGAAGGCGCGCTTATATTTAAAGGTTCGGCAACGCCTTGGGATACCGCCAGAATATCCGCCGGCCATCATTTTCTTGCCAAGATCGGATGGAATTCAAAAAATCGCATTAACAAATTGTTTGAGCGGCAAATCTCCTCGGCGAAAAAATCCGATCCCCAACTCGCCTGCCGTCAAAAGCCTAAAAACACGGCGCCGGTCGGCATCAACAAATCGCTTTCGGGTGCCAGCGTCAGATGGTCGCATCCCGTTTTGAAGGAATACATGCCGGATTCGGCCGAGCCGAAGCGGGTTAAGGACATGAACCTCCAGGAAGTATTGGCGTTATGGCCCGATAAACAGAAGGCGGCTTTGGAAACAGGGCGGCCTAAGCCAGGAATGTCTTTGTCGGGGTTGCCCATTATTAAAGACGACATGTGGAAAAATAGCATGGATATAGTGCAGGATTTAGTTGCAGAATATAAAAAGAAAGTTGATGCCAAAAGAAACAGCAATTTGCGCCGATTCTTGGAGGGTGGCGTGGATATCAGTATGGTTTCAAATAAAATCAAGGTTCGCCACTGGAGTGATGCGTTTGACGCCTTGGCGAGAAGGTATGACTTTATAAAAAACAGGGAACTATCTGAATCCAAGGGGCTTGTCAGCAGTCCAGAACTTGACGCGCTGGCGGTACAGATAGCCTTCCAAGATGAGTTTTATAAGATGATGTATCAGCCTGTGACGGTGCATGTCGAATACATGGACGAAAATAACGTGAGACACCATCAGAGTTTCCTTTCGGGGCAGGCACCCGAAGTCCCTGAGTCTTGGAAGGTTTATAATACATGGTATGATGATGACTGGTTGAGTCGTTGGGAGGCGCCAGGATCCTCGCATTAGTTATATCCCTGCAAAATTAAATATAACGCACTATGAAAATACCATTTTTAATCCTCAGTTTGACGGCCCCTGTTTTGCTATATGCGGCCAGTGTTCAGTATGAGTATGACGCGTCCGGCCGCTTGACGCGGGCGAAATACGGTAATGGCGCACAAACCATCGCCTACACTTACGATGCCAACGGCAACCTGCTGTTGCGCCAGGCGACCGCCGGCGTGGCACCCGGGTTTACCCTGGTTTACCTCGCCGGCGCCGGCGGCGCCATCCAGGGAGTCGCCACTCAAACAGTGGCCCAAGGCTCCAGCGGCTCGCCCGTGACCGCTCTAACCAACCAGTTCCAGCGGTTTGTCCGATGGAGCGACGGGCGCACCGACAACCCGCGCACTGACACCAACGTCACCGCCAACCTGCAGGTAACTGCCCAATTTGCGCCACTGCTGGCGCCGGGCGGCACCCCGCATTGGTGGCTGGCTTCCTTCGGCTACACGGGCGACCTCTCGCAGGCCGAGGCCAGCGATTCCGACAAGGATGGCCACACGGCGGCCCAGGAATACGTCGCCGACACCAACCCGACCAACGCCGCCTCCCGCCTGCGAGTGCTGCGGCTGGACAAAGGGCCGCCGGTGACGGTGCATTTTGAACCGGCCTCCTCCAATCGCCTGTATCATCTGCGATATGCCACCAACTTGGCTTCCGGCGGATGGACCAATGTATCGGGGCCGCTGCCTAAATTGGGAAATGGCCGCCAGGACGACCTAACCGACACCAACCCGGTGAAAAGGGCCATGTTTTACCAAGTGGCGGTGGAAGCACCCTGACAATCACTTTGGCGGCGGCGGCGGCAGACCGGGGAAGCCGGGAAAACCGGTGCCTTGGGAGGTTTCCGGCTCCGGCTCGGGCTGTTGTGGCGTGGTCGAAAACATGGTGGGCGGCATCGGCGGCATCGGGATGTTGATCTTGAGGGTGGGGTTGTAAATGTTGGACATGTGGCGGTTCAATTCGATGTAGAGATGGGATTCTTCCACACTGACCTTTTGTTCCGGCGGCCAATTGGGCGTGCTGGTGGAGGTCCGGTAATTGGGATCAAAGGTAAAGGTTTGTCCGCCGGCAGCGGTTTGCCCAAAAACACCGGACGGGATGGCCGTTCCACCTGACAGGCGGGAGCCGGAAAGGCCGCTTGGGCTTGGGCTCGAGGGCAGGCGTTTCATAACTTCCGCAATGCGCTCGGCGGCGGTGCCGCTGGGCGCCGCATACGGCATGGCGCCGGATTTCAAAACGGCAGACAAGCCGGCAACCGTGTCTGAACCAGCCGCGCCGCCGGAGGAGGGTTTGACGCCGTCTTTCTCGAAATCAAGCACGGATTCGTTGCCCGCCGCCACCACCGTGACTTTGCCCGCCGCCGGGTCAATGGCTTTGACCTCGATGGAACCTTCCGCTTGGTTGACCGATAACACCTTGGATTCGGGCGCTTTGCCTTTTTCCGTCACTTGCAGGATAGCTTTGGGATTGGCGGTGAAAGAGATAATGCCAGTTAGTTTGACCGTAATGGAGGGGGGCGGCGGGGGGGGTGGGGTGGCATCCACCACAGGGGGCGGTTTTAGACCGAACACATTGCGCGGCACAATGTTGGCAAATCGGTTTTCATCCGCAAAAGTGTTGCCCCGCACCGTCAGGCAACCCATCGTAACGGCCAAAGCGCCGATCAAACCTGTTTGCCAGCTCCGCATCTTATTACCTCAGTATAATCCCGTTCATAGAAGAACACCAACACCCCGGAAAGGTTTCACCAAGGAGTTGATCACCGCCGGCCTTTTGCATGGCGGCTAATGAATGACGGCTTGGCGGATGGCTATCGCGAAAAATTGATCCCTGATCGCGCCAGCAGTATCTCCAAGCCGACTCCCAGCTACCGGGGGCTTTCCTCCGACACCACATTGACCGAGAAAGATGCCTCATATTGACCGACCAAGGCCAAGGTTACCTTCGCCGAGGCGTCTCCCTCGCGTTCGGCCTTTAATTCGAGCGGCCACTGCTGCTCACGATTCGCCTTGTGGAGGGGAACGGCCAAGAGAGGTTCTTTGGCCTTGCCATACACGAGCAACTCCAGCTTGCCTTCACCCCCTTTTCTAACCCCCAGCACACAGATCGGCAAAGTCATCTCGCGCCCCTCGTGTTGCACCGTGACCAGCTTGAGTTGCTCTTTCGGCACCGGCTGGCCGCCCTTGGCCAGCACCAGTCCATGCAGCCAAAGCTGACCGACAGGAGCAACCTCCTTGCCGAGATTGCCCAGGGTTGCGGGAGACAGTTTGACCTCCGGCACCACCAGGCCGCCGAGATGTCCGGCCCGGATGCCGTAGGGGCGTTTGATGTCGGCATCCGTCGGGATGGGAGTGTCGGCAAGCTTGTCGAGATCGAAGTTGGCCAGGGCCGCCAGCTTGACGGCCTCCGAACGCGGCAGAATTTCCTGCCCGGGAAGCGTCAGCGCGGTCATGAACAGGGCGAGCAGCAGCGACTTCATTTTCATAGCGGATTCATTTCGGCATGTTGTTGCGCGGATTAAAGCCTGCGCCTGAAAAGGCCCGCAATCAAGCCGAAAGCTTTTTCCCCCGCCGGCGGCCTGCCGACGACAAAAGTTATGGAAAGGAAACCGCCTGGCCCGGCGGAGGAGGTGGGGCAGGGGCGGCGCGAGGAAAAGCAATTTAGTGACCGCCGAGATTCCGATAAGCTTCCAGGTAAACGCCGGAGGTGCGGTCCCAGGAAAAATCAGCCTTCATGCCATTCAACCGGAAACGCTTCAGCAACGAGGGGGTCTGGTAAATGGCTATGGCCTTGCGAATGGCATGCGACAGCGCGGGCACGGTGCAGAGGTTGAATTTAAGGCCGTTGGCGCGGGAGAGGTCGTCCTTGATGTCAATAACCGCGTCGTCCAGCCCGCCGGTGCGGCGCACAATGGGGATGGTGCCATAGCGCAAGCTATACATCTGGTTGAGCCCGCACGGCTCGAACCGCGACGGCATGACAAAGAAATCACAGCCGGCTTCGATGCGATGGGAAAGCGCCTGGTCAAAGCCAATTTTAACGGCGATCTTGCCCGGATACCGACGGGCCAGTTTTTGAAAGGCCTGCTCCAAGCCGGGATCGCCGCTGCCAAGGAAGGAAAATTGCATGTCGGCCGCCAGCATTTCTTCAAGGGCGCCCAGCAGCAGGTCGCTGCCCTTTTGGTCGGTTAGCCGCGAGACGTTTCCGAACAAGGGCAGGCCCGGCGCGGGCGGCAGCCCCATCTCTTTCTGCAATTCCAGTTTGTTGATTTCCTTGGCGGCGAGATTGCGGGAGGAATACGGCTGCTTGAGGTGCGGATTGCGCTGGGTGTTCCATTCCTCGTAGTCCACCCCGTTGAGAATGCCGATCAAGCGATGCCGGTGGTGGCGCAGGACTCCATCCAAACCGCAGCCCATGCTTTCGGTGAGGATTTCGCGGGCGTAACGCGGGCTGACGGTGGTGATCAGGTCGCAGTGGCAAATGCCCGCTTTCAAACAGTTGAGCCAACCGTGAAATTCAACGCCCTCCGGACTGAAATAGTGCGCGGGCAGGTTGGTAAGCCGAAACGTCTCCGGGCGAAAATCCCCCTGGTAAGCCAGGTTGTGAATGGTGAAAACCACACCGGGCGGGTTCGTCCAGCCCTCGCTTTCCCGCTGCTGCCGCACGAAGGAGGGCACCAGCCCGGTCTGCCAATCGTGCAGATGCAGGATTTGCGGTTTCCAAGGCAGGTAGCGGGCCAAGTGGGCGACGGCCTTCGAGAAAAAAATGAAACGCTCGGCGTTGTCGCCGTAGCTTTGGCCGTTCTCCATGTAAAGCCCGCGCCGCTGGTAATAACGCGGCTGATGGATAAAATAAATGGTGAGGTTGGGCATTGGCGCCAGGGTCCAAACCTCGGCCCCCACCCACTCCGCGCCCAGCGGCAGATGCATCTGCCAGTCGAATTTGCGCAAAGCCGGGAATTGCTGGAAAATTCCCGCGTAAAGGGGGGTGACGATGCCGATCTGGTGGCCAGCTTTGGCCAGCGCCTTGCCGAGAGCGCCCACCATGTCGCCCAGGCCGCCCGTCTTGGAATACGGGTGAACTTCGCTGCTGGCCAGCAGGACTCTCATGCGCCGGGAGGGGCGAGGCGGTCGGTTTGCAGGTAAGGCTGCAAGGGCGCGGGAATTTTCACGGCGCCATCCGCCTGCTGCCAGGTCTCGATCAGCGCCACAAACAACCGGGCCAGGGCCGTGCCGCTGCCGTTTAGGATATGGGGGAATTGATTCTGGTGGTCGGCGGTTTTGTAGCGCAGGCGCATGCGCCGGGCCTGGAAATCTTCGCAGTTCGAGCAGCTCGAAACCTCCAGGTAAGCGCCCTGGCCGGGGGCCCAGACCTCGAGGTCATAGGTCTTGGCGCTGGCAAAGCCCATGTCGCCGGTGCATAGCAAAACCACCCGGTAATGCAGGCCCAGCAGTTGCAGCACTTTTTCGGCGTGCCCGACCATCCGTTCCAACTCGTCGTAGCCGGTTTCCGGCGGCACAATGTTGATCAGTTCCACCTTGTCGAACTGGTGAACCCGGATCATGCCGCGGGTGCCGACGCCGGCGGCGCCGGCTTCCGCGCGAAAACAGGGGCTGTAGGCGCAGTAACGCAGCGGCAATTGGTTTTCCTTGAGAATTTCCTCGCGGTGAATGTTGGCCACGGGCGCCTCGGCGGTGGGCAGCAGGTAGAGCTTGCCCAGGGTGGCGGCGTCGTTGCCCTCGCGCACGGCGTAGGCCTGGTCCTCAAACTTGGGGAACTGCCCCACGCCGGTCATGCAATCCCGGCTGATGAGGTAAGGCGGGGACACTTCGGTGTAGCCGTGCTCGCGGGTGTGCAAATCGAGCAGGAAGCTAATCAAGGCCCGCTCCAACCGGGCGCCCCAGCCGGTGTAAAGCAAAAAGCCGCTGCCCGACAGCTTGGCGCCCCGGGCGAAATCCACCAGCCGCAGCGACTCGCACAGTTCGACATGGGCTTTGGGCTTGAAATCATAAGCCGGCTTTTCGCCCCAAGCGCGGATGATCGGATTGTCCTCCGCGCCCCGCCCCGCCGGCACTGAGGCATGCGGCAGGTTGGGGAGGCGCAACAAAAGCGCGTCGCGCTCTTCCTCGGCTTGGGCGGCCAGTTTCTCCAGGCTGGCGATCTGGTCCCCAACCTGGCGCGTTTCCGCCTTCTTGGCTTCGGCTTCCGCCAGTTTTTTCTGGCCCATCAGCGCCCCAATTTCCTTGGAAACCCGGTTGCGCAGCGCCTTGAGCTGCTCCACCTCGGCGATGCTCGCGCGGCGTTTTTCGTCCAGCGCCAACAGCTCGGCTACCTTGCCGTCATCCCCCGCTCCGCGCAGCGCCAACCGCTCCCGCACCCAGTCTGATTTGTCTCTAACCAGTTTAATGTCCAACATTCATCGCATCATAAAAAGCCGCTGTTTGGCGGCGCAAGAACAAAGGGACCGCCAAAACGGGAGGCGAAACCGGGGAACCGGAGGCCCAGCTCATCAGCGGCCGCCCGAAGATTGCCCGGGAAGTCCCAATCGGCGGTGGCGCCGCGGGAAAGGCCGGGGATGGCGCCAATGAAAACGGTTTGGCGATCGGGCAGGCTCACTCCGGCTGCCAGTCCAGGACGCGCAACTGAGGATTGAGCGTGCCGTTGTATTCGTTGATTTGCGGCACCGCGGCCAGCGAAAAACGCCCGGTGGGCCAGGACAAATGGGCCGCCCCCCACCACAAGGCATCGAGCGTGTGGCGCCCGTCGGTCACCCGCAGTTTGAGGTGCTGCTGTTCGGTCCCCAACCGGCGCGGGGCGCAGGCGTTGGTCAAGCCGGTCACCTTCAGATGCACGCAGGGATTTTGCTGGCCGAAGGGTTGAAGCTGCTCCAGCTCCTTCAGGCGCGGCAGGGTTACCTCCGCCAAAGGCGTCTCGGCGTCCAAACGCAGTTGGGGCTGCAATTGCTCGGGCTGCAGGCGGCGCCGCGCGATTTCATTCAAGCGCCCCCGCAAATCGTCCAGCCGTTCGCGCCGCAGGGTCACTCCCGCCGCCATGCTATGCCCGCCATGCCGTTCGAGCAGCGAATCGCATTCCCGCAGCGCCGCCGCCAGGTCGAAGCCTTCAATGCTGCGCCCCGAGCCCCGCCAGCATTCGGCGTCGCCGCCGAGAATGATCGTGGGCCGGTGGAATTCCGCCAGGATGCGGGCGGCGACGATGCCCACCACGCCGAGATGCCAATCGGGATCGGCTTCCACGATCACGAAATCCTCCTCCGGCTTGAAGGTTTGGCGCAACCGCGCCGCCAAATCGGCGGCAATTTTTTTTTCCACCGCCTGGCGCTCGCGATTTTGGGCGTCCAGGTTTTTTGCCAGGGGCGCCGCTTCCGCGTGGGTGGGGGCCAGCAGCAGCCGCAGCGCGGCGCTGGCGTTTTCCATGCGTCCGGCGGCGTTCAGACGGGGCGCGATTTGAAAACCCACCTCGAAAGCGCCAATTTCCCCGGCAATCCCGGCCGCCTGGCGCAGGGCCTGAAATCCGCAGCGGCTTGTTTTGTTCAGACGTTCCAGCCCGGCTGAAACAAGGATGCGGTTTTCGCCGATCAAGGGGGCCAGATCAGCCACGGTGCCGACCGCCGCCAGGTCCAGAAAAGGGCGAATGTCGTAGTTCGCGAACCCCGGCAATCCGAGCTCGCGCCCCCGTTTGGTTAGCGCATGGATCAATTTAAAAGCCAGGCCGGCCGAACACAATTCGGCGCCCGGCCCGTCAGGGACGCGATGGGGATTGACGAGGGCGACGGCGGCGGGGACCTGGCTCTCCATTTGGTGATGGTCCAGCACGATGACTTCCACCTTCCGCTCGCGCAGCCAGGCAATGGTGGCCACCGCAGTCGAGCCGCAATCCACCGCCAGCAGCAGGGGAGCCGGGAATTGTTCGAGGCAATTGGCCACCCCTTCCCGGCTCAGCCCATAACCCTCGTCCATCCGGTGGGGCAGATACCAGGAAACGCGCCAGCCCCGCAAGGAAAGGAACTCAAACAACTGGGCGCAGGACGTCACCCCGTCGGCGTCGTAATCGCCGAAAATCACCAGGGGCTCGGCCTCCCGCAGGGCGCGGAACAGCCGGTCGGCGGCTGCCGCCATATCCGGCAGCAGAAAGGGATCCGCCAGGTCCTTCAAGCGCGGATCAAGAAACCGCTTGATGGCGGCCGGCTCCGTCAGGCCGCGATTGAGGAGGCATTGGGCCATCAGTCGGGACACGCCGGTGGTGGCGGCGATCCGCTCAACCAGCAGCGGTTGCGGCGGCGCCAGGTTCCAGCGGTATCTCATGGCCGGCGCCCGTCGTTTCGGTCGGCGGGCCGATTCTCCAGCCAGGCATGAATCACGGAAGCCGCGATGGAAACCAGGATGATGCTGACCACGACCGTCAGCGAAAGGGTGGTGGTGATCTTAAATCCCCGCATAGCGTCAATGTGTTCGGCCGCCAGCGGCACAAGCATTTTCACGCCGATAAACACCAGCACCACTGACAACCCGGTCTTCAAATGGCGAAAATACCGGATCGCCCCCGCCAGCAGAAAATAGAGCGAGCGCAGGCCGAGAATGGCAAAGACGTTGGAGGTAAACACGATAAAAGGTTTTTTGGTGACGGCGAAGATGGCGGGAATGGAATCCAGCGCGAACACCAAGTCGGTGGTTTCCACCATCACCAGCACCAAGGCCAGCGGGGTGAGCGCCTTGCGGCCATCCAGAACCGTGGTGAACCGCTGGCCTTCGAATTCATGGGTGACGGGGAATAATTTGCGAGCCAGGCGCAGCACGGGATTTTTCTCGGGATGCACCCCTTCATCGGCCACCAGCATCATTTTGATGCCGCTGACCACCAGAAAAGCGCCCATCACATAAAGAATCCAATGGAACCGGGCAATCAACGCCGCTCCCGCTCCGATCATGACGCCGCGCATGATCAAGGCTCCCATAATGCCCCAGAACAACACCCGGTGCTGGTATTGCGATGGCACGCGGAAATACGAAAAAATGAGGGCGATGACAAACACGTTGTCCATGGACAGCGCGTATTCGATGACATAACCGGTGACGAACTCGATGGCCTCCTCGCGGCCGCGCATTTTCAGGACGGCAAAGGCGAAGAGCATCGCCATGGTGAACCAAACCGCGGTCCAGCAGAGCGCTTCCTTGAACCCGACCACGTGGGCGTGGCGGTGAAAAACCCCCAGGTCCAGGGCTAAAAAGAAAAGGATGGCCAGGATGAACCCCGCCCAATGCCAGGCGGTAATTTCAATGAGGGCCATCATGGCGTGCTTCAGGCGCCTTCCTTGGCGACTGTCGCGTCCATGCTCACCTGGGAGGCGAGCTTGGGACGCTCGCCCTTGTGCCACCAAAGCACCAGGGCGCTGGCGATGTAAATCGAGGAATAGGTGCCGGTCAGGATGCCCACCAGGAACATGAAGGCAAAGTCATGAATGACGCCGCCGCCGAAGAGGTAAAGGGACATGGTGGCCAGGAACACCGTGCCCGAGGTGATGATGGTGCGGCTCAGGGTCTGGTTGAGTGCCTTGTTCATCACCTCAAGGAACGTGCCCCGCACCCCCAGTTTGAGGTCCTCGCGAATGCGGTCGAAAATGACGATGGTGTCATTGATGGAGAACCCGATGATGGTCAGCACCGCGGCCACAATCGGCGCGCTCAACTCGCGGCCCGTCAGGAAGAACCAGCCGAGGGTCATCAGGATGTCATGGATGACCGCCGCCACGGCGCCGACGGCAAAGGAGAACTCGTAGCGCAGGGCGACATAAAACAGGATGCCGACCATCGCCAGGGCGCTGGCAATCAGCGCCGACTTTTGGATTTCCTTGCCGACGGTCGGCCCCACCGCGTCGCGCCCGATGACTTTGAAGTCCGACTTGGGAAAGGCCTTTTGCAGGGCTTTCTCCACCATCTCGCCCTTTTCAAACGGCGTCACCACCCGCAGGGTGTCGGTATTGGAGGCGATGTCGGTTTCATACTGGATTTGGACATCGCCAATTTTGAGCTTGGCCACTTCGGCGCGCAGTTTGTCCACCTCGATTTTCTCCTTCTGCGCGAAACTGATGGTCAGGCTGTCGCCGCCCGCGAAGTCCACGCCCTTGACCTTATCTCCCCGGTAAAAGCCGTAACCAATGCCGATGATGATCAAAGCCCACGACAACGCGAAGGCCAGCTTGGCGAATTTCATGAAATTGAAATTCGGCTGGTGGAAGAATTGCAGCATCTTCAGCGATTTAATCAGGTTTTTCGCGAGCAGGAAGTCGAAGATAAGGCGGGTGACCACCAGGGCGGTGAACATGCTGACGCTGACGCCAATGGTCAGCGTGACGCCGAAGCCCTTGACCGGGCCGGTGCCCATGTAGATTAGAATCACCGACGAGATCAGGGTCGTGACGTTGGCGTCCAAAATGGTGCCGAAGGCCTTTTCATAACCGGCGGCCACCGCGCCTTTGAGCGATTTGCCCAAGGCCGCCTCCTCGCGGATGCGCTCAAAGATCAGCACGTTGGCGTCCACCGCCATGCCGATGGTGAGCACCACACCGGCGATGCCGGGCAGGGTCAGCGTGGTGCCGAAATAGCACATGATGCCGAAGAGGATGACGATGTTCAGCAGCAAGGCCAGGTTGGCCACCAGCCCGGCCAGCAGGTAATAGACGGCCATGAACACCGCCACCGCGAGGACGCCGTATTTGGCGGCGTTATAGCCCTTGGTAATGCTGTCCTTGCCCAGGGTGGGGTCAACCTCGCGGCTTTCCATGATTTTTACCGGCGTTTTCAGCGGGTTTTCGAGCACGTTCGCCAGTTCCACCGCCTCTTTCTCGCTAAAACTGCCGTTGATGACGCCGCGCCCGCCGGTGATGGGCTCGCGAATGACCGGCGCGGAATAAAGGACGCCGTCCAAAACGATGGCCAGCAAATGGCCCTGATGCTCCGTGGTAATATCGGCAAACAACGCGGCGCCCGGACCCGTCAACTCGAAGCCGATTTGGGGCTGGCCGGTCATGTAGTCGCGATCGAAGTAAGCCCGTTTGATATACTCTCCGGTCATGCCCCGCTCCGGTTTCTTTTTCACCAGATAGGGGATCACCTGCTCCTTGCCTTGGCGCGTGCTGACTTCCTTAAGGATTTCGTAACCGGGCGGAATGATTTCCTGGGCAAGCATTTCCTGGCTTTGCGGATGGACAATGCGGAATTCGAGGAAAGCCGCCCTTTCGATCTGCCGCCGCGCGCTCTCCTTGTCATCCTGGGACATGCCGGGAATCTGAATGACAATGCGGTCATCACCGGCGGGCTGGATGACCGGCTCGGACACGCCGAATTTGTCCACGCGCTTGCGCAACACCTCGATGGCTTGGGAAAGGGCAATGGATTTTTCATCCTCGCTTTTGTTGGTCGAGGCGGTGGAAATCCAATTGGTGTCCAGGCCCACTTGGAAAGAGGTGCCGCCCTGGAGGTCCAGGCCCAGCTTGATCTTGCCCGAGGCCTCCCGCTGCAAATGGTTCAAAACCAGCCGGGTGTAATTAGTGGGATGCTGTTCCTTGCTGACGTCCACGAACGGGAAATAGTTCGTGATGACCGCCGTGCCGATGGCATCTTTGAGGTTGCCATAGATTCGCACCGGGTTCTTCTTATTCAATTCGCTGGCCTTGGCGACGATGTTGCTGAAAGCGGCGTCCTTGGCGACCGCGCGATCTTGGAAATGCAGCAGCAAATCCTTCGAGGTCGGCGGCCACATTTCAAAAGCGGACCAGGAGACAACAAATACAATCAGGAGGAATTTCCAAAGATGGCTCTGATTCATGGCGGAATTAATTAAAAGTTGGGATTAACTTTTTACGGGCGGCGCGCCGGCCTCATCCCCTTCGCCCGGTTTCTCCAATATGTCGCTGATGGCGGACTTGGCGATTTCGAGTTTGGCGTCGGCCGAGCGCAGGGTGACCGTCTTTTCCTTGACCGTGATGATGACGCCGAGGATGCCGCTGGAGGTCATCACGCGCATGCCGCCCTTGAGCGCTTTCATGCGCTGCTCGTGTTCCTTGGCCTTTTTAGTCTGGGGCCGGATTAGCAGGAAATAGAACACCACGAACATCAGGAAGATGGGGAACATCTGGATATACCAGGGGGCGGTGGACTGCTGGCCGGGTGGTGTGGCCCCGGCGAACAGGCAGGTCATGTAGCTCAAAATCATCATATAATAAAAATGAGCCGGCTAGTCTAGCGGTGAAGACGGGTTTGGCAAGCACAGTTTCAGCGCGAATTTGGAGGCGATCCGTCCGGCGCCAATGGGTTGGCCCGATTATTTTATGTAATTCGTTGCCAATTAACAATATCCAAGCGCACCCCGAGGCTTTTCGGGATCAAAAAGCCGCCAACAACTGCTCCAGGAAAAGCCGGGCTTTCCTGGCTTCGACCGTGATCCGCTTGGCGTCTGCAGCCTCTTCGCGGGTGAGACATTCCACCACCAAGGGGCCGCTTTGGAATCCGCCTTTCCGCAACCGGGTCAGCACCGCCGGGAAATTCACCCTGCCGGCGCCGGGGGTCACCTCCACCTGCTTGGGCGGCAGATAATCCTTGATGCTCATGCCGCAGACCAAGCCGTCCACAGTCGCGGCGTCCGCCACCGGGTCCAGTTTGCCGTCCGAATAGTAAAAAATATTGCCGGGATCATACCAAAGCCGGAAGTTCCCATGCTTCACCTTCTCGATGATCTGGCGGCATTGGGGGCCGGTGGCGTTCAACCCGCCGTGGGGTTTCACGCTCAGCACCACCTTTTTCGCGGCGGCATAAGGACAGCATTCAGCCACCACCTGGTAATAGGCGTCGAACAATTTGGCGTTGCCGGTGCCGCCCAGCAGCAGGTGGCCGCATTCGCAAAGCGCGCAGTGATCAATCAATCGCTTGAGCCCCTCGCACCCCGCCGCCACCGAAACGGCCACCGGAAAATCGCCGCCGTAAATCGAAATGATCCGCAGCCCGCGCCGCCGGGCCTCCTCTTTGATGCCGCCCACCTCGTCCGGGGTTGTTTCGGCGGTGACCAGGAGACGGGATTTGCTTTTGGTGGTCATCAGGCCGGCCTGGGTGTAACCGGCTTCGGCGAGGCCGTCGAACGCCACGCGGTAGTCGTGCTGGTCCCAGGGGCGCGTGTAACAGCCGACTTGGTAAGCGGGCCGTTTCTCCGCGGAATGAGCTCCCAGGGCGGCGCTCAGAAAGCCCAACGCCCCCATAAAAACGCGGCGCGTAACCGCGCGCTCCATGCTTGGCGGTGTTTGCATAGGCAACAGCGGGCATTTCAAGCCCGGGACCGGCTGATTTCAAGGCCAAACCTGTTTCTTTTTCGCGGAAAAATTGGCGCTTGCCGTGGCGCGCCGGCGACGCACAATGGCCGCAAGCTATGGAAACGACAAAATTGCGGACCCTGGTCCGGCACGAGGGCGAAGCGCCGCGCGAACGCAGCACCTGCGGCTGGCGGGACCGCTTGATCAGCCGCGAGGATTCCAACGTGGCCGCCTGGGCGCACACGGTGGACATTGACGGCTCCAAGGAGCACTACCACAAGGTGGCCACCGAGCTCTATTACGTGCTGGAAGGCGAAGGCAGCATCGTGCTCGACGGCGTCGAGCAGCCCATTCGCAAAGGCTCCATGGTGCATATCCCGCCGGGCGTAGTTCATGGCGCGCGCGGACGGATGCGCGTGCTGGTCATCGGCATCCCGGACATCTGCGACACCGACCTTTATTTCCCTTAATTATTGTCAGGGACACGCTTGCCGCCGCCGCGCCCCGGCGCATCACCTGCTCTCCGCCCAGGGGTGGCCTCCCCGAAAACCAGTTTCGCGCCTCGCCTTGATCGCGGCGAAAAAAGCGTGGTGATTTTGTGAAAAGCGTGGCATGATGAATTCCATCACTAACAAATTCACCAAAGGCAAAAGCGAATGATGCGTCAACTTGCTTCTTTGCGGCGGGTTGAACGGGGATCGTTCCAGCAAACCGGCGCGCCTATAGCGCGGGCCGGCGCTTGGGTCCGTTGGCTGGCGGGCGGCGCGGCGCTGGCCTGCCTCACGGCCTGGGCACAGGCGCAGACGGTAATCAACTGGACCGGCCCGGTTTCGGGAACAACCTCCTGGACGAATACCGCCAACTGGGCCGGTGGCAACGTGCCCAACAGCAACACGGAACGGGGGAACATCGCCGCCGATTTCACCAGCGCCGCCACCATCACCCTCGATGGCAACCTCACCATCAATGGCTTTACCTACAATGACACCGGCGCCTCCGGCGACGTGGGTTTGACGATTAATCCCGGCACGCCGGCCAACAGCATCCTCACTTTTGCCGGGACCACCCCCACCGTGACGGTCACGCCCGTTTCTCCCGCCAATGTGGTGGTCAATGCGGTCGCCGGCCTGAATGCGGGGTTCACCAAGGCGGGGAGCGGCTCCCTGTTTTTGGCCGCCGGCGTTAATAATTGGACCCCGGCCCTGGCCAACACGGTCAATGCGGGCATCCTGTCCATCGGCGCCACCACCATAGATTGGCTCAGCATTAACAAAACGGCTGGCGCCGGCACGCTCTACCTGTCCAATCTGACGACCATGGCGCTGCCCGCCTCTTATTCCGTCGGGGCGGGCGGGCTTGAATTGCATCCGGCCAGCGGCAACTTCGTGCTGGACCCAACCGGCTTTGTCAAACTGGGCGCGGGACGGTTCACCCTGTTGCGCCCGGTCCAAGGATCGCAAAGCATTGTGGTCAGCAACGGCGTTTTGGAATTTCGCGGGGACAGTTCCACGACCTTCACCGGCCCGATGGTGATCGAAAGCGGCGCGACCTTGGTCGCCCGCGGCGGGGGAGCCGGCCAATTGGGTGATAGTGCCGGGACGGTAACCGTTAACGGCGCCGGCCGGCTGTTGTTCCAGGACCCCAGCCAAACCTATGGCCGCTCCATCACCCTGAATGGCTTTCATAATCGCGGCACCCTGCAGGCCTATTTTGCCGGGGTTACCCTGACGGGCGCCATCACCATCACCACCAACACTTGCATCGCCATGCGGCCGGCCAATAGCGTTACGAAACATTTCACCATCAACGGCGTCATTGACGACGGCCCCGCTGCGTTTGGCGTCACGTTTTCGCACGGCGTCAATGGCAACGACACCATGGTGAGCGCCATTGTGTTGGGTGGCAGCAACACCTACGGCGGGCCCACCTATCTCACCGCCGTGAACGATGGCGCCAGCGCCACCAATCAGTTTTGCCTTCTGCGCTTAACCAACGGCAACCACCGGCTGCCAATCACCACGGTGCTCACCCTGGGCGGCGCCAATTCCGGCACGGATAACCCGTATGGTTGCGGCAAACTGGTGTTGAACGGTTATACGCAGGAACTCGCGGGCCTGGTAGTCGCGGGTTGGGGCGCTTCCAATGCCGTGGTGGGCGGCGCGGCCGCGTTATCCCTGCTGGCTTTGAATATCCCCAGTGGCAGCACCAATACCTATGCCGGCGCCCTGGGCGGCTCGGGGGTTTATGAAGACAATTTGGCCCTGGTCAAGACCGGGGCCGGCGCCTTGCGGTTGACCCGCAATTCGCAGACTTACGCGGGCGCGACCGAAGTGACCCAAGGCAAATTGATCCTGCCCACCGGACGGTCCCTGGTCAGCCCGGTGACTGTTCAGGACGGGGCGACCTTGGAAATTGAGTACGACCCCGCCTGGCTGGCCGTCACCAACGACAGTTTGGCGCTGGGAACCTCCTCCACCGGAGCGGCCATCCACTTTGTCATCGGCACCAATGGCGCTCCGGCTCAACCTTTGTTAGTCGTGGCCAGCGCGCTTTCCGCGGCCGCGCCCGTCAGCGTGCATGTGAGCGGTTATGGGGTTGCGCCAGGCCAATATCCCTTGATCCAATATCCTGCCGGGGGCATTGGCGGAGGCGGTTTTGCCAATTTTGTCACGGGCACTCTGCCACCATATATGAACGCCACGCTGGTGGATAATTCAGCCAATCAAACCATTGATCTGCTGGTTTCCGCAAACAACGAACCGCCCACGGTCACGGTGCCGCCCGTCAGTCAGGTGATTGGCCAGACCTTGCCAGTGACCTTTTCCGTGGTTGCCGCCGGGCCCGCCCCGCTGGCTTACCAATGGCGCAAAGACGGCGTGGAAATCCCCGGCGCCATAGGCGCCGACCACACCATCGGCTCCCTCACCCCGCAGGATGCCGGGAATTACGACGTGGTGGTTTCCAATGCCTTTGGCATGGTCACCAGCGCTGTTGCCATCCTCACGGTGACCTACCCCCCCTTGCAACCGCTCGGACGCGTCTTCAACACCGGCATGGATGATACGCGAAACCTGTTGGTCAACGGCGAGGTGGACCCACACTGGTCTTTGATCCAAAGCGCCGATCCCGCTTACCCCGGTCCTGATGCCCGGGTCAGCACCAACATTCCCGGGGCGTGGTCCGCCAACGGCCCGAACTCCCGCTGGATTGGTCCGCTGGCCAATCTGGGCGCCAACGTCGCCGTCGGCGGATATGTTTATCGCACGATTTTCCAACTGTCGGCGGCGGAAGTGGATTCGGCCACTCTGAAGGTCAGCCGGGCCTCCGACAACGACAACCGGCTGGTGCGGGTGAATGGCCACGATCTGGCCCTGCCGGCGAGCGGCTACGTGTTGGCGGAGATTCCCAGCCTCACCAACTACTGGGTGGTCGGCCCCAACACGGTGGATTTTGTCGTCACCAACGCCAGCACCACGCCCAACCCGTCCGGTTTCCGCGCCGAATTGGACCTCTTGGCCCTGCCTGCCGCGCTGCCGGGCACGCCCGCCATGATTTTCTGCCAGCCCAACCCGGTCGCGGTCGAATACGGCCAATCTTTCACGCTCTACGCATCCGGCTACGGCTCCCGGCCCTACACCTATCAATGGTATCGGAACGGCGAGCCTTTGGCTGACGCCACCAATGCCAGCTACGCTGTGGCCAGCGCCGACAGCCAGCAGGCCGGCGATTATCAGCTCGTGGTTTCCAACGCCTTTGGCCAGGCCACCAGCGCTGTGGCCGCGGTCACTGTTACGGATACCATCCCGCCGGTAATCAGTTACTCGAACCTGGTGGTGACCTGCGGCGGCGCCGCGGGCACCCCGGTCAACTTCAACGTCACCGCCACCGACGCCAAAGACGGCCCGGTGTCCGTCACCTGTGTGCCGGAATCAGGCGCGCTCTTTCCTCTCGGATCCACGGAAGTCAATTGCGTGGCGGTTGACAGCGCCGGCAACACCAACACCGGCCGGTTCCTTGTGACCGTGCTGCCTGCCACTACGCCCGAATTGTTGTTTCTCGACACCTTTGAAACCTCGGCGGCGAGCAAGGATGTCAATTTCGAATACGCGCTGGGCCGGCAGTCCGGCAGCGTCGCCCCGCTCCAGTATCAGGAAGCTGCGGCCACCGCCTTCGGCGGCGCCAGCGATGGCAGCTCCCAGGTCAACGCGGCGGATGCCCCCGGCGCCCTGCGCTTCCAACCCACCAATGGCCTGGTTTCTGTCTCCCCCATCCACAACTTCATTGAAAGCGGGCATTTCACTGTGGAATTCGACCTGGACCCCGGGGTGACGGATCCCAACGGCGCCAGCACTGATTGGGCGGCCATCGTGCTCGGTGCCACGTCGCGCAATGTCAACGTCAACGCCTCTGATGGCCTTGGCCTGCTGTTTCGCAACAATCGCCAGATCCAGGTCTTTGACGGCGCCAACTCCGTTTATGGCGGCACCGGCGATTACCCAGGCCTGCTGCCGCTCAACGGCGCTTTCCATGTGCGCCTGGAGGTCAACACGGCTCATTTTCTCGGCGACACGCCGGCGGTCATCCAGGCTTTTGTGAACGAGGTGCCGCTGCGCCTCAGCCCATCGAATTCCTGGTATATCAAGACGAATGGGTTCCGGGCCAACAACCTTACCCTGGTCGGTTATGCCGGCAGCGGCACCAACTGGGTGCACCTGTTTGACAACTTCAAGGTCACCGCCCGCCCGGGACTTTGGGCCTCCGCCAGCTCCATATCGAGTTTCGTCGGCGAATCCAACCAGCTTGTGACGGTCACTGTCCCCGCGTCGCTGGTGGCGGCGGGTGACGTCCAAGTGGCGGTGAGCAGCTCGAATCCGGACGTGGCCGAGGCCTTGGGCGCTGCCAACGGCGTGCTGACCCTGACCTTTCCCATGGGCGGCGCCAACGAGCAGAGTTTCCTGGTGCAGGCCAAACGCTATGGGTCCGCCTCCCTCACCTACACCGGCCCCGATTGCTCGACTTATCCGCTGGGCAACACCACTGCGGTCTCGGTGCTCGCCGCTTATGTGGCCAATCCGAGTTTTGAATATGACCCCACCAACGCCTATCCCGGCTATCGTGCGATCAGTTTTTGGACCGCCACTCTGGGCGGCAGCGGGCTGAATACGGTTTCCGGTCCCTTCCATGATAATGGGGCTGTCCCCGACCGCTCGCAAATCGCCCTCCTCCAAATCAATAATAACACCAACGCCTTGGCGCAAAACATCACCGGGCTCACCCCCGGACGCGATTACTGGCTGCAATTCCGCTACAACCGTCGCCGCACCGCCACCACCGCCCGTCTCGATCTCGAAGTTCGTTTTGCCGGCCAGACCCTCTTCAGCCAGACGGGCGTTCCCTGGGCTTCCACCGCGGTTGACGCCAACCCGTATCATTTCCTCAGCCTGCCCTTCACCGCCGCCACCAACCGTGGACTCCTCGAATTTCGCATCCTCACCACGGGCGATGCCACGCTGCTGCTCGACGCCGTCAACATCGTGCCGCGCGATCCCCAGGCGGTGGTTTTGGAAAACCCGAGCTTCGAGGCCAGCGGCAAACCGCCGGGCGCCGGCATCCTGAATCCTGCGCCCTTGGCGGGCTGGACTTACACCGGCACGGGCAACTATGGCGTCAACGCCGGCGTCGCCCTGCCGGGCGCCAGCGCCTATGCCGACAACGGCGCCTGCCCCGACCAGGAGTTGGTCGCCTTCCTGCAACAGGCCGGTTCGTTGCGGCAAACCCTCTCCAACCTCGTCGTGGGCGCGCCCTACCAGTTGCGCTATGCCTACAACGCGCGCTCCAACAACCTGCCGCACCTGCAAGTTACCTTGGGCGGCGCGGTGCTGCACGACGAGCTGGTCACTCCCGTGGGCGGCACGAATCCCTATCACGTCATGCAAACCAACTGGATCGCCACCGCCGCCACCGCCGACCTCGTTTTCTCCCAGCTTGAAGACCTCGATGACCACACCGTCCTGCTCGACGACGTGCGGCTCGTCCTGCTCAATCAAACGCCGGTGGCCGAGACCGACTGGCTCGGCGCGCGGGAAGACTGGCCCGCCACCTTCCCCGTCGCCCGCCTGCTCACCAACGACGTTGATCCCGATGGCGACCAACTCACCCTCTTCTCCGTAAGCGCCGCGAGCGCCAACGGCGGCCTCCTTGCGCTCGCGGGCACGAACCTCACCTACCTCTCGGCCACCAACTACGCCGGGCTGGACGCTTTCTCCTATGTGATCCACGACGGCCGCGGCGGCTATGCCACCGGCCTGGTCAACGTCGCGGTCGTCAGCGAGTCCACCCCGGGCCTCCATCGGATGGACAAAACCGTCCTGGGCGCCAACTCCGTCCAGGTCCAATTCACCGGCATCCCTTATTACCTCTACACCTTGGAACGTTCCACCAATCTCACCCTTTGGCTCCCGGTCACCAACGCCGGCGCCTCGCCGGCCGGCGCCGTGGACTTTGCCGACCACAACCCGCCGCCCGCCCGCGCCTTCTACCGCGCCGCCGGTGCGCCGTAATCGCCTGTGAGGACCATGCAAGCAGACCATCCATCAGCCCCTGACTTTGCCAAAACGACTCGCCGAACTCCTGGATGCCAACTTCTGGATTCAGGCCAGCCGGCGCTCTACGAGGTCGTCACCGCCGGGCCGGGGCCGCAAGGGCGATTGCCCCTGACCGACGAACTGCTGCGCCATCAGCCCAGCGGACACGCCTTCGGCATGTCCCAGGACGTGGGCATGGGCTGGCAGCCGTCCGCGGTTGCCGGGGCGCAGTATCTCCTGCTGAGCACCCTCGGCGGCGTGCGCGCCGATGACGGCGAGCCGGTCGCCCTGGGCTATCACACCGGCCACTGGGAGCTGGCGCTCGCCTTGAAGGCCGCGGCGGAGGAAATCAAGCGGGCCGGGGCGATTCCTTACGCCGGACATTGCACCGACCCCTGCGATGGGCGCACGCAAGGCACCACCGGCATGTTCGATTCGCTGGCTTACCGGAACGACGCCGCGGCGGTATTCCGGCGGCTGGCCCGTTCCCTCCCCCAAGCCGCCGGAGTGCTGGGCGTCGCCACTTGCGACAAGGGTCTGCCGGCGATGATGATGGCGCTGGCCGGCCTGCGCGACCTGCCGACGGTCCTGGTTCCCGGCGGGGTCATGTTGCCCGCGCGCGACGGCGAGGACACCGCCATGATCCAGTCCATCGGCGTGCGCTACGCCAATGGGGAAATCACCCTGGAGGAAGCCGCTTTGGCGGGCTGCCAGACCTGCGCGTCGGGGGGCGGCGGCTGCCACTTTCTCGGCACGGCGGCGACCGCCCAAGTCATCGGGGAAGCGCTGGGCCTGGCTTTGCCGCATTCCGCCCTGGCCCCCTCCGCGCAGCCCATCTGGCTCGACATGGCCCGCCGCAGCGCCCAAGCCCTGATGGCGCTCAAGGAACGCGGCCTCAAAAGCCGGGATATTCTCACGGAAGCCTCCATCCGCAATGCGATGGCGGTTTTTGCGGCCTTCGGCGGTTCCACCAACCTGGTGCTGCACCTGCCCGCCGTGGCCTATTGCGCCGGGCTGCGGCGGCCCACTCCGGAAGATTGGATCGCGATGAACCGCCGGGTGCCGCGCCTGGTGTCCGTGCTGCCCAACGGCCCGGTGAACCACTCGACCCTGCGCGTTTATCTCGCCGGCGGCGTGCCGGAAGTCATGCTGCGCCTGCGGGACCTGGGCCTGCTGGAACTCGGCGCCCTGACGGTGGCGGGCCTGACCTGGGGTGAAATCCTCGACTGGTGGGAGCAATCGGAGCGTCGCGCGGCCTTGCGCCGGCGGCTGGCGGAGGGCGACGGCGTCTCCCCGGACGACGTCATCCTGTCGCCCGCGCGCGCCCGGGAAATGGGGGTGACCAGCACGGTCTGTTTTCCGCGCGGCAACCTCGCGCCGGGCGGTTCCATCATTAAAAGCACGGCGATTGATCCGCGCGTTTTGGACGCCGACGGGGTCTATCGCCGAACCGGTCCCGCGCGGGTCTTCACGCGGGAGCGCGACGCCATCGCGGCGTTCAAAGGCCAGGGGGAACGCCCGCTGCGCCCCGGCGATGTGCTGGTGTTGATGGGGCGCGGCCCCGCCGGCGCCGGCATGGAGGAGATTTTCCAACTGACCGCCGCCTTGAAGTATCTCTCCTGGGGGCGCGAGGTGGCGGTGCTCACCGACGCCCGCTTTTCCGGCGTCAGCACCGGCGCCTGCGTCGGCTGGATCACCCCGGAGGCGCTGGCGGGCGGGCCGCTCGGCAAGGTCCGCGATGGCGACCAAATCCGCCTCGTCATTGACCGTCAAGGCCTGGAGGGCAGCGTGGATTTGGTGGGGGACGCCGAACGCTCCTTTACCCCCGCCGAAGCCGAAAAAGTCCTGCGCGACCGCGCGCCGCACCCGGACTTGAGCCCCGATCCGGCCTTGCCCGCCGACACCCGCCTGTGGGCCGCCCTGCAGCGCGTCAGCGGCGGCCCCTGGGGCGGCTCGGTGTTCGACGTCGAACGCATCGTCGAAAAGTTGGGCTAACCGAGCGGGGAATTTCACCTCGACGATGGACCGGTCCCGGCTTTCCCGGGCTCAACGGCTGGGCAAGCCCGGTGGGACGCGGCCACAAGCCAACCGCATGCCATTGGCCAGCCAGCCCTTGGCCTTGGCGGGCTTGGGCAAAGGCAAAAGATATAAAGAAGCCGACGCAGACAATAATGAGAGGATGATAAGTCCTTAGGATGGAATATATTATACTTGCCTTTGTCCGCGACAAGATTAGCCTTTAGGCGTGGGCGATAGAAAATTGGTGTTCCGGCATTACTGAAATTTGCATCGCCAACAAAAAAGCTGCAATCATGGTTAAATTAATCCAAAACTGGGTAAGTAGCGCTTACTTCGACAGCAACAAACGCTGCGCGGATTGGAGTGGCCGGAAAGTGGCCGAGCTGCGGCCACAAGCCTTGCTGGACGTTGGTTGCGGCGATGGCGAATTCCTTGAACGCTACTTGGATTACAAGCCCGCGTTGTTTTGCGGCATTGAAGCGGCACCGGCCTTGAGGAAGGCGGCCGAAGCCCGCGGCATCCAAGTGAAGGCGGTGGATTTGAATGGCCGCTGGCCATACCCTGACAATTCTTTCGACGTGGTTCACAGCTCCCAGGTGATCGAGCATCTGCACAACACCCGCTTGTTTGTAATAGAAATCCTGCGGGTGCTGAAGCCGGGCGGCCATGCGCTGGTGACCTCGGAAAATCTGACCAGCTTTTTGAACTTGGGGGCTATGATGCTTGGTTACACGCCCTTCACCCTGATGCGAGTCTGCGGATGGTATCTCGGCAATCCGCTGGGACTGCATTACAAAGAGCATGTCGAGGAAGGAGTGCCGATGGATGACCCGGCCTATGCCGGTGTCACCGGCCATATCCGCGCTTTGTCGGTTTTGCAGGCGAAGGAGCTTTTTGAATTGGCGGGATTCGAGGCGGTGGAATCGTTCTCCATGGGCCTGATGCCGCTGCCCTGCTGGCTGGGCAAACGGCTGGAAGCCGTGATGCCCCGCCGCGGGCATTTCTTGCTCGTCCAGGCGCGTAAACCGGGTAAAAAGCGTTAACTCCGATCATCGCGGATCGAAAGGAGCCAAGCGCGGAGCTGTTACACGAATTCCACTAATTTCCACGAAGCAGGTTTTCATTACCCCCTGGCTTCCGCTAGGTGGCCGGCGGATCGCCTGAGGCCCCAACGGTTTCAACCGTTTGTTCCGGCGTTATAAACGGTTGAAACAGTTGCGCCAACCCCCACGCCCGCCAGCCACCCAACTAAATTTGGGTGTCAATAGGACGCGCCCTGAGTGCTGTCTTGCGAACACACGGGCTCGGCGCATCCCCAAGTTGGCGGTGGTTCTGCGACCTTTTGCGCGAAGTGGCGGAAACCGGTTGCGCCCGCAATGCAGGCTGGGTCTTCACCAACTCTGCCGCTCACGCAAGGGGCGGAAAGCTGTGAGAGCGGACGTGGACGTCCGCGCTCCGAATGAGGAAGCGTTGGGACAGGCCGGAGAGCCGGTGCCATAGTAGCGCGGACGTCCACGTTCGCTTATGGATGCGCCGCGATACCACAAGGCCCTGCCGAAGGCCAAACGCGGGATTTCCACCGCCGACTTGGGGATGCACGGCGCGGGCCGCGCCGGTTTCCAGCCTTGCGCGCGGCAGGGCGGCGGGTAAAATGGGCGCATGAGCGTTGTGGTGGTCACCGGGTCGGCGGGCCTCATCGGGTCGGAAACCGCGAAATGGTTTCACGGCCAGGGATTTGATGTCGTGGGGATAGACAACGACCTGCGGGCCTGGTTTTTTGGCCCTGCGGCGTCCACCGCGAAACAGCGCGCCCAGCTCGAGGCCAGCCTGCCCCGCTACCGGCATCACGGCCTGGACATCCGGGATTATGAAGGGTTGTCGCGCCTGTTCGCCCAGTTGGGCGCCGATATTGCGGGGGTCGTGCATACCGCCGCGCAACCCTCGCACGACTGGGCCGCGCGCGATCCGTTTGCCGACTTTGGCGTCAACGCCAACGGCACGCTGAACCTGCTGGAAGCGACCCGCCGGCATTGTCCGGAGGCGGTGTTCATCTTCACCAGCACGAACAAGGTTTACGGCGACCGCCCCAACCGGCTGCCCCTGGTGGAGATGGAAAAGCGGTGGGAATTGCCGCCCAATCACCCTTGTTTCCCCGGCATTGACGAGCAGATGTCCATTGACCAGAGCAAGCACTCGCTGTTCGGGGCCAGCAAAGTGGCCGCGGATATCCTGGTGCAGGAATACGGGCGGTATTTCGGGATGAAGACGGCCTGTTTCCGGGGCGGCTGCCTGACCGGGCCGGCCCACGCCGGCACCGAGCTGCACGGGTTCCTGGCCTACTTGATGAAATGCGTCGTCCAGGGAATTCCCTACCGGGTGTTCGGCTATCGGGGCAAACAGGTGCGGGACAACATTCACAGCTACGACCTGGTTTCGGCCTTTTGGGAATTCTTTCAGGCCCCGCGCCGCGGGGAAGTCTATAACCTGGGCGGCAGCCGGCACTCGAATTGTTCCATGCTCGAGGCGATTGAATGCTGCGAAGCGATCAGCGGGCGACGCCTGTCATGGACGTATGTCGAGGACCACCGCATCGGCGACCATATTTGGTATATCAGCGACGTGCGGCGTTTCCAAAGCCATTACCCGGGGTGGCGCTACCGTTACGGGCTGGAAGATATTTTGCGCGAGATCCATGCGGCCTGCCTGGCCCAAACGGCATGAAAATCCTTATCACCGGCATTGGCGGATTTGCGGGCAGCACCCTGGCGCTGGCCCTGCGGGAGGCCCATGACGGCTTGGAGATCGGCGGCGTTGACAACTTTGTCAGACCCGGCAGCGAGCGCAACCGCCAGCGGCTGCAAGCCGCCGGCATCAAGGTGACGCACGCGGATTTGCGGCTGGCGTCCGATTTGGAAACCCTGCCCGAGGCGGACTGGATTTTGGACGCGGCGGCCAATGCCAGCGTGCTCTCCGGGGTCGGCGGCGGCGGGGCCACCAGCCGGCAGCTCATGCAGCATAATCTCGAGGGCACCATCAACCTGCTCGAACATTGCCGGGCCCGAGGCAGCGGCTTGATCTTGCTGAGCACCAGCCGGGTTTATTCCATCGCGCCCCTGGCCGCCCTGCGGGTGGAGGCGCGCGCCGACAGCTTTTGCCCGGTGGCCGATCAGGACTGGCCGCCCGGTCTCGGCCCCGAGGGGGTGACGGAGCGGTTTTCCACGCAGCCGCCGGTTTCGCTCTACGGAGCGACCAAGGTTTGCGCGGAGACACTGGCTTTGGAATACAGCCAGGCCTTTGGGTTCCCGGTCTGGATCAACCGCCTGGGAGTGCTGGCCGGCGCGGGCCAGTTCGGCCGGGCCGATCAGGGGATTTTTTCCTATTGGATTCATGCTTGCGCGGCGAAGCGCCCGCTGAAATACATCGGTTTTGGCGGCGCCGGCCACCAGGTGCGCGATTGCCTGCATCCGCGCGATCTGGCGGCGCCCTTATGGCGGCAGATGCGGGGGGCGCCCGCCGCCGGCGAGGCCGTCACCAATTTTGCCGGCGGCCTGGCGCAGAGCCTGTCGCTGCGCCGGCTTCATGCCTGGTGCGAGGACTGTTTTGGTCCGCATCCGGTGCAATCGGAACCGGCCAACCGCCCCTTTGATGTCCCGTGGATGGTGCTGGACTGCGCGCTCGCCGCCCGGCGTTTTGACTGGCGGCCCGTCACTCCCCTGCCAGCCATTCTGGAGGAAATCGCCCGCCACGCAAAAGACCATCCCGACTGGCTGGAAACGACCGGCGGCTGAAAAAACGTTGCACGAATTCCACGAATTTTCACGAAGCTGATTTGGCCGCAAAAACGCGCAAGAGTCTCAAAAACTGGAGCATCTCCCTGTCTCCCCTTCTCCCCTTGCGCCCTTGCGCCCTTTGCGGCCAGGGTTTTTACACGAATTCCACGAACTTTCACGAAGCTGATTTGGCTGCGGGGGACGCGGTTTCCATTAACACCTGGCTTCAGCCAGGTGGCTGGCGGACCGCATGGCGCCTTAACGGTTTCAACCGTTTATCCCGAGGCCGAAAACGGTTGAAACAGTTGCGCATCTCCCTGTCTCCCCTTCTCCCCTTGCGCCCTCTGCGCCCTCTGCGCCCCTTCGCGGCCAGGGCTTTTACACGAATTCCACGAATTTTCACGAAGTTCGTTTTGCCGCAAAAAACGCGCAAGAGTCTCAAAAACTGCCGCATCTCCCTGTCTCCCCTGCTCCCCATCGCCCCTTGCGCTCTTTGAGTTCTTTCGCGGCCAGGGCTTTTACACGAATTCCACGAATTTTCACGAAGCTGATTTGGCCGCAAAAAACGCGCAAGAGTCTCAAAAACTGCAGCATCTCCCCTTCTCCCTTGCTTCCCATCGCCCCTTCGCGGCCAGAGCTTTTACACGAATTCCACGAATTCTCACAAAGCTGATTTGGCCGCAAAAGCGCGCAAGAGTCTCAAAAACTGCAGCAACTCCCCGTCTCCCTTGCTCCCCATCGCCCCTTGCTCCCTCTGCGCCCCTTCGCGGCCAAACAACCGCGCATTTCCCGGTTTGCTTCCTACGGCTTGAAATAGTCCGCCCGCGTGTGCTACGGTTCCCCCATGAAACGGTTCACGGCCATTGTGCATCGCGGCGAGGCAGATGAGGGGGGGTACTGGGCTACGTGTTTGGAGGTGCCCGGCGCCAATGGGCAGGGCGGAACCAAGGAAGAGTGCCTGCAAAACCTGGGGGAAGCCATCAGGCTGATTCTCGAGGTCGAGCGTGAGGAGGCTTTCCGGCTCGACCCCCAAGCAGAGACCTCTGAAGTCGTTCTGACATGAAACGACGCGCCTTGCTGAGTCATTTGCAGGAGCACGGTTGCATATCAATTCGGGAAGTTGGCAGCCATTCAATCTGGGGCAACCCACAGACCGGTCGCCGGGAAGCAATACCCAGGCACAGTGACATCAAAAAATTTCTCGCCCGACATATTTGCCGAAGGATCTCGGTGCCCGCGCCGCCGGGAGATTGATCAATTCTCCGGCCCTCGGGTTGAAGTCGGTTTCCAAGCCCATCCGCGGAGGACGCGGTTTCCATTAACACCTGGCTTCAGCCAGTTGGCCGGCGTGCCATCCCTTGGCGCCGCAAACGGTTTCAATCGTTATGCGAATCTCCACGCTCCCTGGCCACCCAACTAAAGTTGGGTGTTAATGAAACGCTCAGTCCGGCCGCCAAAAGAATTCGCGCCGGTGCTTGATTTTCCCCCGCCCAGCGTTAAGGTTTATCCGTGAGTTCGATAGCATTTCATATCATTAATCTGGTGCGGAGTTTGCCTCCCGCCGACCAGGAGGCTATTTGCGCGGCTCTGGCGCATGCGCCACCGCAAGAACTTCACGGCGCCCCTTGGACAGAGGAGGATGCGGACGAATCCGCCAGCGTTGCTCTAACCAGCCTGGAGCACGAGGAAACCAATGCCGGAAAAGGGTGAAATCTGGCTGATGGACATGGGATTGGCTGAAAAGGTCCGGCCCGCATTGGTTTTGAGCGGCCCTTGTGGGCCGGAAGATCGCCTCCTTGTCACTGTCATTCCTCACACCACACAATTGCGTGGCTCCCGGTTTGAAGTGGATATTCCCTTGGCGTTCTTAAAGCCCGGCGCTTTTCTGGTGCAGAGCCCAGTCACCCTTTCGCATAAGCGGGCGCTGAAATACTTGGGCAAACTTACCGCATCTCAAACCTTTTTGGTTGAGAGCCGTTTGTTGGAATGGCTGCAGATCAATCCCGCAGCGCACGCCAAAGAAAACCAAATGCCTTAGCCGTTAATTCCTGCGCCGAAAACGGTTGAAACCGTTATGCGAATCCCCACGCTCCCATGCCAACCAACTAAGGTTGGGTGTTAATGAAACGCTCAACCCGGACGCCAAAAGAATTCGCGCCGATTGGTGATAATTCGTGTCAAATTCCTGTCGCGCACCCGTCATTATTAATTCTTCATTTGCCCCCTTGCAAAGACTAGACTCGCCCGTGTTTATCAAGATACTGATTTGGCGACGCTGAAAATTATGAACGCAAAAACACCGCCCGCCTCCGGGCAGGATCGCTGGACACTGGCTTTGCTGGGCGGAATTCTATGCCTGGTGCTGGCCTTGTTATTCTCATCAAGTTTCCAATCCGGCATGGCTTTTTTCAACAATGACGGCCCGCTCGGTGTGCAAAACACCCGCGCCCTGCACACGCCCGCAGCGTTTTTTGGCATCTGGTTTGACCTTTGGTGGCTCGGAACGCCAAGCGGTTCTTATCTGCCCAACATCAGCAGCGCTCTCCACTTGCTGTTAAATCCTTTGCTGTATGCCAATCTGCACGTGCCCATTTCTCAATTATTGCTTGGTCTCTGCGCGGCCTATTTTTTCCGCACCCTGGGCTTTGGGCGGCTGGCGATAGTGCTGGGGGGGCTGGCGGCGGCGTTGAACTCGGACTATTTCTCGCACGCCTGCTGGGGATTGTCCACGCGGAGCACTTGCCTGGCGATGATTTTCCTGGCGCTGGCGGCGCTATCGAGCCCCGGCCGCTGGGGTCTCAAGAGCGTTCTGGCCGGGCTGGCGATCGGGATGTCCATCGCCGAAGGGGCGGACAACGGGGCGATCTTCAGCCTATACGTCGCCGCCTACGCTTTCTACCGGGCGTTGCACGAGGAAGGCTCCTGGGTGAAGCGCCTGCTGAAAGGCGGGGTAACGGTGGCGCTGATGGCGGTTTTTGCCGGGTTGCTGAGTTTTCAAACGATCGTGATGGTCACCGCCGGCGCGGCCAAGCCGGCGTCCGCCGGCGCCAAGGAAACTCCCGAGAGCAAGGCCGAGCGCTGGGATTGGGCGACGCAATGGAGCCTGCCGAAAGCGGAGACGCTGCGGGTGATCATCCCGGGACTTTACGGCTACCGGATGGACACCGCCGAGGGAGGCAATTACCGGGGAGGGGTGGGCCGGACGCCCGGTTGGGAAAAGCACCGGCAGGGATTTCCGCGGCACTCGGGGGCAGGGGAATACGCCGGGGTGCTGGTGGTGCTGGTGGCGCTGTGGGGGCTGCTGCAAGGGCTGCGAAAGACGGGCAGCGTATTCAACCCAGGGGAGCGGCGGCTAATTTGGTTCTGGGGGGCGATGGCGCTGGTGTCGTTGCTGCTGGCGTGGGGACGACACGCGCCGTTCTACCAGCTCGTCTATGCCTTGCCCTATTTCTCGAACATCCGGAACCCGCTGAAATTCATGCACCCATTTCACCTCTCGCTGCTGGTGTTGTTCGCCTACGGGCTGCAAGGGATGGCGCGGGGGTATCTGGCGGCGCCGGGCGCGGGCCTGAAAGGGCTGGGGGAGCATTGGCGGGAATGGTGGCGGAACGCGGGCGCGTTTGACCGGCGCTGGGTTTACGGGATGGCGGCGGCGGCGGGAATCAGCCTGCTCGGCTGGCTGGTGTTTGCGGCCGGGCGCCCGGAATTGATCAAGGAACTGACGCAGGAAGGCTTTGACGCCGCGCTGGCGGCGCAAATGGCGGGGTTCGCGACGGCGGAGATCGGTTATTACCTGGTGTTCCTGGTGGTGTCGGCGGCGGCGGTGGGTTTGACGCTCTGCGGGGCGTTGGGCGGGCCGCGCTCCCATTTCGCTCTGGCGCTGCTGGGATTGGTGCTGGTGGTGGACCTGGGCCGGGCCAACGCGCCGTGGATCAAGTATTACAGCTACAAGGAAAAACTGGCGGACAGCCCGATGTTCCAGAAGCTGCGGGAGAAGCGGTGGGAGCATCGGGTGGCGATGCCGCCGTTCCAGATTCCCGACCGGAATTTCGGGATGCTCCAGCAAATCTATCACGTCGAGTGGATGCAGCACCAGTTCCCCTACTACAACATCCAGTCGCTCGACATCCCCCAGGAGCCGCGGCTGCCGGCGGACAAGGCGGCGTTTCGGCAGGCGGTGGGCGGCAACCTGGTGCGCTATTGGGAGCTGACGAACACGCGCTACTTGTTCGGGATGTCCACCGGGTTCGCCGAGGCGCTGAACCAGCAGCTCGACAAGGGGCGGGGCCGGTTCAAGGTCGTCCTGCCCTTTACCATCGCCCAGGAAAGGGGCAAAGAGCATCTATTGGTGGAGACCAACACCGCCGGGCCGTTCGCGCTGATCGAGTTCACCGGCGCGCTGCCCCGCGCCAAGCTCTACCCGAGCTGGCAGGTGAACACCAACGACGAGGCAACGCTGAAGACGCTGGCCGACCCGGCATTCGACCCGGCGCAGACCGTGCTGGTGAGCGAGCCGCTGGCGATCCAACCGGCGGGCGGAACCAACGCGGCGCCCGGCACCGTGGAGCACACCGCTTACGAGCCGTGGCGGGTGGAACTGAAGGCCAAAGCGGCCGCGCCGGCGGTGCTGCTGCTGAACGACCGCTACGACGCGAACTGGAAAGCGACGGTGAACGGCCAGCCGGCGAAGATGCTCCGGTGCAATTTCATCATGCGCGGCGTGGAACTGCCGGCGGGCGAACACACGGTGGTGTTCGAGTATCGGCCGGACCGGAAAGGCTTTTGGGTGATGCTGGGGGCGGAGGCGCTGGGCGCGCTGCTGCTGGGCTGGCTGATTTTGACGCGAAAGCGGATTTGACCGAGGACCACGCCGAGGAGTTACTGCATGGTCTCCGGGACGCAACCCACAATTGGTCACCGTGGGCGACGTTTTCCCTCTACCCCCTTGGGGGGAGAGGGCAGGGTGAGGGGGCGCGTGTTATTTATCCCAAGCACTCCTGGGTAATTCGTGAAGTCCGCGGACGGCGGCGGGCCGGGTGAGACCCCAGAGCCCGGCCGGCAGGTGAACCTCTCCGGGGCGTGCTTGCTTTTTGCCGGGCGCCGTGGCTAGACTCCAACGTCATGAAAACGACGCCTGGTGTTAAAACGCGCCTCTGGGTTTTACTGGCAACCGCCATATTGACCGGCGTTCCGCTGCTCCGCGGGCAGGAGGCCGCGTCGCCCGATCCATACGCGCAGGAAACACCCGCCCAACGGGATGCCCGGATGGCCTGGTGGCGGGAGGCGCGCTTCGGCATGTTCATCCATTGGGGCGTCTATGCGGTGCCCGCCGGCACCTACAACGGCAAGCCCATTGGCGGCATCGGCGAATGGATCATGAACCGCGGCAAAATCCCCGTCGCCGAATACAAGCAGTTCGCCAGGCAATTCAACCCGGTAAAATACAATCCCGACGACTGGGTGAAACTGGCCCGGGAAGCCGGCATGAAATACCTCATCATCACCTCGAAACACCACGATGGCTTCGCGCTGTTTGATTCGCAGGTGACCGACTGGACGGTGGTGCGCGCCTCCCCGTATGGCAAAGACCTGCTCAAGCCGCTGGCCGAGGCCTGCGCGCGCCACGGCCTCAAGCTGGGCTTTTATTACTCGCAAGCCCAGGATTGGTGCCATCCCGGCGGCGCGGCGTCCGGCGGCCGCTGGGACAAGGCGCAGGAGGGCAGCATGGACGAATACATCAAAAAGATCGCCGTCCCGCAGGTCCGGGAAATCCTCTCCCACTACGGCCCCCTCGGGGTGTTGTGGTGGGACACGCCGCGGGACATGACGCCGGAGCGGGCCGCGCCGCTCATCAGCCTGCTGAAGCTCCAGCCGGGCATCATCCACAATAACCGCCTCGGTGGCGGCTTCAAGGGCGACACCGACACCCCGGAGCAACATATCCCGGCCACCGGCATTGCCGGGCGCGATTGGGAAACCTGCATGACCATGAACGGCACTTGGGGCTTCAAAAGTTATGATCACAATTGGAAAAGCGTCGAGACCCTCATCCGCAACCTGGTGGACATCGCCAGCAAGGGCGGCAATTACCTCTTGAACGTCGGGCCCACCAGCGAAGGGCTGATTCCGGAGCCCTCGATCGAGCGCCTGCGCGCCGTCGGCCAATGGATGAAAGTCAACGGCGAGGCCATCTATGGCACGACAGCCAGCCCTTTCAAAAAGCTGCCGTGGGGCCGCTGCACCAAGAAGCTGACGCCGGACGGCGCGACGTTGTATCTCCACGTGTTTGCCTGGCCGGCGGACGGGAAATTGCTGGTGCCGGGATTGAAAAACCAGGTGCTTTCCGCGGGGCTGCTGGCGGGCAGCCAGGCCTTGGAGGCGCGAAACGGCGACGCGGGCGTAACGATCACCCTGCCGGGCGCGGCGCCCGATCCGATTTCTTCCACCGTGGTGCTGAAAATCAAGGGCGCGCCCGAAACGGCCCCAACCACGGCGCGGCCGGGGCAAAATCCGGATGGCTCGCTCAAGTTGGAGGCCGCCGAGGCCGTTACTCACGGAAAAATCAAACTGGAAGGCAACGGCGGCAACCTCGGTTATTGGACAGACGCCGATGATTGGGCGGAGTGGCGTTTCCAGATTGCCCAGCCGGGAAAATTCAAGGTGTCGGTCGAAGTGGCCAGCCAGGCCGCTTCCGCTATCGAACTGTTGGCGGGCGGCCAGAAACTCACGGTCAAATTCGCCGGCACCGGCGACTACAAAAAATACCAGGTGCTGCCAGCCGGCACGTTGGAAATCGCCACGCCCGGCGAGGTCAGCCTGCAAATCAGGGCGGTCAAGCCGGGCTGGAAGGCGGTCAATGTGCGGTCGGTCCGGCTGGCGCCGCAGTGAAGACGGGCTGGCGTTTAGCCGGCAGCCGGCGCTGAGCCGGGCGCGGCGCCGCGACCGGCTTGCAAATAGTCGTTGATGTGGTGTGCGGCTTGCTTGCCGTCGCCCATCGCCAGAATGACCGTGGCCGCGCCGCGGACAATGTCGCCGCCGGCAAACACGCCGGGGATGCTGGTCATGCCTTTTTCATCCACCTTGATGTTGCCTCGTTTGTCCAGGACCAGGTCCGGGCAGGTTTGGGTCAGCAGCGGATTGGCGCGGGTGCCGATCGCCACCACCACCATATCGCAGGGGATGATGAATTCGCTGTCCGGCAGAGGCACGGGGCGCCGCCGGCCGCGCTCGTCCGGCTCGCCCAATCGCATGCGGACGCATTTCAGGCCGGTGACCCAATGCCTGGCATCGTGCAGCACCGCCACCGGCGCCACCAGCAGCTCAAAGGCGATGCCTTCCTGCTCGGCGTGATGCACCTCCTCGACGCGGGCCGGCATCTCGGCCTTGGTGCGGCGATAGACGATCATGGAGGATTCCGCGCCCAGGCGCCTGGCGGTGCGGGCCGCGTCCATGGCGACATTGCCCCCGCCAATCGTCGCCACCCGGCGGCCTCGCAAAACCGGCGTGTCGGCGGGCGAAAACGCGGCCATCAGGTTGACGCGGGTCAGGTATTCGTTGGCCGAATAAACGCCTTTGGCGTTCTCGCCGGGCACGTCCATGAACACGGGCAACCCGGCGCCGTTGGCGATGAACACCGCGTCAAAATTCCGCCGCAGTTCCGGCAAGGTGAAGGTGCGCCCAATGACGACGTTGCATTCAATTCGAACACCCATTTCCTCGAGGCGATGGACTTCCGCCTCCACGATTTTTTTGGGCAGGCGAAATTCCGGGATGCCATAAACCAGGACGCCCCCCGGCTTGTGCAGGGCCTCATAGATGGTGACGGCGTGGCCTTGACGGGCTAATTCCCCGGCCGCCGTCAATCCGGCCGGGCCGGAGCCCACCACGGCCACGGAACGTCCGGAGGGGGCCGGCTGATCGAAGCGCGTCTGATCGTGATGCCGCATGGCCCAGTCGGCGACGTAGCGCTCGAGATGTCCGATGGCCACCGGTTCGCCCTTGACGGTCCGCACACAGACCACTTCGCACTGGGTTTCCTGCGGGCAGACGCGCCCGGTGATGGCCGGCAGCGCGTTGTCCCGCAGCAGGCTGCGCGCGGCGGCTGGCAGGTTGTCCTCGGCCAGGAGCCGGATGAACTCCGGGATGTTGACCCGCACCGGGCAGCCCGCGACGCAGCGCGGATCCTTGCACTGCAGGCAGCGCTCGGCCTCGAGCAACGCCAGCTTTTCGGGGAAGCCGAGATTGACTTCGGCAAAATTGACCGCGCGCTCGGCGGGCGCCTGCTCCACCATTTTTTGCCGCGGGATGGCCATCCGCTCGCGGATGCTAATTTTGGATGTCGCGCTCATGCGGCAATCAGGCCTGGCGGTCCAAACCAATCCGGCAATTGGCCTCGTGCCGTTCCAGCGCCTCTTTCTCCTGCGTTCGGTAGGTCGCCAGACGCTCCGCCAACAAATCAAAATCCACCTGGTGGCCGTCAAATTCCGGGCCGTCCACGCAGGCAAACAAGGTTTTACCCCCGACATTGACGCGGCACCCGCCGCACATGCCGGTGCCGTCCACCATCACCGGGTTTAGGGAGACGATGGTGGGAACCTTGAGTGGACGCGTCAGTTCGGCCACCGCCCGCATCATCGGCACAGGGCCAACCGCGTAAACCATGTCCACGCCACCCTGGTCCAGCAGGTCGCGCGCCGCGTCTGTCACCAAGCCCTTGCGCCCATAGCTGCCGTCGTCGGTGCAAACCATCACCCGCCCATAGCGGGCCAGTTCCGCCTCGAAAATCACCCACTCGCGGGAGCGTCCGCCGATGACGCTGGTGACGGCCGCTCCGCGCCGGGCGAGGCCCTGCGCCAAGGGGTGGACCACCGCCGTGCCGACGCCGCCGCCGATGCAAAGAGCGTGGCCGCGTTCCAGCAGCTCGGTCGGTTTGCCCAGCGGACCGCAGACATCCGCGATGGACGCGCCCGGCTCCAAAGCCGCCAGTTCCCTGGTGCTTTTGCCGACAGCTTGGATTACCAGGGCGATGGCGCCCCGGGCGGCATCGGCATCGGCAATCGTCAGCGGGATGCGCTCCGCGCCCGGGCCGCGGCGCACAATGACAAACTGGCCCGGCTGCCGCGCTTCCGCGATGCGCGGCGCTTCGACGTCGAGCCGGGTGACGTTGGGGCTCAAAGACTGTTTGGCGAGAATTCGGGGCATGTTTGGGTTCGGGGCGGGCTTACTCTTTTTCCAGGTAACACAGCGCCTGCTGTTTCATGGAGTCCACGTTTAAGTAAAGTTTGCCCTGGCGGTTGCCGCCGCCGTCCACCACCCGGATGGCGTCGGCCAGCGAGGAGGAGTTTGGCAGCAATTCCAGCAGCCGGTTGGGTTGCGAGTGGATCAGGTCCTCGTTGAAGCGATGCCCCTCCTTGCCGGGGGAAATCGCCAGGTAAAGCATGTCCATCTCCACCAGGTCGTTGAAGAAGTGGGTTCCCAGCGAGATGTCGGGGATCAGCCCCTCGTGCATCAGGGCCATTTCACAGATCACCGAAACGGTGTTGATTTCGGCAAAAGAAACCGGCACGCCGAGGGAGGGCATGGAGGTGCCCCAGCGGCCCGGACCGACCAGCATGGTGGTAAAACCCTCGCCCTGACCGGGCAGCCGGGTCAGACGCCCAATGGCGCGCGCCACGGAGTATCGCTGGCTCATTCCCATCTGCGAATAGACGGACGGCACCACGTAGATCAACCGGTTTATTTCGGTCACCAGGCTGTGCCCAATCACCGGCCCCTTGGACTCCAGCAGGACATCCTCCTCCCGCAAGTGGGCGGGAAAACGCACCCGGCTGCCTTCCCCCTTGATCTTGACCTGGAAGGGGCGGCATTGGAGCAGGTTGATGCGGTACCGGCCATCCGGGAAAAAATTGACGGTAAATTCGGTGTCCACCGGGTAATCGTAAGCCTCTTGCAGCACGCGCAGCATTTCCCGGAGGTCTTCCGCCAGCCGGGTTTGCGACAGCACCGGGTCAAAATTCAGCAGGCGGCCCTCGGCGCCGGCGGAAGTTTGCTCCGTCAACAAGTCCCGCAGCGCCGGTGGCAGCAGGTCGCAGACCTCGGCGAAATCCCGGTGGGTCAAGCGGTTGCCCTCGAGGTCAAGCACATCCACTTGCCGCTGGCTGAACTGGCGCATGGCGCCCGCCTTGCTTTCCGGCTGCTTCAAGGGCGCGTTCAGCGCCACCAGCCGCGTGTAATCGTCGCCTGTCCGGTCCACCGCGCGCGTGCCCAGTCCAAACACCAGCCGGAGCATCCCCGCCGCCGGGTCAATGTCTTCATGCCACACGAAAGGATTGAAGGAAAATCCAACGCCGGCCGCGTGGGGGAAGAAGGTCTGCCGGTACATTTCGCCAGAGACGCGCTGCACCAGCAAGGCCATCTGCTCGTCCTGGTCAAGCAGGCCGTGGTGGCGGCGGTAGTCGAGCCCCTCCTCGCTCATCGCGCTGGCGTACACGGCGCGGACCGCCTGCATGAAAGCTTCCAGGCGTTCGGGCGGAGAGCCCTGGTTGGCGCAAAAGACGCTTTCGTATTTGCCCGAGAAGGCGTTGCCGTAGTTGTCCTCCAGCAAACTGCTCGAACGGACGATGATGGGGGACTGGCCGAAGTATTCGAGCATCTCGGCAAACTGGTCTTGAATGTAATCGGGAAAGGCGCCTTCCAGGATTCGCCGCCGCGCCTCCGCCGCGTTGCGCAGCAGCGTGTCGAAGTCCTTTTGTTTGCGGCGCAGCCACCAGCAGCCGTTCTCCACCAGGTAGGTGTAAAAAACATCCGAGCCGATGAAAAAGGAATCATGGAGCTCCAGCACCTCCGACCAGCGTGGGTGCGCTTTTTTCAGAATCGCCCGCGCCAGGAGCATGCCGAGGGTTTTGCCGCCGATCAGCCCGGTGCCAATCATGCGCTGCATGATTTCGATGACGCCCGCCAGGTCGAAATAGCGGTGCGCCAGGCCAAAGAACCGCGTGTCGCGGGTGACCACCATTTTCAGGACGCGCTGGAGAAAGGCGTCGGCCTCCTGCAGGGATTTCCTGCCGTTGCGCACCGCGTTGAGGGTGGCTTGGGCCTGGCGAAAGGTGCGGGTCCAAACGCCGAGCCGATGGACGCTGAAATCGAGCCAGGGCTGGGGCACGTTGGCGAGGATGTCGGTGATGAGGGCGCTGTTGGTCACCGGCTTGAACTCCGCCCCCTCCCAGGAGTGCAGCATGTAAAGCGTGGGCGAATGGCGCTGCCAGACTTTCAAGGGGTGAATGAACAACTGGTCCCGCTTGCGATGCACTTCAATGATGACTTGCGCCGTGTTGTGAATCGGGTCGGTGGCCTGGAACGAGTGCTGGTCCTTGCGCAGCCCGAAATAGGCGATGGTTTTCAGGTCATACAGATACGGGCAGGTGATCCGAAAAAAATTGCCCAGCATCCGGTCGCTATACCAATCGGCCGCCAGGTCCGACAGCCAGTCGAACACATAGCAGGCCGCGATCCCCTCCTGCTCGATGACATCGAGGATTTCCCCCACGAACCGCTCGAAGCCGTCCTCCGGCCGCAGCCGCACAATCCGCCCCCCGACCGGGTCGCGGATCAGTTCCCGGTGCCGGGCGAACCGAAAATAAACCAGGCGGCGTTTCTGCCGGACGCACTCCTCCCAGAAGGGCCGCACAAACGGCAGGTATTCGTCCACCGACTCGACCTGCCACACCACGTTGTCGCCCGCCATCAGCCCCAGCAGGGTCCGGTCCAGACCGGGCAGCCCCGTCCCAAAGGCGCTCAAGTCCAGGTTGTATTCCCTCATTGCGGCCGCGAAATGATTTCGAGCGCGTTGATCATGGGATTCTGAATGCCGGGGGTGAAAGTGATGTCCAGTTTGCCATCCTTCACTTGCACCACCACTTTCTCCATGCAGGCGGTTCGCGGCGCCCCCGTTTTCGCCAGCACGTCCAAATCTTTAATCTCCCGGTCCTCCACTTTGACGCTAAAGACCCGCTGCCCTTTTTCGGTGATGCGCGCAAACGTTTCCGCAAAGTGCAGCCGCACCTCATACTCGCCGTTGGCGACCGGACAGGAAAAGCGCGTCATGCCGTAGCGTTCCGTGCGAAACAGCACCGGCATGACGGTGCCTGCGATTTCCAGCGGGCCGCGGTCCACCGTCCGCCCATCAGCGAAACCCCGGTCGGAAAGCCAGACACTGCCGTCCGGCGCCACGTGCGGCTCGGTGGCGCCGGCGTTGATCCGGATGGCTTTGGCTTCCGCGGCGGGTTTGACCGCCGCCGGTGTTTGGCAGCCGCTGAGCAGGCAACCTCCCAGCGGCAGCCAGGCCGCCAGCGCCAGCGGCAAACCGGATTGCCCCCATTTCACCAAGTCAACGCGCACCCGCTCAAACACCTTTTTCATGGGGCAAGACTTTCGCTCCCAACCGCCGGCGTCAAGCCCCCGGACAAAATTTCCACAATAATAAGATAATCTAAAACTTCTTAATGTTTTATTTTTTTACCTTATACTTTTTCTGAAAGCGCAAGAAAAGTTCGACAAACTACTAATTAAAAAATAATAAGTGGAAGTGTTGATGGTGGTGGATTCAGCCATGGCGCTGGGTCTGCGGCGCTCGGCCCGGGATTGTCCCGGTCTTGAGTTGGTCCGGCAAGTGCGCGAAGCCGCGGATGCCAAGCAACTGTTTCCTAAATGACAGGGAACCGCGCCCAGCCCCCCCACGGAATCAGAACTCAAGTTATGGGAATGATCCAAGAAGTCCTGGAGATCGTCCGCCGCCGGAATGCCGGCGAGCCGGAGTTTCTGCAAGCGGTGACCGAGGTGCTCGAATCCATCGAGCCCGCCGTGCAGCGTCACAAGAAATACCAGGAGGGCAAGATCCTGGAGCGCATCGTCGAGCCGGAGCGCCAGATCATCTTCCGGGTTCCCTGGCTGAATGACAAAGGCCAGGTGCAGGTGAATCGCGGTTTTCGCATCCAGTTCAGCAGCGCCATCGGGCCCTACAAAGGCGGTCTGCGTTTTCACCCCACCGTTTGCGCCAGCATCCTGAAGTTCCTGGCGTTCGAGCAGATTTTCAAGAACTCTCTGACCACGCTGCCCATGGGCGGCGGCAAGGGCGGTTCCGACTTCGACCCCAAGGGCAAATCCGACAACGAAGTGATGCGGTTTTGCCAGTCGTTCATGACGGAACTCGCCCGGCACATCGGGCCGGACCTCGACGTGCCGGCCGGAGATATCGGCGTGGGCGGCCGCGAAATTGGCTTCCTGTTCGGCCAATACAAACGCCTGAAAAACGAGTTCTCCGGCGTGCTGACCGGCAAGGGCCTCAATTGGGGCGGTTCCTTGATTCGTCCGGAGGCGACCGGCTATGGCGCGGTCTATTTCGCCCAGGAAATGCTCAAGACCCGCGGGCAGACCTTTGACGGCAAGACCTGCGTGGTTTCCGGCTCCGGCAACGTCGCCCAATACACCATCGAGAAACTGAACCAGCTTGGCGCCAAGGCGGTGACGCTTTCCGACTCGAGCGGTTTCATTTACGACAAGGACGGCATTAACGACGAGAAACTGGCCTGGGTCATGGACCTCAAGAACATCCGCCGCGGCCGCATCAAGGAATACGCCGACAAATTCGGCGCCCAATACTTCGACGGCCAGCGCCCGTGGGGCATTCCCTGCGACTGCGCGTTTCCGAGCGCCACGCAAAACGAGATCAGCGGCGAGGACGCCCGGACGCTGGTCAACAACGGCTGTTACCTGGTGGCCGAAGGCGCCAACATGCCGACCGATCCGGAAGGCGTCGAGGTGTTCCTCGCCAAGAAGGTTCTCTTCGGCCCCGGCAAGGCGGCCAACGCCGGCGGCGTCGCCACCTCCGGCCTGGAGATGTCCCAAAACTCCATGCGCCTGGGCTGGTCGCGCGAGGAGGTGGATCAGAAGCTGCACCGCATCATGGTCACCATCCATAAAAACGCCTTCGACACCGCCGCCGAATACGGGCAGCCGGGCAATTATGTGGTGGGCGCCAACATTGCCGGCTTCGTCAAGGTTGCCGACAGCATGCTGGACCAGGGTCTGGTTTAAGCCGCCAGTCTTTCGCTAACGCCAACGCGGCCCGGTGAAAGCCGGGCCGCGTTTTTTCGGCCTGCCCCCCCGCCGGCAAAGTCTCCCCGCGCTCTGTTCTTGAAATGGCGGCTGGCGGGGGATAGGGTAAAGCCATGAAGAAGAGGGTGTGGATTGGGTTGGTTCTGGCGTGGGTCGCCGCCGGTTTCGGGGCGCGGTCGGCGGAAGTGGCCGCGGTCAAGCCGGCGCGCGGCGGCGCCAAGGCTGTCATCCTCCCCATTCGGGAACCGATTGACAAACCGCTGACCTACCTCGTTCGCCGCGGCGTCAAGCAGGCCATCGAGGAAAAGGCCGACTTGCTGGTGCTGGATATGGAAACCGACGGCGGCCGGCTCGATGTCACGATGGACATCATTGAAATCCTGGGCCGGTTTCACGGCGAAACCGTCACGTATGTCAACCGCCGGGCCTTTTCCGCGGGGGCGTTCATTTCTTTTGCCACCCAGCGCATTTATATGGCGCCGCAAAGCGTGATCGGCGCCGCCGCCCCAATGGTCATGTCACCCGAGGGCACCCCGCAAAAATTGCCGGACACCGTCGAGGCCAAGACCGTCTCCGCCGTCAGCGCGCTGGTGCGGGCGTGCGCCGAAACCAACGGCTACAACAAGGAGGTGGTGCAGGCGATGATTGACAAAACCAGCGAGCTGAAGATTGACGGAAAAGTGCTGAAAAAAGAGGGGCAAATTCTCACCCTGACCGCCCAGGAAGCCGGGGAAAAATACGGTAATCCGCCCAAACCGCTGCTCTCCTCCGGCACGGTGAGCAGCTTGGACGCCCTGCTGGACGAGCTGGGCTACGCCAAGGCGGAGCGCGTGGAAATCAAGCCGACCGGCGCGGAGAAACTGGGCACTTGGATCAGCGCCATCAGCCCTATTCTGTTGATCATTGGCATCATCGGCCTTTACCTCGAGTTCAAGACCCCCGGCTTCGGGCTTCCGGGCATCATCGGCATCATCGCTTTCGCCATCTATTTCTTTGGCGGCTATGTCTCGGGGCTCTCAGGCCTGGAATGGCTGGCGCTGTTTATTCTCGGCCTGTTGCTGGTCGCCCTGGAGTTGTTCGTCTTTCCCGGCACGATCGCCCTCGGCGTGGGCGGGGCCCTGATCATGCTGGTCGCCATCGTCATGGCTTTGGCCGATGTCTATCCGGCCCCGGTTATGCCCGCGCCCGGACGCCCTTTCCCCAGCCTGCCGCAAGTGACCAACTTGCGCGATTCGCTGCAAACCCTGGCGCTGGCCTTGGGCGGCGCCGTGGTGCTGATGCTGGCCTTAAGCCGGCTCCTGCCCAAAACCTCGCTCTACCGCACTCTCGTGAGCCAGTCGGTCAGCGGCGAAAGCAGCGTCGTGGAACAGGAGGAGATTCGCGCCTCGCGCGTTGGCCTCGAAGGGGTGGCGATTTCCCCGTTGCGCGGGCGGCA
>Ga0209381_1001321_pt1 | contig 41759 bp, 34 predicted proteins | sample DewCreD2012metaG_FD_184111 | JGI IMG/M metagenome (GOLD analysis project Ga0209381, IMG submission 184111) | Hot spring sediment bacterial and archeal communities from British Columbia, Canada, to study Microbial Dark Matter (Phase II) - Dewar... ... | reverse complement strand
TCCAGGATCGCCTTCTCCTGGTCGCCGAGAGTGATCTTCGGGGCAACTCGCACGGTCTTATCCTCCTGCTGGAGAACAAGACACGCAAGATCACCATAAGATAGCTTAATTATGAGACACTACACTAGCGATTACTCTCGCTGCCAGCCAGACTTACTTCAAGTGGGCCCGACAAGATTCGAACTTGTGACCTCGTCCTTATCAGGGACGCGCTCTAACCAACTGAGCTACGAGCCCAACGCTCTTCCAACGAGGCGACAATTGTATTTTTCCTCGCGAACCTGTCAACCGTCTGCCAAGGACGAAACCCGCAGGGGGCGCGGAGGCCCGTGCTGCGGGGTCCGCCCCCGCAATCCCGGACCTAAAGCCGCGAAAACAGGCACGCACCCACCTGCCGTGACTGCATTTTGTGGACGCGCGCGATAATCAGACAGTTCCGCCATCACGTCCGGATAATTGGCAACCGCCGAAATGCCGTCACGCGGCAGGCGTCTTTTGTATCAACGAAACGTGAAAGGCGCGGTAACTTTTGCATTCTTGACAGGTTCGCCGGCCGACTATAGCGTTGTTAAGCTTGTCTTCAGGACAGTTTGCGCAAATCGCAGCTTGATTGACCAGATCGCAGAGCCGATAGCAGTGACAACCAGGTTAGTACAAGAGTTAAATGCCGCCGTCTGATTCCACATACGCCACCGGCCTGACTTCCAACCTCGACACCGAGGTCGGCAAGGTCGTTGTTGACCTTGGTCTGGCCACCCGCAGCGAGGTTGAATTCTGCCGGGAACAGCAGAAGCAGGCCTCCGATCCCAACCAGCGCAGCCTGGCCGACATACTCGTCGAACACAGCTTCATCACCGTCAATCAGGCAAAGCGCATCCGGACCCAGCTTGAGGAGCGCAAGAAGAGTCAGATTCCCGGCTACCAGCTCATCGGAAAGCTCGGCAAGGGGGCAATGGCAACCGTTTTCAAGGCCAAGCAGGAGTCGCTCGACCGCATCGTTGCCGTCAAGGTTCTGCCCAAGCGCCTGGCCGACAATGCCGAGTTCGTGGAGCGGTTCTACAAGGAGGGGCGAGCGGCCGCCCGCCTGTCGCACAACAACATCGTCCAGGCGATTGACGTCGGCTCGACGCCCGACGGCTTCCACTATTTCGTGATGGAGTATGTCGAGGGCAAAACGCTTTACGACATCATGCAGCCGCCGCCGCAGGGCGATGGGGTGACCTTTTCCGAGGCCGAGGCTCTGGACATCATGATCCAGATCACCGACGCCCTGGCACATGCCCATGAGCGCGGCCTGATTCATCGCGACGTCAAACCCAAGAATATCATCCTGACGCCCCAGGGCATCGCCAAGCTGACCGATCTGGGTTTGGCCCGCGCCATCGACGACAAGGGCGCGGCCGAATCCGAGGCGGGCAAGGCGTATGGCACCCCTTATTACATCTCCCCTGAGCAGATTCGAGGCGAAGTGGACATCGACTTCCGCGCCGACATCTACTCCCTGGGCGCCACCATGTATCACCTTGTCACCGGTCGGCCGCCGTTTGAGGCCGAAACCCCGACGGCGGTGATGCACAAGCATCTCAAGGAACCGCTGATTCCGCCGGATCACATCAACACGGCCCTGTCGGCGGGAATATCCGAGATCGTCGAAGTGGCGATGGCCAAGAAGCGCGAGGAGCGCTATTCCTCCACGCGCGACATGCTCGAGGACCTGATCGCGGTCCGCAGGGGCGATGCGCCGATGCACGCCCGGCGCGATGTGAATCTCGACGCACTGGCCAAGCTTGAGGAAACCAGCAAGACGGTGGACCTGGCACCTGCGCCCGAAGAAGAACAGCCGCAGTGGAAGGAGCCGAACCTGCTGATCTGGCTCATGGCCGCCCTGGGGCTGTCGGTGCTGTTCAACCTGGTTCTGCTGGTGATCGTCCTCAAGCGATAAGGGGCTTTATGCCGGCTCGCGGATTTCACGAGCCCGCCTGCGGCAAGAATGCCCTATCCTGGGCTCCTATCGCCGCGACGTGTTCTTGATCGCCCGGATCACTTCCTCGCTCACCTGCGCGTCACGCAGGCGATTCTCGTCGGCCACACTCAGCGGCATCACCTGGCCGCTGCGCTCGATACGGTCGATGATGACTTCATCCTTCACGCCCTGGTCGGTCCAGCGGATCACGTCGTTGGTGGTGATCGTGTTCTGTGGGTTGTCGTAGCGGCTTTCGCGATTGGACCGAGTGGACTGCTGGTACTCTCTGGCCCGACGCTCATCGGCCTTGTCCATCTCGTTGCCGGCGATGTAGCCGCCGGCCGCGCCCACGCCCGCCCCGATGAGGGCACCGGTTCTCGCATGACCGCCGGCCTGATTGCCGATGATCGCCCCGAGGCCGGCCCCAACACCCGTACCGATCAGCGCGCCAGTCTGAGCCTTGGTTTCACAACCGGCCGCGCAAAGAGCCAGCGCCGCCAGCAGAACAACCGACACCGACTTGAATTGCATAAACATCGTAATACTCCAGCTTATCGCAAACCCAGAACATTATACGCAAATCGGGATATCTTAAAGAGCGCGGGCGACAATGTTACATGTTGTTGTCAGCACTTTAGTTAGCGATCGTCAACGTTGATCTGGGCACGCGAGGACGCCCGTGCTACGGGGTCCGCCCATGCGATCCCGGCCCGTCGGCCGCAAGAAGTGTCACGGATCCTTCTGCAACCATCCGACCCCGGCTATCATGCACGGCGTGTCGCCGCGCACTGTCGTTGCCTGGCTCGATGAAGCCGATCGCCAGATCGAACTTGGCCAGCCCCGAGTGGCCGAGCAGGTTCTTCTGGCCGCGATCCGGGAACTTCCTGCCGAGGCCCGCCTGCACCTGCGATTGGGGGTTCTCTATCATACTTTTGGAGACAAAGTCGCGGCCGAGAGCGCCTATCGCCGGGCGATCGAACTGAATGCAAACTGCGTTGACGCGATCAACAACCTCGGTGTGCTGCTTCGCGACCAGGGCCGCCCGGACCTGGCGGCCGAATGTTTTCGCAGGCTGACAGAACTGGAACCGACCTCGGCCGAAGCCTGGTATGGGCTTGCAGTCTGTCTGCGCTATCTGCTCCAGATTCATGCAAGCCTGGAAGCCTGCCGTCATGCCATCGAACTCGACGGCAATCTGGCGGAGGCTCACGAACTCATGGGGCAGCTCCATCGCGAGCAGGGCGACGCACGCCGGTCGATCCAGGCTCATCGGCGAGCGGTGGAGCTTCGTCCCAACAGCGCAGCGTCATGCAGCCATCTCCTGCTGGCGCTTCATTACGACAATCCGCTGGATTCAAAGGCCGTCGCCAACGAACATCGCCTTTTTGCCGAGCGGTTTGAGGCGTCCTTGCGGCACGCCTGGCCGAAACACGCCTGCGACCGAAATCCCGATCGACCGCTTCGTGTGGGATATGTCTCACCCGATTTCCGCCGGCACTCGGTGGCGTGCTTCGTGGAGCCGATCCTGCGTCACCACGACCGCCGGCAGGTCGAGGTCTTCTGCTACGCTCAGGTGGCACATCCCGACGAGATCACCGCCCGCCTGCGGCAACTTGCCGACCACTGGCGTGACATCAGCCGACTGGATGACATCGCGGCCGCCGAATGCGCTCTTCGGGACCGGATTGACATCCTCGTCGATCTTGCCGGACACACGGCCGACAACCGGCTTGCGATGTTTGCACGCAAGCCGGCACCCATACAGCTCTCCTATTTGGGCTATCCCGACACGACCGGGCTGTCGGCAATCGACTATCGCGTGACCGACGCGAGCGCCGATCCGCCCGGCCAGACCGAGTCGCTTTGCAGCGAGACATTGCTGCGCCTGCCGCACCATTTCCTTTGCTATCGTCCGCCCGACGAGGCCCCGCCGGTCTCGCCGCCGCCTTCAGTTGCGTCGGGAATCGTCACCTTCGGCTCTTTCGGCGCTATGGCGAAGCTGAACCGACCGACGCTATCGCTTTGGGCGGGCATTCTCAAAGCGGTTTCGAATTCCAGACTGGTTTTGAAGAACTGGAGTTTTGCCGATGCCTCGGTGGCGAAGAACACGCATGACCTGCTCGTGTCGCTCGGACTGGAGGCGCACCAGATCGAGTTGCTGCCGCCTCGACTGCCGTGGGCAGAGCATATGGCCGACTATGCCGGCATCGACATTGCCTTGGATACGTACCCCTATCACGGGACAACCACCACCTGCGAGGCACTCTGGATGGGCGTTCCCGTGGTAACGCTTGCCGGGCCTGTTCATGTCTCCCGCGTGGGGGTTAGTCTCCTGTCCGCGGTGGGTTTGCCCGATCTGATTGCATACGGCGAAGCGGACTACCATCGCATCGCGGAGACTCTGGCCACGAATCCGGACAGACTGAGAAAACTGCGCAGCGCCCTGCGATCGCGTATGGGCGGATCGCTGCTCTGTGATGCGACGGCTTTCTGCCGCGACCTGGAGCAGGCCTATCGCACGGTCTGGCGACGTTGGTGCGCTAGCTGAAGGCGGGAGCAGCAAGCGGCTTGGCGGATGCAACGACCCAGGCGGGACCGCTGCCTGGAGTTGCCCCTGGTTGGCAGGGTCTTGCCGAACACGGCGGGCTGTTCCAGTTATCCGGATCAATGAGCCTATGGCAATTGCCACTGGCGTCGCAGGAGCCACTCGCCCGTCAGCAGAACAAGGATCAAGAACGCCTGTATCGGAAAATCATATTTTGCCGGCCAGTCGGGATACGCTCGGAACAGCGCCAGGAACGTACGAAAAGCGCTGGCCAGCGGGACGGTGACTTGCCTTGCCGTTGTCTTGCTCGTTTCGGCGCGGATGAGTTGATCGATCAAGGATGGGAGCTGGGCCAGTTCGTAATGAAAGCCCTTCGTGTTCTGTGCAATCGCCCGCAGCAGCGCCGGGTTGGCCGCGAGTTTGAGCATTTCCTCGGCCGGAGGAATGACCGTGAACTTCAAGGATTGCTTGCCGAGCGTCCTGCCTTCCTTTGCGGCCGACAGTTCGACCGTCCAGTCTCCCTTGTCCGGGCTGGGGATGGTCACGTCATACAGCCCTGTGCGGGTTTCCACAGGGTTGAGGGGAAGTTGCCGGGTATCCGAACCATCGGCTTTTCTCAGCAGCAGGTTCACCTGCGCGTAACGGGTCGCATCCCCTCGCTCATCGCGCACCATGGCCCGGACCTTCACCGACTCTCCGAGTTGATACGTTGACTTGGAAAGCAATCCGTCAACCCCCGGTCCGCGCTGCCGATTGCGCACGTCGCTGTTTGCCAGCCACCGGATGAGCTGGCCCCAGAAGCGGTTGTACGGCGAATCCTGACCCATTCCGCGCAGCGGCAGATACCACAGAAACGTCGTATCCGCCGTGAACGCCGCCGAGCGTCCCTCTCCGTAACGCTGCGCCGCCAGGACGATCTGGGGCTGACCATCCGGCCCAGGCCGATCAGCGTGCGTCAGCAGGACCTGCGCGCCGGACTTGGGTTTGGCGACGACGACGTTGCCGCGGAGCGGCGGCAATGCCGGCCGGGTGGCCGCACTCGTCGATTCGCCCGCCTCACCGGAAAACCACTCGGCCAACCCTTCCATGGCGGGGTGTGTCTGTCCGTCCAACGTAATCTTTGGAACAAACGGGGTTCTTTCCTGCGGGCTGGAGACTTCGCCGACAAACACCGGCAAGGCCTTCTCGATCGGCGAGTCCTTGTAGCCGCCGGGACCGAAGTTGTTCTGTCCGCCGATCATCAGCAATCCGCCGCCGCGCAGGACAAACTGCTCGATGGCCGCCTGCTGGACCCTGTTCAGGAAACTGGAATCCATGTCCCCAAGGATCACCACGTCGATTCCTTTCCACTCGTCCGCGGTCACGGGAATGCGGTCGATGGCCTTGCCGTCGATCGTTCCCGCCGTTGCGAACCGCTCCTGGGTGATCCTAAGCAACGTCGCCACCTCGATGTTCGGATCGCGCGCCAGGGCTCGGTTCAGCTGCGTGTACTCCGGTCGAACACGCCCTTCGATGTAGAGAACCTTGATCCGCGGATCCAAAGCCAGTCCCTGGAATTCCTGGCGATTATCCACGGTCGATCTCTCGCCAACGATGGGGTCAATCCAGATCGCCAGCCTCTGCACGCCCACGCTCCTGGGCCTGAAGGGGATTTCGGCGATCTGTCCCTCCGGCAGCGGCTGGAGAACCAGCGTCTTGCTTGCCGGGTTGCCCGCGGGCCTGCCCTGGGCATCCAGTTCCGCCAGTTTCACCTCCACCACGCGATTGGCCAGCGCAGACGACTTGACCGTCACCCTCACCTTCGTCTCGTGGTTGACCACGAAATCCTCGCTGGTGTCGATGTTGTCGATGGCGACATTGGCCAGCGCGGCGGGTTCGGCCTGCTCGGAGCCCACTCGAACGGTGTGAATGGGCCGGGGAAATGCCCGCAGCGCGTCGGCGGCGCTGGGTGAAACGTTGTCGATACCGTCGGAAATCAGGATAACCGCGGCGTCCGGACGCACCTCTCCGCCCAGCGCGCCGGTCACCGATCTGACTATGTCCGTGGCCTTCCCGTCTGGCGTTGCTCTTGAGAGTTCCTCGGGCTTGTCCAGCCTGGTTGCTTCTGTCGCGAAGGTGTAGTACCGCGGCACAAAATGTTCGGAGATCCGCTCCAGCTGCGGGCGCAGGACCTGGTACACCGACTGCAGGCGCGTTGGTCCGTTCTGCGCGTCGGGGAAACTCATCGACCCCGACGCATCGATCAGGAAGATGAGGGGCTTTTCAGGCTTGGGCCGGGTGACAAATCGCAGCACCGGCTCAAAGAGCATGGGCACCAGCAGCAGCAGCGTCAGGAAACGCAGCGACAGCAACGCGAGCGTGCGACGAACACCCAATTGGGGCAACAGGCGAGAATAGAACGCCGCCGACACGACGGTCAGGACCAGCAGCGTCCAGATCAGACCCACGACCGCATTCTGCAACCGCGAGGAGGCGAGAATGGCCCCCGTCCCGATTGCCACGAGCCCGATCAGAACCGCGAATCCCGCGCCCAGCATGGTTTCCCACAGGCGAGCAACGATGGCGTAGCCGACCAGGGTCAGCGTCGCCAGCAGGCAGACCAGCAGCCAGACGTCCCAGCCGCTCTGCCGGAGAATATCGAGGGACCAGTTGGACATTGCCGAACCAAGAAGATGGCCGGAAGGCGATTTGAATGCAAATGCCCCGGGCTGCCCGCAAAACGCTCAACTCCCGGCCATGCCATCGCCGATAAGTGACTTATCGGACGATGCGCATCGGGTCTGCCATTATTCTCGGTCTGCTGGCGTGCCTGGCCGCCCGTGCCCAGGAGCCTGTCAATCGCGTTCTGCGCACCCTTGATTTCGAGGAGCGATCGCTCGGCAATACCGAGGACCTGCCGATGCACTGGCTGAAGGTCGAGGGTCACGGCATGCCGCATTACGTGACCGGACGGCTCACCACCGACCGCGCCCGCAGCGGGCAGTACAGTTTCCGGTTCGACCTGAACGGCGGGTCGCTGATCTACCGCTACCAGGTGCGGCAGATGATCGTCCAGCCTCGCTCGCATTACCGCGTGGAGGTCTTCGTTCAGACCACGTCCTTGAAACATGCCCGGGCCAGGCTCACCGCCTACTTCATCAGCGCCGAGGGAAAACCCCTTGGCGACTCGATCCGCCATTCGCCCGTCTATGCCGCCGGGGACGAGAACCAGCCCTGGCATCATCTCCAGGTTGAACTCTCCGTGGGCGATCTGCCGGCCATGGGGCTGGTCGTGGAATTGGGGCTCGTTCAGCCTGAGATCTACTCGCCCCATACGCTGGGTGCCCAGGCGCTGCATGCTCAGGACATCCGGGGAACGGCATGGTTTGATGACGTGCGGATTTCGCAGGTTCCGCAGGTGACCCTGAGCACCGATCGCCCGGGCAACATCTTCAAGCGGGGTGAACTGCCCGCGCTGATCGTCCTGGTCAATGATCGCTCCACCGACGACCTTGCCGCGCAACTGGTCATTCGCGACGCCGCCGGTCGGGCCGTATATCAGCGCAGCGGCGCGCTTGACATGGCTGCTGCCGAAATCCTGGGCAGGGGCGAACGGCGCATGCAGTTGTCGCTTCCGCAGCTTCCCCCCGGTTGGTACCAGGCAAGCCTGGTCATGACCAGCAAGAGAGAGTTCGTGGGCCAGCAGGACATCGCCCTTGTGCTGCTGGCCGACAGCGGTTCCCGTTTTCGCCCGGACGACCGCTTTGGAGTAATCGCCACCGACCTGCCGCCCGACGGCTGGGCCGAACTGCCCGATCTTCTGCCCTACCTGGCGGCCGGGCGCGTGAAGCTGGCCATCTGGAGCCGAAATCACTCGGTGGGGGAGGGCAACGAGTCGGAGTTTGACGAACTGCTGGTGCAGCTTCGCATGTTGGGAATCACGCCCACGGCCTGCCTGGTCGATCTGCCACCGAGCGTCACACGCCGCATGACCGGCGCGACCTGGCCCCATGTGCTCAAGGCCGATGCCGAGGATTGGCAGCCCGCCCTGGCGTCGCTGATAGCACGGCATGCCAACTATCTGGACCGCTGGCAACTGGGTGCGGACGGTTCCGACGCGTTCGTGACCAGCCGCGAGATGCGCGATGTCTATGAGAGAATCTACGGCGAGTTCTCGCGGCTCGTGCAGTCGCCGGACCTGGCCATGCCCTGGCCCGCCTGGTACGAGCTGGACGGGCAATTGCCGGCCACGGTGGCGCTGTCGCTGGACGGGGCGATCCTGCCGTCGCAGATTCCCCTGTACATGCAGGACATCAAGCGGCACAAGGGGCACAACCTCTCCTTGTCGCTGCAGATGATCAGCGCCGAGAGGTACGGCCGTGAACTGGTCATCCGCGACCTGGCGCAGCGGATCATCTACGCGCTGGCGGCCGACGCCCAGCGCATCGACGTGCCGCTGCCGTTCACCGTGTTCCGCGAGCGGAACCATCTGGTCAAGCAGCCACAGGAACTGCTGATCGTCCTGCGGACGCTCACCGGCGTGCTGTCGGGCGCCCGGTTCCGCAACCGCGTGCCGATGGGGGAGGGAATCGAAGCGTTCCTTTTCGACCGGAATGGCCAGGGGATCCTGGCGCTGTGGGACCGCGGCGGCAGGTCAAGTCCGCGTCAACTGGCCCTGACACTCGGGGAAAGACCCTTCGCCCTGGACTTGTGGGGCAACGCGACACCGCTGCTGCGGGTGGCCTCCGGCGACGACGGGCAGGTCCAGCTTGAAGTGGGTTCCCTGCCGATGTTCATCATGGACATCGATGCGAACCTGGCGCAGTTGCGATCGAGCGTCGCCTTCGACCGACCGCTGATCGAGTCCAGTTTCGTCCAGCACACGCGGAAGATCCGGTTTGTCAACCCATACCGCCACTCGATTTCCGGCACGCTGCGGCTGGTCGCGCCGTCCGGCTGGTCGATGAGGCCGCCGACATTCAACTTCAACCTCAATTCGCAGGAGACCTTCGAGCGGGAAGTGGAGATCGAGTTCCCCTACAACAGCTTTGCCGGCCCCAAGACCATCGACGCTCGTTTCGAGTTCCAGGCCGACCGCCAGGTCAAACTGGACGTGCCGCTCACGCTCATGCTGGGCCTGTCGGATGTCGGGTTGCAGACCTTGGCCCTGCGCGATGGCGAGGACATTTTCGTGCAGCAGATCGTCACCAACTACGGCGACAAGCGAATCGACTACACGGCCTTCGCCATGTTCCCCGGCCAGGCCCGGCAGGAGCGGCTCGTCACGGGGCTGGAGCCCGGCCGCAGCACCATCAAGATGTATCGCTTCGCCGGGGTGGGCTCTCAGAAGGGCGGCAGGGTGCGATCGGGCGTGCGGGAGCTGGTGGGCACCCGCATCCTCAATGACGAAGTCGAGGTGCCCTGAGGCGTGATGCCTGCACGGTGATCGATAGAATGAGGGGTGTGAATGTCCGCTTTGACAGCTCGATCGTGTCGGCCCGGTGGAATTTCGTTGGCGGCGCACCGCGGAAGATCCTGCGCTGCGACAGACCGGGCCATGCGAGGCTGATCAGCCCGACCGGCATCGAGAAGGAATGGTCGGATCCGCTTGAGGCTCTGGCCTGGATGAGCCGGTCCATCCTTGGCCACCCCGCGTCCACACGGTGGATGGGCTGGATCAGTTATGATCTGGGCCGGCTCTTCGAGAGCATCCCCGCCCGCCTCGCCGCGTCGGAATTCGACTGGCCCCTGTTCGTCTTCAGTCTGCACACCGTCGCGGCCGGTGCATCGGCAGTGGCCGGCGATCAGGCGGGCCGGCGACTGTCCGCGCCGCGGCATGGTTCTGTCCCTGCATCCAATTTCACACGCCGGGAGTTTGAATCCGCCGTCGCACGCGCCGTTGAATACATCGCGGCGGGGGACATCTTCCAGGTCAACCTCTCGCAGCGTTTCACGGTTCATTGCAGTGAGTCGCCCGGCGCCATCTACCGCCGCCTCTGCGCGCAGTCACCGGCCGCGTACGGCGCCCTGCTCGATTACGATGAGATGGCCCTGATCTGCAACTCCCCGGAATTGTTCCTTCGCGTGACGCCGGATCGCCGGGTTGTCACCCGGCCGATCAAGGGCACGCGCCGACTCGCGCCCGGCATGGATGACGAGCTTCGTCGCAGCATCAAGGACCAGGCCGAACTGAACATGATCGTGGACCTGGAGCGCAACGACCTGGGCCGCGTCTGTGAGATCGGCTCCGTGAAAGTGACCGAGCCGCGCGTGATCGAGGCCCATCCGACCGTGTACCACGGCGTGGCAACGATTGAAGGCGTTCTTCGTCCGGACGTCAGCTTCGTGGACCTGCTCCGTGCCACCTTCCCCGGCGGCTCGATCACCGGGGCGCCCAAGATCCGCGCCATGCAGATCATCGAGGAGCTCGAACCCGTCCGTCGCGGCCCTTACTGCGGCGCCATCGGCTATCTCGATTCCGACGGCACAATCGAATTGAACATCGCCATCCGCACGATGCTGGTGAAGGCCGGACTGGTTCACATTCCCGTCGGCGGCGGGATCGTCGCCGATTCCGTTCCTGCCGATGAGTACGAGGAGACGCTGGTCAAGGCGCAAGCCCTGTTCCGCTGCCTGGGAATCGGGGGTTGACAAAACGCGTTCTCCAACCGACATCCTACACCCATGGCACAGGTCTGGTTAAACGGCCGGTTCCTCGACGACTCTCAGGCCTCGGTTTCGGTGCGCGATTCCGGCCTGCTTCATGCCGCCGGTGTCTTCACGACGCTTCGCGCCTACCAGGGCAGGCCCTTCCGCCTGAGCGATCACCTGCGCCGCCTGCGGGAATCCTGCGAAGCCCTCTTTGTGCCGCTCCAATACAAGGACGATGCGCTGGCCAATGTGGCCGTCGAGCTTCTCGCCCGCAACGGCCTTGCCGACGCCCGCATGCGCCTCACCGTCACCCGCGGCATCGTCCACCAGGATCCGCTCCACGGGCAGCACATGGAACCCACCGTCCTCTTCACCGCCGCCGCGTTCGAGGCCTATCCGCAGGAGTATTACCGGCGCGGCATGACCGTTGTCTTGCTCGACCAGCAGAAGCTCAACCCCTACGACCTCCAGGCCGGCCACAAGACCCTGAACTACTTCTCGCGCCTCGTGGGTCTGAAGGATGCCGTCCAACGCGGCGCCGGCGAGGCACTCTGGTTCAATGTCCACAACTATCTCCAAAGCGCCAGCGTCGCCAACGTCTTCATGGTCAAGGATCGCGCCCTGCTGACGCCTCCCACCGCCGACGAACTGCGTGAGAAGGCACTCGCCGACGCAGTTCCATATCCCAGGAGTTCCGTCCTTCCCGGCGTGACACGAAAAGCCGTCATCGAATTGGCCCGGGCGGCCGGCATTCCCGTGAAGCTCGCCGCCATCGACGTCAACTTACTGCTCGACGCCGATGAACTGCTGCTCACCAACAGCGTCATGGGGATCATGCCCGTCTGCCGCATCGAGCGCCGGGTCATCGGCGGCGACAGGCCCGGCCTGGTCACACAGCGCCTCGCGGCCGACTATGCGGAACTGGTCAGAAGGGAGTGCGAATGAGACTTGTCGATGTGATCGCCGTCCTGGAACAGATCGCCCCAGCGCATGGCGCCGAGCCCTGGGACAATGTCGGCCTGCTCGCCGGCGACCCCCAGCAGGAAATCACCCGCATCCTGCTCACGATCGACTACACGGCCGAAGTTGCCGCCGAGGCGCGGGCCGACCGCTGCGACCTGGTCGTCTCCTACCATCCCCCCATCTTCGACGGCCTGAAGCGCATCACGGCCGGCTCGCTGATCTTCGACGCCCTCCGCAGCGGCATCGCCATCTATTCACCGCACACCGCCCTGGACATCGCCGACGGCGGAACCAACGACATGCTGGCCGACGCGCTGGGCCTGGCCGATCGCCGACCGCTGCGTCTATCGGATGTAAAAGCAACGCATTACAAGCTGGTCGTCTTCGCCCCGGAAGATGCGGCCGACCGCATCGCCGCCGCCTTGTTCGACGCGGGCGCCGGGCGCATCGGCAATTACTCCTGCTGTTCCTTCCGCTGCCCCGGCACCGGCACCTTCTTCGGCGAAGAAGGCGCATCCCCCGCCGTCGGCCAGGCGCAGAGGCTGGAGCGCGTGAACGAACTGCGCATCGAGACCGTGGTGCCGATCGGCCGCGTCCACCCGGTGATTGCCGCGATGCGCCGCGCCCACCCGTACGAAGAGCCCGCCTTTGATCTGGTGCAGTTGGCCGGCGCGCCCCAGGGCAAAGGCCAGGGGCGCATCGGCTCGTTTGCCTCTCCTGTCGAGCGCAAACAGCTTTTAGACCGAATCAAGAAAGAACTGGACATTCCCGCGCTGATGGTCGCCGGTCCGACCGGCGGCCCGGCATCGACGGCCGCCGCGTGCGCCGGCTCCTGCGGCGACTTGATCAACGACGCCCTCTCCCAGAAAGCCGACGTTTACCTGACCGGGGAGGTCCGCCACCACGACGCCTTGAAGGCCGCCCAGCGCGGCATGACCGTCATCTGCACCCTCCACTCCAACAGCGAGCGCGCCGTCCTCCGCCGCGTGGCCCAGGCCCTGGGAGAGAAAACCGGACTTCCCGCCCGGGTCAGCCGGCAGGATCGGGACCCGTTCCAGGTGCTGTAACAGCACCCGCCGACACGGGTGCTTTGACCGGTCGGGCGATCGGCGGAAACAGATCCCCGATTGTCCTTGCGATGTCCATGCCCGATTGGCTCCACAACTGGCGGAATTCATCCAGGTGCCGTTCAGCCCGTCGCGTTGTTTCCGCGACCAGTCTCAGCACTGCCCGAAGCAGCCGGGCATCATGGAACGCCAGCCCCGCCTTCCGACTTTGCCGAAGCAGGTGATCCGTCAGCACCGCATAATCATGCCACAGGCCCAGCGCATCCTGCATGTTCTTGAACGTCTTGAGAATTTCCTTGGGCAGCGGATGATCCGCTTCGCGTGCCATTTCCAGCGTGTATCGCAACGCCTTGCCCGCGATCCGCACGGCGTGAGGATCGGCCGCCTGGCCGGTTGGCCGTCTCCGCCCCTTTTCGCAAAGAGCATCCGCGGCCGACGCAAATGCCAGCAATTGCTCGTGCAGCGACCCGGAAAGCAATTCAGGGATGGCGCTCTGCGCCTCCCGGATCTCCCGTCGGAGCGGCTGCCATGCTGCCAGCCGACCGGCCGTTCGCTCAACCCTCTCCCCGCGTGCCAGCCTGGCCAGGTCCTTCGCTCGCCGTTCCCTCAATTGCCCGGCAGCCCATCTTGCGGCCCGTGCAAGCCCGCGCAACCGGCCCAGTTCCGCCAGATGCTCCAGCATGACATCCGCGTCGCGCAGATCGCCGAATCGCCGCCGCAGACTCCGCAGCAGCCGTCCGGCCCGTTTGCCGCTCTTTCTCGAAATGACCGGCTCGAACAGGCAAAGCGCCGCCCCAAGCCTCCGTGTCGTCACCCGGGCATCGTGCACCGCCTCCACCTGATCCGCCTGTGCCGCCAGCGGCAGCAACACGCGCAGCGACTCCACCAGCCCATCCAGGTAGCCCAGCAGGCCCGCGGCCGGCATTTGCACGCCGTTGCTCATGCCGACATGATATCTCCATCACGTGAATTCTTCATGTCCGCGCCGAATCTCTTGTACGGGCCGTGGCAGTTTGGACAATCCAATGGTGTTCAAAACATGTAACAACGTCGAACTTCAGGAGGTCCTGTGAAGTCCCCCATGACCCGCCGCCAGTTGATCAAGCTGCTTTCTGCCGCTGGTCTTGGTGCTCCCTTCGCGACGCGGGTGATAGCCGATGAGGCGCCGACCACGTCGCGCGCCGTGGTGCCTGAGAATATCGTCATTCCCGTCGCCAGTCGCGATCGCTATCCGGCCCAGATTATCGACGGCAAGGTCATTCAGCCCCAGCGCCCGCTCCCGGTGCTTCATGAAACTGACGTGCTCGTCGTCGGTGGCGGCCCGGCCGGATTCGCCGCCGCCGTCGCAGCCGCGCGTGCCGGCGCAAAGACCACCCTCGTCGAACGCTACGGCTATCTTGGCGGGCTGTGGACCGGCGGCCTGGTCCTGCTCGTCTACCCGACCCACGCCACGGAGAACGGCGTTCTCACCAAGGTTGTCCGCGGTATCGGCGATGAACTGCTCGCCCGTGTCGCCCGCTTTCCCGACGGCGCGACCAATCACTTGGCCGGCAAACCCGACCCCACGACCGACCCCGAGATCACCAAGCTCGTCATGGACGAGATGATCCAGGAAGCCGGCGTGAAGATGCTCTTTCACTGCTGGGTTGCCGATGTGGTCATGGACGGCAATGCCGCCCGTGGCGCGGTAATCGAGAGCAAGGCCGGCCGCCAGGCCATCCTCGCCAAGGTCATCGTGGACGCCTCCGGCGATGGCGATGTCTTTGCCGCCGCCGGCGCTGAACACGAGCAGCGACTGCACGCCGTGGGTCTGGTCCATCGCCTCGGCAATGCCGACCGCGCCGATATGGCTCAACTCAAGGAGGCCGTTTCCGGAATCTTGGCTCCGTTGAGCCGCTGCCCAGCGTCAAATGGGTGAACCTTCGCGGCCCAAGCACCAACGGCCTGGACATTGGCGAGCTCAGCCGCCTCGAGGTCGAGCACCGCCGCAGCATCTGGCAGCGAGTGGACAAGATCCGTCAGACTTCCGGCGGCGACAAGATCTTCCTCCTCCAGGTCGCGCCGCAGATCGGCGTTCGCATCACGCGACTGCTGGCCGGCACGCGCAAGATGACCGCAGCCGAGGCTCGCTCGGGCACGCGCCGGGCCGATACCATCGCTATCGGCGGCACCTACGGTACCGGCGCCAGGAATCCAGGCTTTGCCATTCCCTACGGAGCGATGGTGCCCCGGAAGATCGACAACATCCTCGCCGCCGGCCGCTGTCTCGACGTGGATACGCCCATGGTGGAGGACATGCGTCTGATCGCAACATGCCTGCTCACCGGCCATGCCGCCGGTGCGGCCGCAGCATTGGCCGTGCAGGACAAGTGTCGCCCGCGCGATGTCGAGCTCACCAGGCTTCGCCAGTTGCTCCTGGAACAGGGTGCGTACCTTGGCTGAACGTAAGGCACTGGCATGGACGCGCAGAACCGCCCATCCCGCCGCACGGCCATGGCCCGCCGGACCGCCCGCTGGCTTGTCGTCGTCATTGCCATTGCCCTCGTTTGGCCACCGAGTTCCGGCAGGACAACCTCCGTCATCCTCCCGGCGCTCAGTCCATATATTGCCCTCTGCGCTGCCATCGCCTCGCACGCGTTGAGCATGCTGGTCCTGCTCGCGATCCCGGTACTCGTGCTGTCGCTCGTGACGCGCCGCTGGTTCTGCAGCCACGCCTGCCCCGTTGGCCTGCTGCAGGAGGTCATCCAGCGTCTCCGTCCGCGGACTTCCGCCTCCTGGGTTAAGTGTCCCGCCCTGGGCCATTGGATCCTGCTGCTCAGCGTCGGGGGCGCTTTCCTGGGCTACCCCTTGTTTCTCTGGCTTGATCCTCTGGCGATCTTCAACGGTTTCCTTAACGCCTGGCGCAGGCCCGTGGCGATCGTCACTCTCCTCACCGGCCTCGGCCTGCCGCTGCTCCTGCTGCTCGAACTGGCTATCCCGCGCCTCTGGTGCCGGCGCATGTGTCCGCTCGGAGCCGCCCAGGATCTGCTCGCCCGTCGGCGCATCGCCGCCGTCCCGGGGCGGCGCTGGTTCCTTGCCGGGTGCGCCGGTGCAGCCGGCGCCCTTGCAGCCAAGGCAGTCCGCGCACAGAGTTTTCCACCCCTTCGGCCGCCCGGCTCGCTGCGGGAGCGACAGTTCATGGGCACGTGCATACGCTGCGGCAACTGCGCCCAGGCTTGCCCCGCCCGCATCATCCACCCCAGCTTCGCTCAAGGCGGAATTGCGGGTCTTCTCACCCCGCATATCCGTTTCGACACCGACTACTGCCGCGAGGACTGCAACCGCTGCAACCTCGTCTGCCCAAGCGGCGCCATCGCTCGCCTCTCGCTGACAGACAAGCGCAGCCGGAGGATCGGCGTGGCTGTCATCGACCTGGACGATTGCCTCCTGGCCGCCGGTCGCGAGTGTACCGCCTGCATCCAGAAGTGCCCGTACCAGGCTCTGAGAATCGAGAGTCCCGACGGTGGCTTCTCCAGTGAACCCCGCCTCATTCCCGATCGGTGCAACGGCTGCGGCGCCTGCCAGGTCGCCTGCCCCACCCAGCCCAAGGCCATTCGTATCGCTCCTATCGATCACTCCGCCCGCTAAACCCCTGGGTGCATTGAGCGTACAATTGTGTTAAGACCATGACTTTCAGGAGGACGATCATCCATTGAGCGAGCTGAAGCGCACGGAACTCACGGTCCGCCAGGAGCGGGCCATCCTTGTCGGTGTCATCCTGCCGGATTCCACGGCCGACCCGCGCGATCCCCTTGGCGAGCTGGCCTCGCTCGCCCATACCGCCGGCGCAAAGGTTGTCGGCAAGGTCCTCCAGCGCCGCCCCAAGGTGGATGCCGGCATGTACGTCGGCTCCGGCAAGGCCAGTGAAATTGCCCGGATGGCCAAGAAGGAGAAAGCCACCGTCGTCATCTTTGACAATGATTTGTCCCCCGGCCAGATCGGCGCCCTCGAAAAGCACATCAACGAGGAGATCGGCTCCAGGCTCGGCGAGGGCGTCAAGGTGCTCGACCGTTCCGAGTTGATTCTCGACATCTTTGCCACCCGCGCCCGCACCCATGAGGCCAAGCTCCCGGTCGAACTGGCCCAGATGGAATACACCTACCCGCGCCTGACCCGCATGTGGGGCCACCTGGAGCGCATCGCCGCCGGCGCGGGGGTGGGCATCGGCACGCGCGGCCCGGGCGAAACCCAGCTGGAGGTTGACCGCCGCATCGTTCGCAAGCGAATCTCCGATCTGAAGGCGGAGATTCAGAAAGTGCAGGATCGCAAGAGCCGCCTGGTCGAGCACCGCAACCGCGAGCACTTCACCGTCTGCATCGTCGGCTACACCAATGCCGGCAAGAGCACCCTGTTCAACTCGCTCACCGGCGCCGGCACCTACGCCGACGACAAACTGTTTGCCACGCTTGACACCAAGACACGCGCTTGGCGCCTGGAGAAGGGCATCGAGGTTCTCCTGAGCGACACCGTCGGATTTGTCCGCGACCTGCCCCACAATCTCGTGGCATCCTTCAAGGCAACTCTTGAGGAGGCCGTTCACGCCGATCTGCTGCTTCACGTGCTTGACGTTGGGCACCCCCGCGCCGAACAGCAGTTTGCCAGCGTGCACGAGGTGCTCGAGGACATCGGCGCCAAGGGCAAGCCGGAGGTGCTGCTGCTGAACAAGATTGACACCGACGAGGGCGAGGCGGCCTATCCCACCTGGCGCACGCTGCATCCCGATGCCGTCCCCATTTCCGCACGCACCGGCCTTGGCCTGCATGATCTGACCGAAGCCGTGTACCGTGCCGTCCGCGGACAGCAGGTCGAGGTCACGCTTGAAGCCGACGTCGGCCAAGGCCGGCTCCTTAGCTTCATTGAATCCCACAGCCGCGTGCAGGACCGCCAGTTTCTCGATGGCAAAGTCGCCTTGCGTGCGATCATGGGCCGCCGGACGTTGGCGGACCTGGCACGCAACCAGCATGTTCACATCAAGCAGGTAACCGAGCCGTAGCAAGCGGCCCGCGGTATGACGCCGGTGTGTCTTCTGCTCTCCCCGGTGAGCCTTGCATGGGTCAGGGTTCAGTTCTGATTCAATCGCCACTTGGGACCCGAGGCATACTTGGGCGAATTGAGGTTGGCCAGGCTGAAGTCACTCACCGCAGCGTATCCAAGACCTCCGGGGAGGCTGGCTGTCATGTGAGTCTCGGCATGCCCGTCGAAGAATGCGAGATTGGTCTGCGTGCGCTTGCCGTGGCGTGCGTTGACCCGGTTGGCGTTGACGTTCATGTGGTTCATGTAAATGCCGTCGAAGATGAAGACCAGTTCCGCCGGGCGCTTGATGTTGCTCAGCTTCGACAGGGCGCTGTAGTCGTCGGCGGGGTGATTGTCCAGGGGAACGCGAAGACACGGGACCGATCCCTTGTCGTTCTGGCCGGTCCCGCCGTTGATCGCGTACCACACGTCCACTTCTTCGCCGGTGATGGTGGATCTCGCCCTGCGGCAACTGCTTCCGGCCGAATCGGTCCGCGAGTTGGGAACGGCCGTTCCCGGGTCGCCGGAGGAGGTCATGGTGAATCGCATGTCCATGTTTCCCGACGGGCAGAAGAAGACCGAATCGGTGACGGGAGTGCTTTTGTTCTTCGCGTCGGGCGCCCGCAACAGCTTGGCGTTGATGAGGATATTGGGCCAGGATTCGGCGTCGCCGTAGGTGTTTCCCCCGCTGCCGGGACCGCGCCAGGCCGCGGGAACGCACAAACCTTTGTGATCCACGGCGTAACTATAGGCCGCCTGGGCAATGGCCCTCATGTTGGCCAGGCACTTGATGGTCTTGGCCGACTCGCTGGCCTTGGAAAGGGCCGGAAGCAGGATGGCCACCAGGATCGCAATGATGCCGATAACCACCAGCAACTCGACAAGGGTAAAAGCATGGAAAGATCTGGCTCGCTGCGACATGGGCTCTCCGATGAAGACATGAGGGACCGAGTCGGCATCGGACCCGATCCCATAAACCAATATAACTGACGATTCCCGAATCGAACAGGCCGCGATATGGGGGCATTGGGGGCGCCGTGGCACTCTTTGGGGCCGACGATCCTGAACCACGTGGCGCGGTCGTCTTCGCCCGTGCCCAGGCTCCGCGATAGCACCGACGCGGAGGAGATTCTCAGCATCGCCGTGCGGTCCTCCACCCAACGACCAGACTGCCACCAACCCCGCCGACACCGTTACGCACCGTGTATCTCGACAGAATGTGCCGATCCCGTTAATGTGCCCCGTCCTATGGCCGATCGGTCTTATCTTGTTCAAAAGTTCGCCCGGCTGAATCTGGGGGCAATGCATGTGATCGGCTACAGCGTGGCCGGCGAGGAAACCGTCGTCCAGATTCCGGAACTGGACGTGTGTTTTGACATCGGCCGCTGCCCGCATTTTGCCCTGACCAGCAACATTATCTGTCTTTCGCACGGGCACATGGACCACTTGGCCGGGCTGGGTTATTACCTGTCTCAGCGGCATTTTCAGGGGATGAAACCGGGAACGGTCCTGGTGCCGGCCGACCTGGCCGATCCCCTCGAGAACCTGCTGCGATGCTGGCGGCAGGTGGAGCGTCAGGGCACGCCGTACAAGCTGGTGCCGATGAGTCCGGGGGAAGTGTACGAGGTTCGCCGGGATTTCGTCATCCGCGCCCTGGAGACGCATCACGGCGGCAGCTCGCTGGGGTACTCGCTGATCAGCGTCCGGGAGAAACTCAAGCCCGAGTACATGGGAACCCCTGGGCCGCAGCTTGCCGAGATGCGCAAGCGGGGAGTGGCGATTCAGTACAGGACCGAGGTGCCGCTGGTGACGTTCCTGGGCGACACCACGGCGGGGCCGGTGTATGAGCATCCGGATGTCGTCAATGCCGAGGTGCTGATCACCGAATGCACCTTCTTCGATCCGACGCACAAGCAGCGGGCGAAAGTGGGCAAGCACCTGCACGTGGAGCACCTGCTCCAGATCCTGCCCAAGCTGAACAACAAGCACCTGATCCTGACGCACGTCTCGCGGCGCACGAGCATTCGCCGGGCCAAGCGATTCCTGGAAAAGAAGCTGACCGACGAACAGAGGGAGCGGATCATCTTCCTGATGGACCTTGCGGATGCCAAGCCGGCCGGGGAGGTGGAGGACATCGGGCCGTTGCCAAAGGGAGCGGCTGACTGATGCAGGCCGGGGTGCACTCGGAAGCGGCGGTGAATTGCAGCTCCACGCAGACGAGGCGGTGCACGAGCATTACAATTGTCAGCATGAAATCCTACACCGAGCACCTGACATTCAACATTCCCGCACGCATGGCTTTCGAGAACATCACGCCGCAGGTTGAGGCGGCCGTGCGTAAGTCGGGTATCCGGGAGGGACTTTGCCTGGTCAACGCGATGCATATCACGGCCAGTGTCTTTATCAACGATAACGAGTCGGGGCTGCATCACGACTACCAGCAATGGCTGGAGCAACTGGCACCGTTTGATCCCTCCCCGACTCGATACCATCACAACCGAACCGGGGAAGACAACGCCGACGCACACCTCAAGCGACAGGTGATGGGCCGTGAAGTGGTCGTTGCCATCACCAACGGCAAGCTGGATTTTGGGCCCTGGGAGCAGATCTTCTACGGCGAGTTTGACGGTCGGCGGAACAAACGGGTGCTGATCAAGATCATCGGGGAGTAGCGGCCGCCACCCGAGGAACCCGGCAGGGATTGGGGCGCGACGGGCGCCATTGACAATCGGGAAGGCATGGGCGAAAAGATGGCCCCGGGCCTTCGGGCACCGGCGATCATCAACGAGTAAGCGGCGATTTGCGCATGTACCGAACTTGGGTTATTCTCCGCCACACCTTCAAGGAAGCCATCCTCCAGCCCATCTATCCGCTGCTCCTGGGGCTTGGCAGCGCCATCGTGGTCATCTTCGGGCTGCTGCCGTTTTTCACGCTGGGCGAGGACACGGTCATGTTCCGCTCGGTAGCTCTGGACGTGATCCTGTTGTTCGTGCTGATCAGCACGCTGTTTGCCACGAGCAAGTCGATCTTCGAGGAAATCGAAGACCGGACCATGCTCACTTTGATGAGCAAGCCGGTCAGCCGCTGGGAAGTACTGTTGGGCAAGTACCTGGGAATCATTCTGGCGGCCGCACTGGCCGTTCTGGTGCTGGGGATCGTGACGGGCCTGGCGACGTGGTGGCGCATTCCGAACGACTACATGATCAGCACGCGGTCCATTGACGACCGTGATGTGCGGAATCTGGCGGGTTACCGGTACATGCATCTGATGGGGTTGTTGCCGGAGTTGATCCTCAAGTGGCTGCAGATCAGCGTGCTGGCGGCGGTGGGCGTGGCACTTTCGACGCGCGTGTCGCTGGTGGTCAACCTCCCGGTGGTGATCTTCATCTACATTGCGGGAAACCTGACCCGTTTTCTGTATCCGCTTGACGACGCTTCGCTGCCGACGCAGATGCTGGCGTGGGTCGTGAGCACGATCCTGCCCTACCTGGAGATTTTCGACCTTTCGGGTGCCACGGTGTACCGGAAGATCGCCGTGGCCCAGTTTGCGACCGATCCAACGGCCGTATCACTGGGCGCAATATGGACCTACATGCTGGCGGCCGTGGCATACGCGATGACCTATGTGGCCTTTGCACTGGGGGTGGGGATGTGGTGGTTCCGGAACCGCGAACTGGGTGGCGGCGAAGGATGAACTGCGGCGGAACCGGAATTGCAGGGCACGGGCAAACCGCGTCTCAGGTGTGGAATTGATGAGTCCCCGGGCCAAGCGTGCGGATTTCGCCGACCGGGCTGACGAACTCCGCCTGCATTCGGGCCGGCAGTTCCACGTGCACGGCCAATTGATCCTCGCCGGCGCGTTCCCATTCGACGGCCACAATTCCCAGCGGCGTGGGGACCCGGCCGCGGGCAAATTCGAGCTTGCCGATCGCGGGAGCGATGCGGATTTGCTTCCAGCCGACGTCAACCGGCGTCACACCCAGGACCTGCTGGCTGAGATGGTAGAGGGCCGAGGCCGACCGGGCGTGGCAGCGACTGGTAGCGGCGGCGGGCTCCCAGCTTTCCCAGAATGTCGTGGCACCCTGGTCGATCATGGCACCCCACTTGTCACGAATCAGGGAGACGACCTCTTCGTGATACCCGGCTTCCGCGAGGGCTTCGAGCACATAGGCATAGAAGAACGGCGAGGCTGTCAGGACCTTGGTGCGGCGGGAGGTGGCGCTTTTCAGAAGAAGGTCCTTGGCTAGGGCGGCGTGTGCCTCGGGTTTGAGGTCCAGGAGAATTGCGAGGGCAGCCATGTGTTGAGACAGGGCCTCAACGGGAGCGTTGGCGACCGGGTCAAAGCCATCTCGCCATGCCTTGGACTTGGCATCCCAGAAGTGCTTTTCAATGCTGCCGGCGAGCCGGGTCGCCTTGGCGCTGTAGCGTTCGCTGCCGGCCTCGTCGTCGAGCAGGAAACATATGGCCGACGCCCAACGCAAGGCCTGTAAGTACATCATGTTGAGGACACCGCTGAAGTCGGCCTTGTGGAGGTCCTGCCAGTCGAGCTGGATGGAGAACCCATCAAAGCCGCCGATCAGGCCATCGCGGATTTCATGACGCGCGAAGAAATCGAGCAGCCGGTGCATGGTTGGCGCCATTTGCGCGATGAGCCGCTTGTCGCCGGTGTGGAAGTAGTGGTCCCAGAGTGTGCCGATCCAGGTGAGCATGCAGTCGGGCAATCGATGGTTGGGGGCATCGGAAGGGGGGTGCGCATGGAGCGAGCCGTCAGCAGCCTGGGACTGGGCAAGCTGGCGGATGCCACGTTCCAGCAGCGTCACATCCCCGAAAGCGTAGGCGTTAACGCGGAACTGGACGCGGGCATCCATCCACCACTGGGCCTGCTCGCGCCAGGGACAGTCAACGTAGGCGTCGTACATGCAGTTGCGCTGCGTTTCGCGGCCAACGAGCCATATTCGGTTGAGCGCGGCATCGCTGCACTCGAAGCTGCCAATGTCCTGGAGGTCCGAGTGAACCTGTCGGAGAGCGACGTGTCGGACCTTCAGGGACCTGGTGAGGTTTCGGAAGATGAGGCTGGCGTAGCGAAGACCCTTGAAGAAAAAAGGCTCCCAACGCTGCTGGCCGGGACGGCAACGATAGCGATCGGCGACGGCTTCTTCGCGGTTGCCGGCGGTCGTCTCGCCCAGCAGCAGGGGCAGGCCATTCTTGTCGGCCTCTTCGGTATAGAGGATGTCGATGATCTCATCGCCGGCTGCTTCGGCGAGATCGAGCATGATGTGGCCGGCGCGAATCTGGCCGAGATCGAGAACGACCATGATGGATTGCCCTTCCGGCGGGGGCGTGATGATGGTCAGTTCGTCATCGTCGCGGAGCATCGCCTGGGGGTTTTCCACGATACTTTTCTCGCGTTTACGTTTTTCGCCCAAGGCCAGGCGGTAAACATCCTCGGCGATCTTGTAGCCGCGGGCGTTTTCACCGACGGCCATCGCGGCGATAGACCGAAATGACTCCACGCGGCTGGCCAGCAGGGGCACATGACGCGGCTCCATCGTCAGCCATGGATGGCAGCCGACCGGGCCGATGTCGCAGGGCGTAATCCAACCATCGGCCTGGGATGCGTCATACTCCGGAAGCATCCAGTCTTTGAGGTCTTCGCCGGCATCGAAGTGCTCCTGGAAGCCAAGTCGGGCCGAGAGGCGAGCAACATCCTTGCGCCATCCGGCAGCCTTGCGGCAGAGCCAGCCTTGGGGCGTGTGAAGCTCAATCTGACGCTCGGGCAGCTCGATGACCCCGTCCAGCAGGAAACCGGCGGCATCACGGTAGACGCTCTGGGAGGTCGGTATGCCGAACTGGTGAACGATTGCGCAGAGCGTGTTTCTGCCGGGCTGAAGGAAGCCGGCGATGTCAAGCTGATCGTAGCTCTGGTGTTCGGGATAGCAGCGGGCCGGGCCGAAGTGAACGCGCTTGCCGTTGACGTAGAGGGCGTACCGGGCGTCGGCCGAGACGCGGACGATGGCGGCGGGGGGCTTGGCGGGCAGGTCGATCACCTTCCGGAAGAAGGCGTAATAGTTCCACGGGCGAGCCACGGACTCCTGGGTCCAGCACCAGCGGGCGGTCCAATCGGCCTTGGGCGACTCCTGTAGGGGCATGTGCGTCCTTGTGTTCTTCTCGAACGGGTCATAGTGTAGTGCAAACCACCTATGCCGCTCAACGTTGCCTTGTTCATCACCTGCCTGAACGACCAGTTCTATCCGCATCTCGGGATAGCGATGACCAAACTGCTGGAGCGATTCGGCTGCACGGTGCATTTCCCATCGGAGCAGACCTGCTGCGGACAACCGTTCTTCAACAACGGCTATGACGCCGATGCGCGTGAACTGGGCAGGCGGATGATCGAGATCTTCGAGCCGTACCCCTACGTGGTGACGCTGAGCGGAAGTTGCTGCGCGATGGTGCGGCGACAGTACCCCAAGCTCTTCGAGGCCGATCCTGCCTACCGGCACGGGTGCCAAAAGCTGGCATCCCGGACATACGACTTCATGGAGTTTCTGGATCGGGTCCTGAGGGTGGACACCTCGGCGATGAAGCTGCCGACCAAGCGGACCGTGACTTATCATTATTGTTGTCATTTAAGAGAGTTAGGATTGATGGAAGAGCCGGTAAGAATGCTGCGGCAGATGGGGAATGTGGACTATCGCCCAATGGAGAAGGCCGACCAGTGCTGCGGATTTGGAGGGACATTTGCGGTGAAGTATCCCGCGATCAACGGGGCGATCGTGGCGGAGAAGGTGGCATGCATCGCTGCGACGGGTGCAGAGATAACCATTTGCAATGACGCGGGTTGCGCCTTGAACATATCGGGAGCCTGTCATCGGATGGGAGTCAGGACGCGGGTGATGCACATGGCCGAGCTGATGGCCGAGGCGCTGGGCATCCAGATCGGTGCGTGGTAATTTGGCGACACTGTCTGGACAAATCGTATACTCCGTTGGTTCGGGGGTTTGCGTATGCGGTGTTTATGGGCAAGAGAAACTACTCATCTTTGCCGCACCTGAATGAGGACGTGGCGCGTCTGGTGGAGGATTTTGATCGCGAGACGGACCGCGGGGTGGCGTTGCTGGGCGCGGCTTTTCTGGACGATGTGCTGGATGTGTTGATCCGGGCATTCCTGGTGGATCAGCCGGACGCGGTGAGCAAACTGATGGGGGCGGGTCGGCCGCTGGAGTCGTTCGGGTCGCGGGCACATTTGGCGTTTTGTGTCGGGTTGTTGGGACGAGACGTGTACCACGACATCAACCTGATTCGGGAAATCCGCAACGACTTTGCCCATAGGCAGCCGACGACGTTCAACCAGAGCGAGATCAGGCTCAAGTGCGAACGGCTCAAGACGGTGAAGCTGATGTTGCCGGATGAGAGCTGCGGATGCAGGGAGCGGTTCATCGTGGCGGTGGTGTTGATAGCCAATCACCTGCTGGTGGCGGCCGAGACGCAGGAGCACCAGCCACTGGGCAAGGATTTTTCGGAAAACGGGGTATTGCGTTTGAAGTAAAAAGGTTGAGAGTTCGGAGACAAAATCTTTTTATTGGAGTGTTGCGATGCCGTGGAGGCTGGCGCTGGGGTTGTTTGCAATCCTGATGGGATGCAGTGCAAAAACGGGGGAGTCTCAACCGATAACCAGGCCCGGGCCACGGGTGGTCGCGTGGGAAATGCGGCCGCTGCCAGTCGGCCAGGTAAACCTGCTGGCGATGGCCGACTGGGGGACGGACACTCATCGGCAGAGGGACGTTGGGTGGACGCTGGCCGAATACGTTGAGGCGACGCCCGTGCAGTTTCACGGGTTGCTGTCGCCCGGCGACAACATCTATAACCATCTCAAGGGTCTTGACGACATCCAGTGGCAACGGGTGTTCGAGGACATGTACGACTCGCGCGTGAACATGCCGTTCTATTGCGTGCTGGGGAATCACGACTACGACTGGGACAACGACATCATCCAGTTGGCCTATGCGCGGCGGAACCCGCACTCGCGGTTCAAGCTGCCGGCCAAGTGGTACAGGCTGGATTTCCCGGAGAAGAACCCGATCGTCACGTGCCTGATGCTCGACAGCAATCGCCACAAGCTTGGCAATGCCGAATGGTATGAGCAACTTCAGTGGCTGAAGGGCGAACTGGCCCGGAAGGATCGCGGGCGGTGGACGATCGTGTCGGCGCACCACCCGCTGTTCAGCAACGGGCTGCACGGGGATGTGAGCCTCTTGCAGCAGCAGTGGGGGCCGCTGCTCAGGCAGTACAAGGTCGATTTCTACGTTTCCGGACACGACCACAATCTTCAGCACCTGGAGGTGCGCGACTGGCCCACGAGTTTCTTGATTTCCGGCGGCGGGGGGCGCTCGCGGTCGGGGATGCGGCGCGATGATCGCGGCCCGTTTGCCAGGAAACTGTATGGTTTCGTGCACTTGACGTTCACGCCGGAGCGAGCGCACGTGCGATACATCGATGGACTGACGGGGCAGGCGGTGCATGAATTTGAACGGTGGCCGGACGGTAAGGTGAACGTGCTGTCCACCCTTGGGGTGGACAAGGCCGATCCAAATCTGAAGGCGCAGAAGCCGTTCGACGAGCGGGACACGGGGGAATATGCGCCGAGCATGGACCCGGAGCCGTCGAAAAAGTGATCCTCGCGGCTACAATCGCAGCTTATGTCGGGAAGTTCGCAGCCCCATCGATCGACCGAGCCGCATGCGCGTGCCGCGGCCGTTCAGGCGCAGGCTTCGGGTTCCGATTTCCAGTCGCTCAGTGCAAGGGCTGCCGGCGATGAAAAGCTCAAGGCGGCCATCGGCAGCGCGGTGATGCGGCAGTTCACGGGGAGGCGGTTGCGCCTGCTGGACCTGCCGGACGCTCAGCAACTTCGCACACTGGCCGGGCGGATCAGGCAGCACGCTCTGGACCATCTGGACTACTACCTGGAACTGCTGGCCGCGCGCGTTCGGCAGAACGGGGGACTGGTCCATTTTGCCGCCGACGCGGCCGAGGCTCGGCGGATCATCATCCAGATCGCCAGGGACAACGGGTGCCGGAGCGTCGTCAAGAGCAAGTCCATGGTGAGCGAGGAGATCGGACTGAGGCCGGCGATGGAAGAGGCCGGGCTGGACGTGGTGGAGACGGACCTGGGTGAGTTCATCATCCAGATGGCCGGCGAGGGGCCAAGCCATATTGTCGGCCCGTGCATCCATAAGACGGCGGCGGCAATCGGGAAACTGTTCAGCGAATACTTCGGAACGCCGTACAGCGAAGACCCGGGCGCGATGACGAGGCAGGCGCGTGCGTATCTACGGGAGAAGTTCCGTCGGGCGGACATGGGAATGACGGGGGCGAACTTCGTCGTGGCCGAGACGGGCTTGGTCTGCGCCGTGGAGAACGAGGGGAACGTGCGGCAGAGCATCACCACGCCGCGCATCCTGGTGAGCGTCACCGGGATCGAGAAGGTCATTCCGCGCATGGCGGACCTTGCGGTCTTCCTGAAGCTGCTGGGACGGTCTTCGACCGGCCAGGCGATGACGGTCTACACGAACCTGTTCGGCGGGCCGCGCAAGGCGGGCGAAGGCGACGGGCCGGAGCAGTTTCATCTGGTGCTGGTGGACAACGGGCGGTCGCGCATTCTTGGGAGCGAGTACCGGGAGGCGCTGCGATGCATTCGCTGCGGGGCCTGTTTGAATGCGTGTCCGGTGTACCGCAAGATCGGCGGACATGCGTACGGCCATGTCTATTCCGGACCGATCGGGGCCATCCTGGCGCCGCTCATGCAGGGGCGCGAGCGGTTCAGGGACTTGCCGCAGGCCAGCACACTGTGCGGAGCATGTTTCGAGGCCTGCCCGGTCATGATCGACATTCCGTCGATGCTGATCCGGCTGCGAGGGGAGGACGCGGCACAGGGTGGTCTTGGGTGGCGCCAGCGGCTGGCGTTTTGCGCCTGGGCAGAGATGCTTAAGTCTCCGTTGTTGTACGGGGTGCTTGGGCGGATCAAGCGATGGCTCCTGCGGCGGCGGGCGGATGAGGAGGGATATATCTCCAAAGGGGCGGGTATGGTGCGGGGGTGGACGGATGTGCGCGATCTGCCCATGCCGGCAAAGAAGACGTTTCATCAGCTTTGGCAAGGGAGACGCAAGTGAATGGCGAAGCTGTGATTGAGGCGGTGCGAAAGGCGCTGGGGCGCAGCCACCAGCCGGGGGCGGTTCCGATCCCGCCGGCGATCGAGGAGCCGCTGGTGCGACTGGTACACACCGAGATCGGCTTGCCGGAACTGTTTGTGGCCAGGGCCCGCGAGGGCGACATCCTGGCGGACCTGGTGGGACCGGATGACCTGCACCGGCAACTGGTTCATTTTCTGACCCACCATGATTGCCGGAGCGTAGCGCTGGCCCGATCGCCATTCCTCGACCGACTGGGAGTCGAAGATGCCTTGCGAGAAGGGGGGCTGGATGTGCGAGTCTGGCCGGATGTGACGCTCGACGAAATCTATGAGTTGGATTGTGGGATCACGGACGCGGCGTATGCCGTGGCGGAAGTGGGGGGGCTATTGGTTCGAGCCACCCCGACGCACGGGCGAGGGCTGTCGCTTGTTCCGGGGATTCATGTGGTCATCGTGGAGCCGCGGAATCTCGTGCCGGACCTGGTGGACCTGTTTGAGAGGCTTGCGGCGGATCGTGACGCGAGTGCGATGACGATCATCACGGGGCCGTCAAAGACGGCTGACATCGAGATGAACATTGTAAAAGGGGTGCATGGGCCGGGGATCGTGCAGGCGTTTGTGCTGCATTAGAGGGCAGTTGATTGCGTCTAAGGAGTGCTGGGTTCACGCATCCCGCACGGTGGCGGCAAGAAAAAGGCCCAGGGAGGCGAATTCCTGGGCCCTCTCATTGCTGGTGTCAAAGAGGTTAGCGACCCCGGCCGCCACCGTAGCCGCCGCGACCGCCGCCGCCGTAGCCACCGCGCCCGCCGCCGCCGCCGAATCCGCCGCGCCCGCCGCCGCCGCGATCCTCGCGGGGCTTGGCTTCATTGACGGTCAAAGCCCGGCCTTCGTGTTCCTGGCCGTTGAGGGCCGCGATAGCGGCCTGAGCTTCTTCGTCGGAGCTCATCTCGACAAAACCGAAGCCGCGGCTGCGGCCGGTGTCGCGATCGGAGCAAACCTCCGCGCTGGCCACGGTGCCGTGTGCCGCAAACAACTGCTCCAGCGCCGAGCTGTCCACGCCATAGCTCAGGTTACCAACATACAAACGCTTGCCCATTAGAATCTCCTGTGAGTTGGGCATCGATCCACTTTTTGCTTTCCGGATCGCATTGGAAAGGGACCCGCGTTCGGGTCCAGGAAGGTGGGCCTGCGAAGCGAAACGCGACCGGCAGACATGAAACTGACTCGGCTACGACCATCACTCTGCTAACCAACCGGGGGTCACTGTAACCGGTACGGGGGGCGGGGTAAAGTGCGCCGAGCAGAAAATCTCCACGCGACGGCAGGTCGGATGTATAAGGCGGTGAGGCGCCGTGTCAGGCGCGCCAGGGTTGATGCGTGAAACGCGGATGAGGTGATCATGAGACATGGGACGAGCCGGCGTGGATTCCTGAAGGGTTCGGCGGCGCTCGCGGGCGCAACGGCGTTTGGCCTGCCGACCATTCTGCGGGCCGCAGAGGTCAAGGGGGCCTGGCGGAAGGTGAACGTGGCGTTTGTAGGCGCCGGGGGACAGGCTGGCGCAGACCGTGATCAACTGGTGAATACCGGCACGTGCAACGTTGTGGCGCTTTGCGACGTGGATGCCCATCGGCTGGCGGACGCGGCCAAGCGGCATCCGGGCGCCAAGACCTACGCCGATTATCGAAAGATGCTGGAGCAGAAGGACATCGAGGCGGTGGTGGTATCCACGCCGGACCACCATCACTTCCTTGCGTCGATGATGGCGCTTCGGCTGGGCAAGCACGTCTATTGCCAGAAGCCGCTGACGCACTCGGTCTGGGAGGCTCGCGAGTTGGCCAGGGAGGCGGCCAGGCACAAGGTGGCGACGCAGATGGGGACGCAGGGCCATGCAACCGAGGGTGTGCGGCTTCTGGTGGAATGGCTGGCCGCGGGCGTAATCGGCGACGTTCAGGAGATTCATATCTGGACGGATCGTCCGGCCGGATGGTGGCCCCAGGGAGTGGAGCGTCCAAGCGGCGCCGATCCGGTCCCCGAGGGCCTTGACTGGGACCTGTGGATCGGGCCGGCGCCGATGCGGCCCTTCAAGCGGGATGTGTATCATCCGTTCAAGTGGCGCGGCTGGTGGGATTTCGGCACCGGGGCGCTGGGCGACATCGGTTGCCATGCGCTGGACTGGCCCTGGTGGGCGCTGAGTCTGACAGCGCCGTCGAGCGTGGAGGCGATCCAGCATGGGCAGACCAGCGAGACCGGTCCGCTCTGGTCCGACATCACCTACCAATTCCCCGCCAACGGAACGCGCCCGGGCCTGAAGTTGACGTGGTATGACGGGCGCAACCAGGAGACGCCAAAGGATTCGCCGCAGTGGAAATCGATGAAGATGCTGCATGAACTGGCTGAACTGGGTGATCGGCCAATGCCCGTCGGCGGGCAGCTCTACATCGGCACGAAGGGCAAGATGCTGGTGCAGTCGGCCGGGCCGAGGCTGGTGCCCGAGTCGAGGATGGCGGATTTCAAACGTCCCGAGGCGACGCTGGCACGGAATCCTCATGGCCATTACGGCGAGTGGCTGAAGGCATGCGCGGAGGGCACACCCACGGGGTCGAATTTTGCCTATGCCGGGCCGCTGGCGGAGGCTGTTCTGCTTGGTAACGTGGCGTTGCGGACCGGCAAGCGAGTCGAGTGGGACAGTACGAACCTGCGAATCACAAGCGACGCTGCGGCCAACGCGCTGCTGCGACGGGAATACCGAAAAGGATGGGAAGTCTGACGCCGATCGGACGCAAGTGATGGGGGGAGCCATTATGGAATTGCCCGGTCGCTGGAATTGCACCTGTCGGCAAAGTCGGTGTAATGGGACCTGCACGGGAGGAATAAGGCCCCATGGGAGCGACATTCTCCGTTGGATCGCGTCAACCCGCGACCGTGGTCGGCAGGATCGGCCTGTCGGTGTTCTTCCTGTTCTTCGCGGGCATCGGGTCATTTGTCCTGATCTTCCTGGGCCGCGAGTTGTTGAAAAGCGCCCAGATGTACCGCTGGTTGCGCAGCGAGTGCACGATCCTCGAAAGCCTGGTGGAGAAGGGGACTTCGAGCGGCAATCCTTACGTGTTCCGCGTGAAGTATGTTTACGGCGGGGATGTGGAGGGACGGACAGGGACGATCTACCGCAGGCAATACCGCGGCTCGTCAACGTATGACGATGCGGCCGCGCTGGTGCGCAAGTATCCGGTCGGGGCGCGAAGCATGTGCCTTGTCAATCCCGCCGACCCGGGGGATGCGGTGCTGGAAAGGGAATCGCTCTGGCCATTGCCGTTCCTGCTGATCCCGTTGCTGTTCGTGGGCATCGGCCTGGGGGGCGTCTACTTCACCTGGAAGAAGCCGTCAGCCCGGGCGGCGTCCGTGCCGTCGCCGGCCAGGGGTCGAAATATGGGCGCGGGTTTCTTTCTGGTCTTCGCCCTGTTCGGCGCGGGTTTTCTCATTCCGTTGTTCATCATGCCGGCCTGGGGGATTCTGCGGGCACAGAACTGGAAGGCCGTTCCCTGCACGATCATTTCCAGCCAGGTTCGTACGCACAGCGACAGCGACGGCAGCACCTACAGCATCGACATCCTGTACAGGTATGTGTACGAGGGGAAAGAGTATCAGTCCAGCCGATACAAGTTCATGGGCGGATCATCCAGCGGCAGGTCGGGCAAACAGAAGATCGTCGATCGTTACAGGCCGGGGACGAAGGCGACGTGTTATGTGAATCCCGACGCGCCATACGAGGCCGTGATCGATCGGGGTTTCACGGCCGACATGCTGTTTGGTCTGATTCCCCTGGTTTTCGTTGCGGTGGGCGTGGGCGGGTTTTTCGGGATGCGGCGGGCGGCAAAAAAGGCTGGATCGAGAGGATCGGCGGATTGGTTGCCGCAGGTGAAGGGTGAGGCGGCGATGACGGTGACACCGGGCCGCGCGGGCCAGGCTGTGCCTGTGATTCTCAAGCCGGGCAGTTCGCCGCTGGCAAAGCTGATCGGGATGATCTTGATCGCCCTGTTCTGGAATGGAATTGTCTCGGTGTTCGTCACGATCGCCGTGGGCAGCTGGATCAAGGGCAAACCTGAAGTATGCATGAGCATCTTCATGATCCCGTTCGTGGCCGTTGGGATCGGGCTGCTCGTGGGCGTGGTATACAGTTTCATGGCGATGTTCAATCCACGGTTGCGGATTGCGGCCAGCAGCACGACGATTCCGCTTGGGGGCACGTTCAGCATTGGCTACCAGTTCTCCGGGCGTTGCGAGCGGATTTCCCGGTTGCTGATTACGCTGGAAGGCAGGGAAGAGGCGACGTATCGTCGGGGCACAGACACCACGACCGACCGGTCCACGTTTGCGAAGATCGTGTTGCTCGATACAACCGATCCCCCCCGGATCGCGCAGGGCAAGGCCGCGGTGCAGGTGCCGCCGGAGAGCATGCACTCGTTCAATGCGTCGCATAACAAGATCGTCTGGTCGCTGGTTATTCTCGGCGAGATTTCCCGCTGGCCGGATGTGAAAGAGCAATACCCGATCGTGGTCACACCCGGACCGGCGGGGCAGGAGGAGGCGGTATGAGCGAACTGATGATCTCGCTTCAGGAAGGGCGAACCGGATTCAGGCCCGGCGAAACGGTCGGCGGGACGGTGTCGTGGAGCGTTGCCGGGCCGCCCGCAAGCGCGGCATTGACACTGGGCTGGGAGACGCGGGGAAAGGGCGATACCGACAGCGACATCGTGAACAAGATCCTCTTCGATCAGCCCAGGGCGGTGGATGAGCGTGCCTTCAGCATCACATTGCCGGAGGGGCCCTACAGCTTTTCAGGGCGGCTGATCTCGCTGATCTGGTCGCTGGAGCTGGAGGTCGGGGAGCATACGCGGCGACTGGAGATCGTGGTTTCTCCAACCGGCAGGGAAGTGGAACTCAAGAGCGTTTCGTAGCGCAGGGCAACTGGCTCTTGGGGGCGGCGCAAAAAGCGAAGCGGGCTTGCATCCTCGGCCGCAAGCCCGGCTGTCGCCTGAAGGAGATCGTCAGTAGTGTGCCGGCCAACCGGCTCAATTACTGTATCGGCATTTCTTGCCGGGGACCTGATGGAAGGCGGAAACAGAGCATCACCACCGTCGCGCTGTAGGTGAGGACGAAGGGGCCTTCCCAGGCTCGCCACCAGAGAGGCAGGCCGGCGGTCAAGTGCCAATCAATCCAGAGCAGCACGGCGCCGAAAATCAGGTTGGCCAGCCCGTAGGCCAGGATGACCGGCCGATAACGCGGCAGGTCGCCTGACAAGACCCACAGCAGGACTCCGAGCGTGGCGTACAGGAATGAGATCGTCCTTGCCAGGTATTCGAAGACCGGTCCCTCGGGCAGCGGTCCCAGGCCAAGCACGCGACTGCAGAAATCCATCCAGGAACGCGGCATGAAGACGGCAATCAGGGCCAGCATGGAGACCGAACCGGCGATCCGCAGGACGATCTTCAAAAGGAGGGCAGCCCGGTCAGGCGATGTGGTCGTTTCGCGGGGATTCAGGATGGGCGTCGTGCTGGACATTCGCCTGCCTGCTTTGTTCACGCCGGTGTTTCTTCAGAGCCATGTCGATGGCCAGTTCGATGGCCGCTCTCATGGAGCCTGGATTAGCGCGGTTTCGGCCAACGATGTCAAACGCGGTTCCGTGATCGGGGCTGGTCCGGATGATGGGCAGGCCGATGGTGCAGTTGACGGCCTGGTCGAATGCCAGGAGCTTGACGGGGATCAATCCCTGGTCGTGGTACATGGCGACGACCGCGTCGAATCCGCCCGCCTTGGCGCGGAGGAAGACGGTGTCCGGGGGATAGGGGCCGCTTACGTCGATGCCCTGTTGTTTGGCCATGAGAATGGCCGGTGAAATGATGCGTTCCTCCTCATCGCCGAACTGGCCGTTCTCGCTGGCGTGGGGGTTGAGCCCGCAGACGGCGATGTGAGGCCTTGGAATGTCAAACCACTGGACAAGCGTCTGGTGCATCAACTCGATCGGCTGGAAGACGGCGCCGATGTTGAGCTTGTTCCAGAGTCCCAGCAGCGGCAGATGCACGGTTGCCAGGACGACGCGGAGCGGTCCGCCGGTGAACATCATGTTCCAGCGGCGGGCGCGGGTGCGTTCGGCGAAAAGCTCGGTGTGGCCGGGGTAGTGATAACCGGCCAGTTTCCAGCTTTCCTTGGCGATCGGGGCGGTGACGACGGCATCGGCGATTCTGCGCTGGGCGGCGTCGATGGCATCGAGGCAGAATCGCATGGAGGCCTCGCCGCCGAGCTTGCTGGGCGAGCGGACGGCGTGGCCGAGGATCGAGTACTGGTCGTAGTCCACCACGACCACGTCGTGTGGATAGGCCCGCAGTCGGCCGTTGTATTGGTCGCGCCACCAGAACACGTCAAACTCGGCCAGATCGGCGGCATACGAGAGCATCTCGTTCATGCCGTAAATGATGTAGCGGGCGCGTTGGCGAAGGACGGGATCGGCCAGCGCCTTGACGATGACCTCGGCGCCGACGCCGGCGGGGTCACCCATGGAGATCGCGATGGTCGGACGATAATCCATGCATCATTGTAGGACGGCCAAGAACACGGTAACAGGTTCATCATCGGGCGGATCGGGTTGCGGATCAAGGTTCCTATATTGGAGCCTTGAGCCGCCCCGAAGCCGCCCGGTTCCTGGCACCGAAGCGGTGCCCCGGCGGCAAGGTCGCGTCAGACGCCCCTGGCCTCCAGCCATGCGACGATGTGCTTGCTGACGATGTCGGTTTCGAGATTGAAGGGCCAGTTTTCAGGACGATCGCCGAGGGTGGTCAGCTTGAGCGTCGTGGGAATCAGGGCGACATCGAAGGTCTTGCCGTTGTCGTTCACTGCGGCCACCGTCAGGCTGACCCCGTCGATGCTCACCGATCCCTTGTGGACGATGTACTTGGCTAGCTCAGGAGGAGGGGCGATGGTAAGGCGGAACTCGTTATCATTGCTGGTTGTCTTGACAAGGCGGGCAACGCCATCGACGTGGCCCTGAACGAAGTGGCCGTCCAGCCGGTCGCCCACCCGCAGAGCTCGCTCGACATTGACCCGGTCGCCCGCCTTGAGCAGGCCCAGGTTGGTTTTTTCGAGGGTTTCCTTGATTACGTCAAATCCGATTTGACCGTGCGAAAGCTCGGCGATGGTCAGGCAACAGCCATTGACCGCGATGCTCTCGCCGTGGGCGATGTCCGTCCAGTCGGTGGCCAACGTCAGGCGACGGAACATCGGGCCATCGGACACCCCCACAACGGGCACGGTCTTCTCAACGATTCCGGTGAACATGGGCGGGAAGTTACACCAATCGACGGCGGCTCGCCACTGAGCGACGGGTCAATCGCCCCACGGGAACCGATCGTCGCGGCGCGGAAGTACCCGTCGGCTACTCGCTGTTGGTCCTGTTGAAGATGCGCCCGATCCACCTCCACCATCCCAGCAGCCGCAGTCGCAGTGCCATCCGCTGAATCAAGGCATCGCCGGGGGAAGTCGCCAAGGCGTGGCGAATCCAGGCTTCGGCGCGGGCGTAATCCCCTTCTCGTTCGTGGGCAAGGGCCAGGTTGTACATTGCGACGGTCTGCTCCGAGTCAAGTCTCAGCGCCTCCTGGCAGCAGCCCTTTCCCTCGTCGAAACGCCCCGTCAGGAAGCACGCGGCCCCGAGGTTCTGCCATGCCGCCGGATCCTCCGGATCCAGTCGCACCAGGCGACGCAGGCAGGCCACGGCGGCTCGCCTAAGGCCGGTGTCGAGCAACAGCCCCGACAGTTCGCGCAGAATACGCGGGTCTTCCGGGCCGAGTTTCAGTTCGCACCGCAGGTGCCGCCTGGCACCGAGAATATCGCGATGCCGGATGCAGACTTCCGCCAGATAGAGCTGAGCGCCGGGATAACGCGGGTCGAGCTGGATGGTGTGAGACAGGGCGTTGCGGGCCTCTTCCAGGCGGTTGGACATCAGCAGCCAACGTCCGTAATTCAGGTGGGTGGCCGGTTCCTGGGGGCTCAGCTCGATGGCACGGCGGAACTTCTCGCCGGCCTCGTCATCGCGGCCCATGTCGGCCAGCAGGTTGCCGAGATCGAGCAGGGTGTGCACGTCACCGGGGTTGAGGCGCAGTTCCTGCAGGTAGTGCTGGCGTGCCTGTTCCAGTTCGCCTTTCTGCCAGAGGGCCTCGGCCAGGCGCAGATGGGCTTCCGGGTGCGATTCATCCAGATCGAGAGTCTTCTGCCAGCAGTAGATCGCCTTGTCGATCTGGCGTCGCTGCCGGAGGCTGATGGCGATGTTGGCGTAGCAATGTGGGCAATCATCCTTGTATTGCCGGGCCAGGTAAAACATCTGCTCGGCCTGCTCATGGTCGCCCAGTTCAGTGTGGGCGATGATGCTGGCGCAGTACGCAGGTTCAAAAGTGGCATCCAGCCGCTGGATCTGGTTGAATGCGGCCAGAGCATCCTCGAACCTGGCCAGCCGCAGCAGCCCCATGCCCGCCCGGTAGAGGGCCTCAACGTCGTCGGGCTCGATCTGGAGCGCCATCTGATAGGCGGCGACGGCTTCCTGATGGCGTTGGAGTTCATCGAGAACCAGACCGAGGTTGAAGTGCCAGGCGCTGTTGAAGGGATTGAGGGCAATAGCGGCCCGCAGCTCGTCAAGGGCCTCCTGCCACTTCTGCTGGGCGAAGAGCTCCTGAGCCCTTTCCACGCGTTGCTCGGCCTCGTACCAGTCGTTCATGGCGATCCCTGCCTGTGCGGCGTACCGACGGACCCACCACGCTATTAAAGCCGCGCCTTGGCGGCGTGGCAAGAGAAAAGCGTCTGGTGAGAATGGTCGGGCGGTGACAGATTCGGCGTTGGGCGGAGGACCGCACGGCGACGTTTAGGATTGCCCGGGCGGCGGTGCCCCATTGAGTTCGGGCACGGGCGCGGCAACCGTGCCGGGGGGCGGCTGCCGTGTGGTTGTCGGATGCGCGTTTGCACTGACAGGGACAGCCGGCGAAAAGCATGGAGGGCCGCATTTTCCAGTTTTTCTCGACCTCGCCCGCCTTCCCGATCGTCCTTGATTCAGGTATTTTTCGGGGAGGCGTTCAACCAATGAGCACCCAAGTGTGTCTCGTATGACGAAGGAACTTGTTGAGAGCGGCGCGCTATCTCATTTCGGCTCAACTGGCGGCGGCAACGCTAGGGTGTCTGCCATGCGTTCTGCCTGCGCAAGTCGGCCAGCCTGCCGCGGACTCCTCGGCTGATGCTGCCCAAAGGGACCTGCTTCAACAGAAGCGTGTTCTTGCAGATCGTCAGGTCAGCCAGGCTGACCGGGACAAGGCCGCCCTCCGGCTGGTCTCCCGATCCAGCCCTGAGGCTGACCGTATCCTGGTGGACGTGCTGAGCGATTTCGCCAACCGCGAGGGGCAGCTTGCCGTGGCCCGGGCGCTGGTTACCGACACCACGCCGAACCCGGAATTCATCGATCCGCTGGCTAACCTGCTGGGCAGCAAGGGAGCTGAACGCAACCTGCTTGATGCGGCGGCACAGGCATTGGCGGCCTTCAAGGCTCGCGACGCGGCCGGCAACCGGGCGATGGGACGACTGGCGAGTTTTGCCGTCGCACGCAACCAGCCGGTGGCGGTTCGCATCGCCGCGGTTCGCGCCATGGGCAGGTTGGTTGACAAGCGCATCGCGGCGACGTTGATCTCCCTGGCCGACGATCCAACGGAGAATCCCCTGGTGCTGGATGCGGTGACCGAGGCCCTGACGGAGATGACGGGCGAGCCGCTGGGCCAGAACCTCGACCGTTGGCGCCGCTGGTGGCGCGACACCCGCGACAGCGACGAGGCCGCATGGTCGGCCGGGCTCCTGCAACGGAAGGCTGCCCGGGTCAGCGAGGCGGAGAAGCGCCTGCGGGACTTGCGCGACGCGGTGGCGCGCATCATCCGCGAGGACTACCGCAAGGCCGCCGAGGCCGACAAGCCGAAGCTGCTGAATACTTTCCTGTTGTCGGAATCGGAGGACCTGCGGCTGGTGGCCGTGCGCCAGGTGTGGGAGGAGATCGCGCTGGGCAAGGCGGTGGCCCCCGAGGTCATTGCTTCTCTGCGGAAACTGGTGGGCGACAGTGCTGCCGAAGTTCGCCGCGAAGTCGCCCGGACGCTGGGCGCGGCCAATGTTACCGACGCGGTGGACGGGCTGCTGGCGCAGCTGGCCCAGGAGAACGACCCGGACGTCCGGGCGGCCATCGTGCTGGCCCTGGGGCAGGTGCATGATGTGCGGGCGGTGTCCATCCTGCTTGAGCGTCTGAACGACGACCTGGCCGTGGCCAAGGCCGCCGCCGACGCCATGCGCGAGCTGGCCAGCACGCTCAACGAGCCGAAGAACGCGAGCCTTGCCGCGGAGGTGGCGCAGCGCCTGATGCAACGCCTGCCGGGAACGGAGGATCCCTCGGCCCTGCGGCTTCGGGAAGGCATCGTGGAAGCCCTTGGCGCGATCGGGCATCCCAGTTCGCGCGGGGTGCTGCTGGTCCTGTTGGACGCCGGACGCGAGCCCTCGCCGCGCGTCCGCCGGGCGGCTCTGCGCGGGCTGGGTCGCATCGGTGACCCGGACACGGCCGACATGATCATCATGCGATCGCTCAACGATCCTGATCGCGAGGTTCGTGCGCAGGCGGCCGACGCACTGGCCAGAACAGCCTCGTTCATGCATGCCGAGGCGCTTCGCCAGCGACTGATGGGTGGCGGCGAGCCCGAAAACGAGGTTCGCGACCGGATCTGGTCGGTGTTGCTGGTCCTGTTCGAGAAGGCGTCCGCCGCCGAGCTGACGCGATGGCCGATCAAGTTCCAGGGGGAGGACGAGCAGATGTTGAGCCGGCGGCTGGCGATTTACGAGATCCTGGAGAAGAAGCTGGCGGCCGATGAACCTGCCGGGAGCGAGCGATTGGCGTCGGTTCGGCAGAGCCTGGGCGAACTGCGCCTGAAGCTGGGACGTGCCGACGAGGCCGCCGCAAGTTTCCGCGCCGCCCTGGATTTCTGGACAGAACGGCAGGCTCCCGAAAGTGTGATTCTGCCGCTGATGAACGACTTGATGCGGTCGCTTCTGCGGGCCGGCAAGTTCGCCGATGCCATCGAGTTTGCCAACGGGGCGATCATTCGCAACCGGGTCTACATTTCGGACATGTGGCTGCAGGTACAGCGCGAGCTGGACCGTTTGCGCGACGCCGGTTCGCTGGACCTGGCGATGCAGCTTGTCGAACAGGCCCGCAAGATCGCCTGGACGGACCTCTACGCATCCAAGCTGCGCCAGTTGGAAGAGGATATTCGCGCCCGCCAGAAATCCGGCGGAAGGGCCTGGGTTCACCAGTATAACCGGACCGAGCATGTGGCGGCCGTGCGCCAGCCGTCGGCTTGATCTGCTGGATGCTGCCGCGTCGGGTGTACCCGCATCTTGATCCGGGGTCCGCTGCCGGATAAGGAGAAGCCGCTTGGCCAACGACCTGATGCCGCGATATCTGGAGACGCACCGCCGGGGCGAGTTGCGCGGCCGCATTGAGGACTCGCTCCGCATGCTCGGGGCATGCAGGCTCTGCCCTCGCGAGTGCCAGGCCAATCGCCTGGGAGACGAGCCGGGAACGTGCCGGGCGGGGCGACTGGCACGGGTTGCCAGTCACTTTGCGCACATGGGAGAGGAATGCTGCCTGAGCGGCACCGGCGGAAGCGGAACGATTTTCTTTTCCTGGTGCAACCTGCAATGCGTGTTCTGCCAGAATGCGTCGATCAGCCGCGAACCCGCCGGCCGCCAGGTCAACCCGCAGGAACTGGCGGGCATGATGCTCGAATTCCAGGACCGGGGGTGCCACAACATCAATCTGGTCACGCCCACGCACGTGATTCCCCAGATTCTCGAGTCGCTCCCGCTGGCGATCGACGGGGGGCTGAGGGTGCCGATCGTGTACAACACCAGCGCCTTCGACTCGGTGACGGCGCTGCGGCTGCTGGACGGGGTTGTGGACATCTACATGCCGGATTTCAAGTACTGGTTCGATGCCCGCGCGGCCACATACCTGACGACCGCGCAGTATCCCGGAGCGGCACGCGCGGGCATCCGCGAGATGCACCGGCAGGTGGGAGACCTGGTGATCGACGAAAGGGGTCTGGCGCGGCGAGGGCTTCTGGTGCGACATCTTGTGATGCCCGGGGCGCTGGACGACACGCGGGAGATCATGGTCTTCCTCGCTGAGCAGATCTCGCGCGACACGTTCGTGAACATCATGGGCCAGTACCGTCCAGGCGGGCTGGTTGGCCCGACGGCGTACGCGGAAATCAATCGCGCGCCGACCGCGGAGGAACTGGCGGAGGCATACGCCGCGGCCCGCGCGGCGGGGCTGCATCGTTTCGAGGGCTAAGCGCCCATGCGGATCGGGATCCGGGGCGGGGAAGGGCCTGTTTGACAATGCGCGGAGCCGGGCGCGTATTATTTCAGGACTTACTGAAACTTTGGAGAGGTTGGCATGAGCCTTACGCTTGCGCCGGGATCGGTGGAACGGCGGCTCCGCGAGTCGCAGGACCTGTTCATCCGACAGTGGGGTGAAATGGGCCAGACCTGGGGCATCAACCGCACGATGGCTGAAATCCACGCGCTGTTGTTCATCACCGGGCAGCCGCTGTGCACGGATGACGTGATGGAACGCCTGCACATTTCGCGGGGCAACGCCTCGATGAGCCTGCGGGCCCTGTGCGACTGGGGCATCATCCGTCGCATCCACAAGCGGGGAGAGCGACGGGAATACTTCGAGAGCCTGTCGGATGTCTGGGAGATGTTTTCCATCATCGCCGCGGAGCGGAAACGGCGCGAGATGGACCCGGTGCTGGCCACCATCAAGCGTTGCCAGCAGATGCTCGACGCCTCGCAGATCGGCAAGGCCGGCGCCGCCCAGGAGAACGTGAGGGTGACGCGGCAGCGGCTGGCGGGAATGGAAGAGTTCATGAGCGTCACCAACAAGATCTTCCAGCAGTTTGTGTCCGGGGCGCAGGCCGGGCTGTCGCGGGTCGTCCGCGTTCTGCTCAAGTCATTGTGACCGCGCGGGACGTATAGACGGGCGGCGTGTCACGAGAAAGGGCGGGTGCGTGGCATGTTATGCGGCTCCCCGCAGAAGCTGGCCACACAACCAGTAGTGGTCCCATCGTCCATCCTGACTCAGGTTCAGCGCCCGTAACGCCAGGATCGATTCCGCTCCGTCCTCGTTCCAGAACTGCTCGGTTCCCTTCACTCGTTTGTTGAACAGTTTCACCCCCGACTCCACCACCCCCGAACCGATTGGCCAGCCCCGCGCCCGGTATCGCGGAT
>Ga0209381_1001320_pt1 | contig 41766 bp, 29 predicted proteins | sample DewCreD2012metaG_FD_184111 | JGI IMG/M metagenome (GOLD analysis project Ga0209381, IMG submission 184111) | Hot spring sediment bacterial and archeal communities from British Columbia, Canada, to study Microbial Dark Matter (Phase II) - Dewar... ... | reverse complement strand
AGTGGATTAACGAGTTTGACAAATCTTTATCTTTATTCCAACAACATAAGTGACATAAGTGCGTTGAGTGGATTAACGAGTTTGACATATCTTGACCTTTATTCCAACAACATAAGTGACATAAGTGTGTTGAGTGGATTAACGAGTTTGACAAATCTTATCCTTATTTCCAACAACATCAGCGACATAACTGCATTGAGGACAAATTGCGATGCAGGTGGTTTAGGAAATGGTGATTATATTTATTTACAAATTAATCCATTAAGTGACCAGGCGAAAAATGTGGATATTCCTTATTTACAGAGTAAAGGTGTAATCGTAATTTACTAATAAAATAAAATATGCGGTTATGATCAATAATTAATTTGAAAATAGAAAATCAACAATTAAAATTTCCTCTATCTTTCGGAGAGAGGAGAAAGGTGAGGGCGATAAATACATTGTTGATTGTCTGTTGTTTGTTGTGGATTGTGAAAAAATAAAAACAACCAACAACCAGCAATAAGCAACCATTACATCTTTGAATTTTATAATCTAAAATATTCAAATTTAAAAACAATATTTTTAAAATCGGGAATCAGAAGTTTTTTAATTGTAAATCTTCAATTGTCAATCGCTTTTCAATTTTTTACTATTTTTTGTTTTCAAATCGTAAATTAAAAATTGTAAATCGTAAATTTCTTTATTTTCTTGACAATCTCTATTTTTTTCGACTATAATACTAATATAGTCAATTGGTTTTAATATGGAACAGGTGAAAAATGAAGGAAGAAAAAAAAGAATTAATTTTAAAAGTTGCCACCGATTTATTTAGAAAATTTGGTCTGCATAAAACAACTGTTGATGAAATTGCAGAAAAAGCAGGCATAGGTAAGGGAACCATATATCATTATTATGATTCAAAAGAAGAAATTTTTCAGGATGTTCTTGAACAAGAAGTTAATAAACTAAAATCAGAGATGTCAGAACTACTTGATAAAGAGCAGTCACCTGCTATGAAATTAAAAAAATATTTTTTAACCAGAATGGCAATAGTTGGAAAACTGGCAAAAACATATACAACCTTTAAAGATGAATATATTGAATATTATAGTTTTATAGAACGCATAAGAAAAAAATATAATGAATATGAATATAGCATCATAAAAGACATTTTAAATGAAGGAGTTAAAAAAGATATTTTTAATATAAAAGATATTGAACTAACTGCAAATACTTTTGTTATTGCTATGAAAGGTCTGGAATATTATTGGGCAATATCCGCTGATGCAGAAGAAATTTCAAAAAGAACAGAAACACTTATAGATATGGTTTTTAATGGTTTATTAAAAAAATAATTTTTTTGTCCATAAACCGACTAAAATAATAATTTGGTCAATAGTTTAAAGGTGAAAAATGCTTGAAAAATTTTTAGAAAAATCAAAGATTTTATTATATAAGAAAAAACATGTTATTTTCATTGCAGCACTTTTTACAATTATTTCTATACCCGGAATTTTGTTGATAAAATTTGATAACGAACTTATAAATATGATTCCTGAAAATAATTTAGACAGAAAAAATAATTCTAAATATGAAAAAATTTTTGGGGATAATTCTGCTATATATGTAGCGCTTGAAAACAATAAAATTTTTGATAAGGATTTTTTAAATTATATAAAAGAATTAACAGAAAAAATAAAGAATTTGAATAATAAATTGCCAAAACAAAATTTGGCTAAACTTTTTAATGTATCAGAAAACGAAGCAGAGAAAATAATTTCAATAATAAGTGAAACAGGTGCTTTTGACGGAAACGAATTAAAAAAGATTTTAATAGATAAAGAAAAATTAAAAAACGAATATTTTTTAGAAAATGAGATTGCGGAAATGGTCTCAAAAAAAAGCAAAAATGTAAAAGCAGAAGAAATTTTAAATGCCTATACATTACCTGTTAAGGATGTAATAAGCATATTGAATGTTGATATAATAAAAGGAGAAAAGGATAAATTTAAAGTAGAAAAATCTTTTGAAGGTGAAGAAGTAAAAGAGAAAGACATAATAAAAATCAAAGATAAAATAAAATCCTGGAATTTTTATAATGGCTTTTTATTGTCAGAGGATGAAACAATAACAGCCATATTAATTCAACTTAATAATGTCGGCCTTGGAATAAAAGGCCAGGTTTATGAAGAAATTTTAAAAATAATAAAAGATAGTCCTTATAAAGTTTATGTGGGTGGCGATACTGTTGTTACTTATTCAATAAATAAATATATGGTGAATGATTTACTGATTTTAATTCCATTGGTTGCCATTGTTGTTGTAGTTGTTTTGTATTTATCGTTTAAAAATTTAGAAGGTGTATTTTATCCATTAATTTCTGTAGCGTTATCTGCCATATGGACTGTTGGATTTATGTCTTATTTAAATGTGCCATTTAATGTAGTCAGCATTGTTATCCCGGTTTTACTTATAGCGGTTGGCAGCGCTTATGGTATACATTTTATGAATTCTTATTTTTTTAGTAAAAAAAGTGAAAAAATAGAAATTTTTAAAGATAATTTAACGTCTATTGGTATATCAATTTCACTTGCAGGGCTTACAACCATTGCAGGTTTTGGATCTTTGTTAACTTCCGGATTTAAACCACTTAAAAATTTTGGTATTTTTACATCATTAGGTGTTTTTTTGGCAATGATAGTTAGTTTATATTTAATTCCTGCATTATTACTTTTTGGTAAAAAGGAAAAAGACATTTTTATGAAGGAAGAAAAAAGAAAAGATATTATTCATAACATACTTAACCTTTTTGAAAAAGTTTCAATCACAAAAAGTAAAACAACAATAGCCATTTCAATTTTTTTATGTGTCATTTTTATTTTTGGCATATTTAAAATTCGGGCTGAAATGAATGGGGTTGAATTTTTTAGAAAAGATGCAGAGGTGAGAATTGTAGATGATTTTTTAAATAAAAAATTAACTGGCACACAGAATATTGATATTATTTTTGAGAAAAAAGATGGAAACTCTATTTTAAAATACAATATTTTATATGAAATTGAAAAATTTAATAAAAATATAAAAACGAAATTTTCTCAGGTTCAAAAAATAATATCATTAAATGAATACCTAAAAAAAATGAATCAGGAAATGATGGGTGGAGATGAAAGAAATTATGTTTTGCCGGAAACTGATGAAAAAATAAATGATTATATGCTTTTGTATTCTGGTAAACTTGATAGTGTTGTAACTCAAAACAAAGATATGACGAGGGTAACTTTTGTTTTAAAAAGAATGCCCACTATGGAAATAGAAAAAATAAAAAATTATATTTTAAAATATTTTAAAAATGATTTTTTAAAAGAAAATAATTTAGAGATGAAAATTGCTGGCTATGCTAATTTATATGTAGTCGCAAATAAACTAATTACAAATTCAATGATTTATTCTATGCTATCTTCATTATTGATTGTTTTCTTTATTAATTTATATTCTTTTAAATCATTAAAAATAACCATTTTATCATTATTACCAATATGTATAACATTAATAATAAGTTTAGGCATTATGGGGTATTTTAATATACCTTTAAATGCCGGAACAGCAATGATTGCAGCAGTTGCAATAGGTATTGGTATTGATTATCCAATACATTTTTTAACAAGATATTTAAAGGAAAAAAGAAAAAATGGGAAAGAGGTTGCAATTGGCATGGCTGTAAATGAAATAGGACGGGGAATTGTGTATAATATTTTATCAGTTGCTTCGGGTTTTTTTATATTGGCTTTTTCAAAATTCATTCCGCTTGTTCAGTTTGGTGGTATGATCTGTTTTATAATGTTTTTAACTGGTGTCGGAGCCTTGCTTTTTTTACCTGCATGTTTGATGAAATTTGATTAAAAATTCTAAAAGGAGGTATTGTTTATGAGAAATTTAAAAATTTTTTTAAGTTTAGTCTTGTGTTTGCTTATCGGTTTTAAATTAATTTTAAATGCAGGTGACAATTTGACAGGTATTGATATTATCAAAAAAGCAGATGCTGCTAATAAATCAAAAAAAGGTATAGTTAAAAAAGGAGTTATGGAACTTGTAAATTTGGAATCACAGCAAAAAGAAACAAGAAAATTCATAATCCTGTCAGTTGCAACAGATGAAGGAGAGAAATCAATGTTTCGATTTACTGATTCTTCATACGCAGGAACAACTTTTTTATCAATAAAAAAAGGAGATAAGACACTTATGTATATTTATTTAAAATCAATAGGTGCGCCACGTCAGGTGGAGGGATCTGACAAAGAAGCAACTTTTGTTGATACTGATATAGCAAATGAAGAAATGAGTGGTGGAATAACAGAAGATTATGAATATAAACGTATTGAAAATAAAAAAATAGATGATTCTGATTGCTATGTTGTAGAAAGATATCCAAAATCAAAATCAAGCAAATATCAGAAACACATTGTTGTTATAGATAAAAATACATTAAAGACATTAATAATGAAAAGTTATAGCAAAGAAGGACGGCTTGTGAAAACCATAAAACAGGATAAAATAAAAAAAGTAGCAGAAAACATATATGAACCAACAGAAATCACAGTAACTGATCTTGAAAAAAAACATTCAACCATTTTAAAAATAAGCGAAATTATGGAAAAGGAAATAAATCAGGGATATTTTAGTAAGGAGAGAATGGGAAAAAAATGGGTGGAAGAATGAAAGAGTTTACGATTTTCGATTTTCAATTTACGGTTTAAAAACTGGATTACTGTTGGAATTTATCCCTGAGAAATCAGGGACAGGAATGAAAAGAGAGCGAGAGCGAGATTATATGTATGGACGGTCCTGTGTGTTCGCCAGAATGATATGTCATGCCTGCGAAGGCAGGCATCCAGTTTTTGGATTTCTGCTGGAGTTTATCCCTGATTTATTCAGAGGTACAGGAATGACAGAAAATTGTAGTTGTAGAGACGGGGTTCCACACCCGTCTAAATGGAAAATCGGACAGTAATGCAATTTGCAATTTATGAAAAGAAATTTTCGATTTTCGGTTTACGTTTTACGGTTTAAAGACATTGTTTTTAAATTTGAAAGATATGGAAGATTTAAAATTTGATAGATGTAATTACTACATTCCCGATTGCTTATTACCTGTCACAGGTTGGAAATAAGAAAAGTAAAAAGTAAAAAGTAAAAAGTGAAAAGTGAAAAGTGAAATGTGGAATGTGGAATGTGAAATGTATAAAGTGAAATGTGATAAGATGTCATTGTGAGGAAAGCGAAAGAGAAGGAGCGGAAATACGAGAAGGGTTTATGAACTAAACGAAACAATCTTGCGGTTAAAAACGCTTGAAAGCAAGCGTTAATAAAAGCAAGATTGCTTCGCAAAACATTTGTAAATTTGCAAGATTTTCAGATTGCTAGATTTGCAGGATTTAAATATTAGTTTATAAGTTGGAAAGTTAAAAAATTTACGATTTGAAAAACTAAAAAATAACAAAACGTAAATTGAAAATTGACAATCGAAAATGGGATTAACAACCAGCAACCAGCAACAAGCAAACAGCAAATGAAAAGAGCGAGAGCGAGAATAGAGCAAGAGAGCGAGAATTGAGATTATTGGTAGGGCCGACCCTGTGTGGTCGCCCATCAACCGACAATCGGCAATCAACAATTGAAATGAATTCGGTAAATATGGTAGATTTACTAATCAGGCAATCAGAAGGACTTACAATTTTAATTTTAAGAGATTATTCAGGAGGTGTGGTATGAAGAAAACGATTTTTATAATTTTAACGTTGATTTTTACAACAATGTTATTTGCGGATGATTTATTAAAAGGAAATCTGGAGTTTTATTATGCAAATGATTTGAAATTTGAAAAAATGTTCAGGCGCTTAATTGGTTTTAATTTGGAAATAAATAAAGCAATAGAAGATACAGAGGTAAAAGCAATTTTGAGAGCAGAAGATGATACTGCACGGATAAATGATGCAAGCAGGATTTATTTGAGAGAAGCATATATAAATCAGGATTTGTTTTTTAATACATTTATTTCAAGTTTGAATTTTAAAATTGGAAAAATAATATGGACATGGGGTAATGCTGATGAAATAAAACCAGTTGATATTTTAAATCCGCAGGATTATTCTTTTTTGCTTTTTAAGCAATTAAATGACAGAAAATATGGTTTGTTTGGAGCAGAGGCAACTATTTATTTTGGAGAAAATCTGAATCTGCAATTAATATCAATAAATGAGTTTAAACCATCAGAAACGGACTCTACAGTATTTGAATTTTTACAGATAAAAAAGATAAAAGAAAATCCTGCATTTGTCTTAAATGAACCGATATTACCGGATTATACAGATTTAAAAAAACAAAGTTATGCTGCAAGAATTGGCGTTACAATCTATGATATTGATATGCATATAGATTATTTTAATGGCTACGATTGGACACCTGTTATCGAAGCAACTGCAAATACACTTATGCAGATAGTATTTACACCTGTTTATAAACAAATAGAGATGCTTGGTTTTGATTTTCAGCGCGCTTTGTTTTCAGGAATTGCAATCAGAGGTGAACTGGCATATTTTTTAAAAGGAAAATATTTTTCTTTAAAGGATGATTTGCTTTTAACAGATTTATTGGCTGGCGGAAATGGAGCTGTTGAAAAGCATTATACGCAATTTTCTGCTGGATTTGATGTTGTAAATATGTTTATTCCGGATTTGTATTTTAATGCACAAATAAATGGAAATATAATTGCTGATTATAATGAAAATATTTCACAGGATAATTTTGATAATTCATTAATAGGCACACTGGAATATTTAATACTTGAGAAAAAGTTAAAATTAAAAATAAGGGGTTTTTATAATATTAATGATAATGCTTATGCAGCAGGTGCAGAAGCAGCATATAAAATAAGCGGCAATTATGATATTTATGCAGGAACATGGCTAATAGAAGGAAAAGAAGAAAGTTTTTATGGCCAGTTTAAGGATAAGGATATGATATATATAGGTGCCAAGGCAAGTTATTAAAATGTAATTTATTTTATTATTTTTTTGTTATAATTAATAAAAAGGAGAGAAAATTATGCATAATAAAAATTAAAAAAAAGATTTTAAAAGAAGTAAAAAAATATTTTTAAAAGGTAATAATCGAGATATTAAAAAATTGATTGAAATGAAAGAATTAAAAGAGGATTTAGATGCAATCAAAAGATACGAAAAATATGAAAAAAAATAATACAATACCTATTGAAAAATTAAATTTAGGATAAAAGAGGTAAAAACTTGAAAAAATTTTTTTACATTTCATTTATTCTTTTTGCGGTTTCATTTTTATATGCACAGAATGATTTTATAAAGCAGGGGGATTTTTATTTTAATAAGAGAAATGAGATGCTGGATAAAAACAAGGCAATTGAAAATATAAATAAAGCAATTGAAAATTATCAAAAAGCAATAGAAGAAAAAATAGATGAAATAATCATATATAAATTAACAAAAGCAATTGATTTTAAATACAATTATCTTATAAGCGGCGAAGGGTATCATCAGGAAAAATGGGATGTTTTTAAATCGCTGATAGAAAAAATAAACAAATTTTGTGAAAAAAATGATTGCAATAAATCAAAATATATTGTGTATTCAAGAGCTATTTTAACAGGTCGGTTTGGTGAATTAATGAATGTAATGGAGGCGGCATCAGAGGGGATAGCAGGAAAAATAAAAGATGACGCAGAAAAGTTATTAAAACTTGATGAAACTTTTAATAATTATGCGGCATATATAATACTTGGCAGATTGCATTACAAAGCCCCAAATATAATTTTTTTATTAACCTGGCCTGATAAGAAAAAATCAAAAGAATATCTTGAAAAATACCTGGAAAAAGAGCCGGACTCACTGACCGGCATTTATTATTATGCAGATACCCTTTATGAACTGGGAGAAAAAGAAAAAGCAAATGAATTATATAAGAAAGTGTTAAATGCCAAACCGAGAAAAAATTTCTATTACGAAGATAAAAAGGCAATAGAAGAGGTTTTTCTAAAACTTAAAAATCAATAAAAACCTGAAAATCGCTCCTATCGCGATTTTTGGGAAAAATAACTTCCTTGACTTTTTTTGAATTCGCTTTAAAATAAAAAACAATAAACTTTTTATAAAAAGGTGATAAAGTGAATATACTTGAGATTAAAAATTTAACATTAAAAAAAGAAGATAAAATTTTGCTTAATAATATAAATATGGAAATATGGGATGGTTATGTGCATGCAATAGTTGGACCAAATGGGGCAGGCAAATCAACGCTTGCAAATACAATAATAGGGCTTTCTGGCTATAAAGATATTTCCGGTGATATTTTATTTAAAAGCCAATCAATTAAAAATTTATCAATAGACGAAAGAGCGCGACTTGGTATAACACTTGCTTTCCAGGAACCAGCAAGATTTGAAGGAGTAACTGTTGATGATTTTATTCTGGCTGGCAGTAAAGAAAAAAAATCAGAAATAATAGATGAAGCGCTTTTAAAAGTTGGACTTGACCCATTAAAATACAGAAGCCGTGCAGTTGACAAAACACTTTCAGGTGGTGAAAGAAAAAGAATAGAACTTGCATCAATTTATGCAATGAAACCGCAACTTGTTTTTTTAGATGAACCGGACAGCGGTGTTGATATTGATTCAGTAAAATATATTTTTGATTTAATAAGTGAATTTAAAAAATTGGGAATAACAGTTATTCTTGTAACACACAGCCCTGGGGTCTTAAAGCACAGTGACCATGCATTTTTGTTATGTGCTGGTAAATTAATATGCAAAGGAGAAGTAAAAAAAATGTTTGAATATTTTACTGGCAAATGTGCTCCCTGCACCCATATTGGTAACCCAGATAAAGAAAATGGAGTATAGATAAATGGAAAGAGATAAAATTTTAAATGAACTTTTAAGTTCAATAGGTCTGCATAAAATGGGTTCTGATATCGCCCATATAGAAATACATGGTAATCAGGTTTTGGGGACACATCTTGTTGATGGTTTACTTGTTGAGTCGCAGAGTTTTGATGATGGTGTAAATATACAAATAAGGGTTAAAAAAGATACAAAAATAAAAAACCCTGTGAGATTTTGTTTTGGTTTAATACCTGAAAATGGAGTTCAGAAATTAAACATAAATACGATAATAGAGGAAAATGCTTCAGCAAGTTTTATAGCAAGTTGTACTTTTCCAAATGCAAAAAATATTCAGCATATTATGAATGCGACAGTAACAATTGAAAAAGGAGCAACACTATATTATTTTGAGAGGCATATACACGGACCAGAGGGTGGAGTAACAATAGTACCTGTTACAAAAGTAATTGTAAAGGAAGATGCGAGATATTCAACAGAATTTGAACTTATTAAAGGGGCGGCAGGTGTAATAGAACTTGATTATAAATCAGAAGTGTATAAGAATGCAGTTGTGGATATGAAAGCAAGAATTTTTGGCCGTTTAAAAGATAAAATTCATATAAAAGAAGCAGCTCATTTAAAAGGGGAAAATTCAGTAGGTGTTTTAACAAGCCATATTGCTTTAAAAGATGAAGCAAATGCAATTGTTGAAAATGAAATAATTGCAGATGCTGCTTTTGCAAGAGGACATGTTGATTGCAAGGAAATAGTGCAGGGCAAGGCAATTGCACGCGCAATACCAATTGTGCAGGTAAATGATTCACGAGCGCATGTTACACATGAGGCGGCAATTGGTTCTGTTGATTCAAAACAACTTGAAACACTTCTTACCCGGGGTTTAACAGAGGATCAGGCAACTGATTTAATTATTTCAGGGCTTTTAAAATAAATATGCCACCAAAAGTATCTATTATTACAAGGGTTTATAATAATAAACAAATAACCAAAGAATGTATTGAAAGTATAAAAAGAAATACTATAAATATAGATTATGAACATATTATAATTGACAATGGTTCTACTGATGATACTTCTGGATATTTACAGAATTTGTCAGATATAATACTTATAAAAAATCCAAAAAATTATGGTTGTGCAATTTCTTTAAATCAGGGGGTTTCAAAGTCCTGCGGTAAATATATTTGTAATGTTGATAATGATGTCATAGTCAGTAAAAACTGGCTTTTACCAATGGTTGAATTTGCTGAAAAAAACAAAAATATCGGAATAGTAAGCCCGGGAACAAGGGAAGGAGATTTTAATTATGATATGGATAAATATGCAGAAGATTTTACAAAAAGAATGAAAAATGTAAAAGATGATGGATTTGGTGGCTGGTGTATGCTTATAAAAAAAGAAGTTATTGATAAGATCGGATTGTTTTCCGAAGAATTTAATATGTATTGTGAAGACACTGATTTTTATTACAGAATGGAATCAGCAGGATTTAAAGCGATTACTATTGGGAGTTCATTTGTGCATCACAGGGTAAATGCAACTCTTTCAAAAATACCCGGGAAAAAAATTTTTGAACAAGAGCATATTTTAAAACTTAGAAAAAAGTGGAATATAAATGAAGATGTTTATTTTAAAAGAAAAGCGAAAAGTTTTTTAAAATTTATAAAGAACAGCTATTATAAAATTTTAAATGGCCATACATTACTTGAAAAGGCAAAGAAATAAATGGATAATATAAATAAAAAACAATGCAGATTTTGCGGAGAGTTTATAGAAGCAAATGCGGGATTGTGTCCTGTTTGCAAGCAGTCAACAGCAGCGGGTGCGATTTTAGATTTGCGACGGCTTCCAAATTGTCCAATATGTAAAATCCCGATATATCCTGCAAAAATAAATATACATAGTGTTTATCACTGTGAAGAATGTGAAGGAACTGCAATTTCAAAAGAAGTTATGATGAAATTACAACCAATGGAGCCAAAAAAATTTATAAGAAGCCAGCTTGCCAGAGAACATATACGTCCACCTTATTTTGAACCACGTGATAAACCGCCATTTTTAATTTGTCCATTTTGTATGAAAAAAATGAAAGAAATAAAATTTACTAATATGACAGTTGATATATGTGAGAAATGCGGAGCAGTGTGGTTTGATGCAGGTAAAGAAAAACATATAAATGAAATACTTGGTTCTTATAAACTGAAAAGACTTAAAGATAATGAAGGAAGAAGAAGGTAATTATAACTACCTTGCCGATTGTCAATTGCTGATTGCTGATTGAAAAAAAATTTCCTCTACCCAGCGGGGAGAGGATAAAGGTGAGGGGGAGATAAATACATTGTCGATTGCAGGTTGCTGATCGCTGGTTTGAAAGAAAATAAGTGATTGCCCCTCTTTCGTAAAATAACCATTACCTATATCTCTCTATATAATATAAGAAGCAGGTATATCCTGATTTTTGAGAAAAATTACGGGTGATTTGTATTTATTGCCAACTACTATTTACCATTTTAGTGCCACTTTTTAATCCTAATAACCGGGGATTTGCGTAAGCCACGCATACTTATGACAAAAAATGCAATGATTGAATTTAAGTAAAACCGTTTTTTACGAGAAAATCAGCGGTATACCTGCTTCTTGATACTTATGGGTAATGGACATCTTTGTGAAAGGGGGAAAAGGATATAAGTAATTTCCCCTCTTTCAAAGTACCGTGATGAACGAAGTGAATTTTATGGCATAAAAGAGGGGGAAGGGGATATTTTAATTACATTGCCGATTGTAGATTGGATAAAAAAACAACAATTAGCAATAAGCAAACAGCAAACTAACAAATTAATATTTGCCCTGATTGTGAAATTCAATTATACTTATTTAACACATAAAAATCATTGCCTTCTGCGTCGTTTATGACTATGGCGTAAAAATCTTCTACTTCTAATTCATAAATTGCTTCCGGACCAAGTTCCGGAAATGCAATGACTTTTGATTTTTTTATACTATCGGCATATAAAGCGCCCAAGCCTCCCAAGGCACTAAAATAAACCGCCTTATACTTTTTGATTGCTTCTTTTACTTCTACAGAACGCTCACCTTTTCCTATCATACCTTTTAATCCCTGCTTGAGTAAAAGCAGTGTATATTTATCCATACGCGAAGATGTTGTTGGACCACAGGAACCGATTATATTGCCTTCTTTTGCAGGAGTTGGCCCGCAGTAATATATTACCTGGTTTTTTAAATCAAATGGCAATTTTTCTTTTTTATTTATCATATCTGTTATTTTTTTATGCGCTGCATCCCGCATAGTATAAATTTTGCCATAAATGTAAACTTCATCTCCAACTTTTAAGTCTTCTATTGTATCCATTGTCAAAGGTGTCGTAATTTTTTTCATAATTTCAAAGCCTCCATTTAAATACATATAGTTTTGTGTCTTGCTGAATGACATTGAACATTTACAGCAACAGGTAAACTTGCAATATGACAGGGTGCGCTTTCTATTTTAACTGCTATTGCAGTTGTGTTGCCACCAAAACCAAAAGCACCAATTTTCAAATCATTAACTTTTTTTAATAAAATTTGTTCCAACTCTGCGAGTTCTTTGTTTTTATTATTATCATTTACGTTTCTTAATAATGCCTTTTTTGCAAGTAAGGGTGCAGTTTCAAGATTGCCGCCAATACCCACACCTATAATATAAGGTGGGCAGGCAGAAGCACCTGCTTTTTTTATAGTATCAAGAACAAGTTCAATAACACCCTCTATTCCATCTCCCGGGGTTAACATTTTTACAATTGATTTATTTTCTGCACCTGCGCCTTTTGTCATCAAAGATATTTTTAATTTTGAACCATTAACAAATTCCATGTGAACAATTGCAGGTGTGTTTGTTTGTAAATTTTTTCTTGTTATTGGATTTGCTGTTGATTTGCGTAAAACACCTTCTTTGTAACCGGTTTCTATTCCTTTGTTAATTGCTTTGTAAATGTCACCTTCTATATGGATATTATTCCCTATTTCAACAAATACAACAGCAATGCCGGTGTCTTGACATAATGGATACACACCCTGTTTTGCTTTTTTATAATTTTCTATTATTTTATAAAGGCCGTTTTTAGCTTTTTTATTAGTTTCTTTTTTGGCAAAATTTTTAATTGCAGCAACAACATCATAAGGTAAAAAATAATTAGCATCAATTGCAAGTTTTACAATTGCTTCTGTTATTTGTTTTTCGTTTATTGTTCTCATAAAATCCTTTTACAATCTATCTTTTATTTTTTCAATTTGCTCCATTATAGCATTTGCGGATTTTATTAAAAGAGATTTTTCTTCTTCTGTAAGAGAAATTATTTTTACCTTTTCAAAGCCGTTTTTGTTTAATATACACGGCAAACCAATAAAAATATCTTTTATTCCATATTCACCCTGTGCATAAACAGAGCAGGGAAGCATTGCGTTTTCATTTTTTGCGATTGCTTCTATCATTTTAACTGTTGATGCTGCAGGAGCATAATATGCACTTCCTGTTTTTAAAAGAGAAACAATTTCAGCACCGCCATTTTTTGTTTTATCTTCTAATTCTTTTATATCCTGTTCACTTAATAAAGTGGATAATTTTTTACCATCAACTTTTGCAATGGATGAGACAGGCACCATTGTGTCGCCATGGGAACCCAAAGTCAGGGCATCCATTTTAACAGTATTTGTATTTAATTTTTTTTGTATATAATGTAAAAATCTGTATGTGTCTAAAACACCAGCCATACCTAAAACTTTTGATTTCGGAAGATTTAATAATTTAAAAACAGCATAAGTCATTATATCAAGCGGATTTGAAACAACAATAACAAAAGGGGAAATATTTAAAGATTTTATTTTTAAAGAAATGTCTTTTATTATTTCAAAATTTTTAAATAATAAATCATCGCGTGACATACCTGGTTTTCTTGCGAGTCCGGCTGTAATTATTATAAAATCCGAATCCTTTATTTGTGCATAATCACTACCGCCATCAACATAATATTTTGATTTGAATAAAAATTTAGATTGATTTAAGTCAATGGCTTTTCCTTTTGCCATATCTTCGGCAATATCGAGTAAATAAATGTTTCCTAAATTTTTCATAAGGCAGATATGTGCAATTGTTGCACCTACATTCCCAGCACCTATTATTGATATTTTCATATTGGCTCCTTAAATTTTTTTGAATATATAATTCCTGTTTGCACAGGTATAAGTTTCATAATATATGATAAGTTATTTCAGGTTATTTTAAATTTTCTATTATTTTATTTGCAAATTCAGAGCATTTTACTTCTGTCGCTCCCTGCATCTGTCTTGCTAAATCATAAGTTACAAATTTTTGATTTATTGTTTCCTGCAATCCATTTATTATCATATTTGCTGCTTCATTCCAGCCAATGTGTTCTAACATCATAACACCTGATAAAATCAAAGAACCGGGATTAACTTTATCCTGGCCGGCGTATTTTGGTGCGGTGCCATGAGTTGCTTCAAACAAAGCCCATTTACCGATATTAGCCCCCGGTGCCATTCCAAGACCTCCCACCTGAGCTGCTGCTGCATCTGATAAATAATCACCATTTAAATTAGGAGTTACAATTACATCATATTCATCAGGCCGCAGCAAAATTTGCTGAAACATTGAATCAGCAAGTCGGTCTTTTATTATTATCTTGCCTTCTGCATTGTTGCCGTTTATATCACTTTCTTTTATTATTTTATCATTAAAATTTTCTTCTGCTTCCTGATATGCCCATTTTGCAAATGCTCCTTCTGTGTATTTCATAATATTTCCCTTGTGCATAATTGTAACTGATTTTCTTTTATTTTTAATGGCATAATTTAATGCCATACGCATAAGCCGGCGGGTTCCAAATGGCGATATCGGCTTTATTCCGATTCCGCTATCTGATAAAATGGATTTATCAAATGTTTCATTTATAAATGATATTATTGTTTTTGCATCATTTGTATTTGCCTCCCACTCAATGCCTGCATATACATCTTCTGTATTTTCTCTAAAAATTATAATATTTAATTTTTCTGGATTTTTAACAGGTGATGGAACACCATTAAAATAACGCACAGGTCTTACACAGGCAAAAAGGTCGAGACGCTGTCTCAATGTTACATTAATACTTCTTATTCCGCCGCCTATTGGAGTTGTTAGAGGACCTTTTATAGCAACCACATATTCTTTTATTGCTTCTATTGTTTCTTCCGGAAGATAAGTACCTTTTTTTTCTTTTGCTTTTTCTCCTGCTAAAATTTCTTTCCATTCTATTTTTCTTGTGCCATTATATGCTTTTGCAACTGCAGCATTAAAAATTCTCTGTGATGCGTTCCAAATATCAGGACCTATACCATCACCTTCTATGAAACAAATAACAGGATTATCAGGGACTTTTAAATCTCCGTTTTGTTCAAATGTTATTTTTTCTGCCATAACTATTCCTCAATATTTTTTGAATATTTTTGAAAAATGTCAGGTAAAAATTTTTTTGTAAGTTCTATTAATTCCTGTTCAGACATACTGATAATTCTTCCATTTTCATATTCTTTATCAACCACTTCTTTTATTTTTTTAATACCTTCATTATCTTTATTTAATTTTTCATTATCAGGTATATTAAAAAATGAATTTATCCAGTAAGCAATTCCGGCAATGCCTGATTTATCAGTTATTTCTACCTTTAAAGGTCTGTTTAAAAATTTTTTTGTATCAAAGATATTGTAAATTTCCTCATTTTTTAATATGCCATCGGCATGAATCCCGGCTTTTGTTGTGTTAAAATTTTTTCCAACAAATGGTTGCTTGTTTGAAACTTCAATTCCCATTTTCTTTTGCATATATTCTGCTATTTCAGTTATAACTGTTGTATCTATTTTTTCTTTGCCTTCCCGGCCTCGTAAAGACAGATACTCAAAAATCATTGCTTCAATAGGAGTATTACCTGTGCGTTCACCTATTCCAAGCCAGGCGCCATTTACTGCGGAAGCACCATATAACCAGGCGTGGGTAGCATTGGTAACACCACGATAAAAATCATTGTGACCGTGCCATTCAAGCCATTCAGATGGAACTCCTGCATGCTTGTTTAATCCATAAATTATTCCGTGAACATTTCTTGGTAGTGCAGCACCTGTCAGAGCAATTCCATAACCCATTGTATCACACGCGCGGATTTTAACAGGCATCTTATATTGTTGAGAGAGTTTCATCAGCTCGTTTGCAAAAGGTATTACAAAACCGTATATATCCGCCCTTGTAATATCTTCAAAATGGCAGCGCGGGATTATACCGTTATCTAATGCTGCTTTAACTATTTTTAAATAGTTTTCCAGTGCTTGTTTTCTTGTCCATTTTAATTTTAAAAAAATGTGATAATCAGAAACAGAGGTTAAAATACCTGTTTCTTTTAATCCCATTTCTTTAACAAGCTTAAAATCTGATTCAACAGCTCTTATCCAGCCTGTTATTTCAGGGTATTTATAACCACGACTTAGGCACTTTTCTATGGCTTCTCTGTCTTTTTTAGTATACAGGAAAAATTCTGTTTGTTTTATAAGCCCTGTATCATTATCAAGTTTGTGTGTTAAATCATATAGATGCACTATGTCTTCAACAGTGAAAGGCGGTAAAGATTGCTGACCGTCACGAAATGTGGTATCAGTTATCCATATATCTTCTGGTACATTCATTGGAACAACGCGTTGATTGAAAATTATTTTGGGAACGTCATCATAGGGAAACATATCTCTGAATAACTGTGGCTCAGCAACATCCTGTAGTTCATAACTATAAAATTCTTCTTCAAATAAATTTGTTTTTTTATTATAATGTAACATATAAATCCTCCTGTTTTAAATTTTTAATACCTGATAATATTATCATATTATATTTTTTTAGTCAAAAAAAATCGTTTATGATTTTATATAAAAACATGTAAGTTGCAAAATAAATATTAAAGTTTATAAATATTTTTGATTGACAATTAGATTTATTTATCATATATTTTTTAAAATTTTATATTATAAGGAGGGAAGTATGAACGAGAATAAGACAAAGTTAGGTCTCACAGAAAACTTTGAAGCAATGTTGTGCTATGTTCTTGGCTGGGTAACAGGAGTTATTTTTTTTATTGTTGAAAAAGAATCAAAGTTTGTAAGATTTCATGCAATGCAATCAATTTTAACTTTTGTTGGATGTATGATTGCTTTTACTGTTTTAGGGGTAATACCAGTATTGGGATGGCTTGTGGGTATTATTCTTGCTCCTTGTGTTGTTATTTTGTGGATTATTTTAATGATAAAAGCATACAAAGGCGAAATGTTCAAATTGCCTGTGGTTGGAGATATGGCAGAAAAGCAGGTTCAATAAAAAAAGGAGATTATTTATGGAAAAGTGGGAATGCACTGTTTGTGGTTATATTTACGACCCGGAAAAAGGCGACCCTGATAATGGAGTTGCGCCCGGCACCTCTTTTGAACAAATTCCTGACTCATGGGTATGTCCTGAATGTGGTGCTGCAAAATCAGATTTTAAAAAATTATAAACAATGAAAAACAAATTAAAATTTATTTTTTTTATTGTTTTTTTTGCGCTTATTATTTATGTGCTGAAATTTTCACCTTTGTCGTATTATTTTTTCACAGAAGAAGGAAAGGAAATTTTTTCCCAGAAATTTCAAAATTATTTAGAGCATATTGGATTCTGGGCACCGGTTATTTTTATTGGATTTTTTGCGATAAGCATTATGCTTTTTATTCCAGCAAGTGTTTTTACTTCAATTGGTGGGTTGATTTTTGGACACTGGATAGGGCTTATTTATAACCTAATAGGTGTTATAATTGGTGGTATTTTTTCTTTTTTTGTTTCTCGCTATCTTTTAAGAGATGCTATTGCAAAGTTTTTACAAAAAGGGCATTTTAAAAAATTTGATGACTCAGTTGAAGAACACGGATTATCCATAATAATTTATTTACGTTTAATGTTTATTCCTTTTACTTATTTGAGTTTTGCAGCAGGCCTTTCAAAAATGAAATTCAAAGATTTTATACTTGGGACAATTATAGGAGTAATACCGGGAATAATAGTTATTACTTTTCTTGCAGTTGCAGTAAAACAATTATTTGTAACATATAAAACACCCGCTGACTTAATAAGGCCTGACATAATAATACCACTGGTTTTGTTTGTTTTGTCTTTTTTTATCCCGCCCATAATAAAACATTACAAAAATAAATTTAATGTATCGGATGATGTAGAAAAGGAAGTAGAAGGTTAATTTAAAAGTAATGATTAAAATTATAAATGTTACAAAAAAATATGGAAATTTTACAGCAGTAAATAATTTGAATTTAACAATAAAAAAAGGGGAAATTTTTGGATTTTTAGGTCCAAATGGTGCAGGTAAAACAACAACAATTAAGATGATGACAGGGCTTACAACAATAACATCGGGCGATATAATAATCAATGGGATAAATATAAAAAAAGAACCAATTTTATATAAAAAGCAAATTGCATTAATCCCTGATAAACCATATATTTTTGAAAAATTAAAGGGTATTGAATATTTAAAGTTTGTATCAAATATTTATAATGTGCCAAGAGAAAAATTTATTCAACTTTCAGAAAAATATATAAATCTTTTTGATGCTGCTGGTTTTGTTAATGATTTTGTAGAAAGTTATTCTCATGGAATGTCACAAAAACTTCTTATAATTTCATCTTTGATACACGAGCCAGAAGTATTCATACTTGATGAACCTATGGTTGGTCTTGACCCTAAATCAATGAAAACGTTAAAAGATGAGTTTAGACGATTATCTAAAAAAGGAGTTACAATTTTTATGTCAACTCATTCATTAGAACTTGTTGATGATGTATGCACATCGATGGGAATAATTGATAAAGGCAGCCTTTTAATAAAAGGAACAGTCAATACCATAAAAAAGAGAAGTAAAAGTAAAAAAATAGAAGAAATATTTTTTAAATTAACAGAAGAGAAAAAACAATGAAGGATTTTTTTGATTTGTTTTATTTTAATTTTTTAATATTTAAAAATAAAATTACCAGTGTGGATAAAAACAGCATAATTAAATTTTTGGTGGTTTTATTGTTTTCTTTTTTATTTTTCCCTTCAATTTATTATTTGTTTTATTTTATATTTAAACATTTTTATTCGGTTATTATAATAGGCCCTCTTTTGGTTAATAAATTATTAAATGGTTTTTATATGACATTTTCTTTTATGATTATACTTTCATCCATCGCTGCTTCTATTTCTGTTTTGTATTTTAGCAGGGAAAATGAATTTCTTTTTTCATCACCTATAAAACTGGAAACAATTTTTATATTTAAAATATTTAAGATTTTAGCTGCATCAGGGTGGATGATAATTGCAATTGCCTTGCCTGTTTTTTTTGCATATATGAGAGTTTTAAAAATTGACTTCTTACAGTATTTATTTATTATTTTGACTCATTTGCCTTTTTGCATAATTAATTCTTCAATCGGCGTTGTCATTACCATAATTCTTGTTAACTTTTTTCCTGCTGAAAAAGTAAGGAATTTCACAATAGGTATCCTTGGTATTTTTGCGGCTTTTGTAATAATATATTTTAGAATGTTGCAGCCGGAAAAATTAACAGCTTCAGGTTTTGATGAAATGGGACAATTTATAAAAGCATTGAATGCACCTGAATTTATTTTATTGCCTTATGTGCAGTTTGTAAATATAATAAAGGAGATAACAACAAAAGGAGTGGTGCTGGGGAGTGTCCCGTTTTTTATCTATTTTTCTATAGCCATAGTTATATTTTTGTTAACTGTTGTTTTTTTAAAAAATATTTATTTTATAAGTTACGGTAAAAAGAATTATTATAAAAAATCAGAAAAATTTATTATTGATTTTTCTTATAATAAACAATATTTTTTTGTTGCACAATTAATAAAAGATTTAAAATACAGTTTTCGTGATACAACCCAATGGATTCAAATTGTTTTTCTTTTGGGACTTATTGCAATATATTTGTTTAATTTATATAAATTACCAAAAGAACTTTATAATTTAAAACAACTTATTTATTTCCTTAATATTTTTTTTGTTGGTTTGATATTATCCGCGGTTGGCGCAAGATTGATATTACCATCGGTAAGTGCAGAAGGACGCAGTTTCTGGCTTTATAAGTCAGCCCCGGTTTCTTTAAAAAAATATCTGTTTTATAAACTTATTATATATGGCTTTTTTATATTTTTAGTTGGTTTACTGATTGCTGTTATTTCAACAAAAATACTAAAACCGGGGAATTTTGTGTTCCTTTTAACACTTTTTACAATATTAATAATTACAATTGTGCTTTCGTTCATAGGTGTGGGATTAAGTGGTTATTTTGTTGATTTTAATATAAAAAATTATGAGGATTTGTTAACCGGTGTGCCTGGTATTGTGTATATGTTTGTGTCAATGTTTTTTATTTTGCTGATTTTTTTACTTGAATCTGATATAATCAAGATGTATTATATATCGCAAATTGTTAAAACAAAAGTATTTGAAATAAAAAATTATGTAATAAATTTTATTTTTATTTTTTTGTTTTCTATATTGTTTTCAATCTTACCGCTGCTTGCGGGAATAAAAAGGTTGGAAAAAATAGAAGTTTAGAAAGGAATTAAAGATGGAAGATGGTTTAATATTAGAAGCAGGCCATATTACAGAGGTTTATGGGCCAGTTCAGGCACTTAGAAACTATTTAATAAAAAACAGCAGGAATTTTATTTATATATCCCATCCGTTTTCTTATTCAAAATTAGAAGGCACAGAGGCAGTATATTATAAGGAAGGTAAAGAAGAAAAAAAAGAAAAAGGACACAAAAGGGTAAATTTTCAGTTTGTTCAATGGATAAAAGATTTCTTTTTTAATATTAATTTCGGATTTAAGTTAAAAGAAAAAATAGAAATTTACATTGGAGTTGATAATTTGAATACACTTGCCGGTATTATTTTAAAAAAATTTGGTAAAGTCAAAAAAGTTTATTATTATATCATTGACCATATGGATAGACGGTTTAAAAATCCTTTATTTAATTTTTTATACGAATTAATTGATGGAATCGCCTGCAAACATAGTGATGTTATATGGAGCTTGTCTGAAAGAATAAAACAGGCAAAAGAAAAAAAATTCAAATTAAAAATTAAAAATATTGTCGTGCCTGTTGGCATTGAACTTGATAAAATAGATAAATTTACACTTGATGAAAAAATAAGTAAAAAGTCACTTGTTATTATGTCAATGCTTGATGAGACCAAAGGTGTGGATATTATGATAGAAGCAATGAAAGATATTGTAAAGCAGGTACCTGCTGCAAAACTTTTAATCATTGGAACAGGACCTTATGAAAGTAAATTAAGGGAATTAACTGAAAAACTCGGATTAAATAATTGTGTTAATTTTTTAGGAGTTATGGATCATGATACTCTGTTTAAATTCATACCGCATGAAAGAGTTGGGATTGCAACTTATAAAGATGATAAAAACAGTTATACCTATTATGCAGACCCTACAAAACCAAAAGAATATCTTGCATGTGGTTTGCCTGTTATTATAACCGATGTTCCATGGATTGCAGAAGAGGTTCAAAAAAGACCAATGGGTGTTGTGTGTAATTATAATAAAGAAGACATAGTAAAAGGATGTATTAAATTATTAAAAGATGATGTCTTTTATCTTATGTGTCTAAAAAACGCTATAGAATTTACATCAACACTTTCTTGGGATAAAATCTATGATGAGGCGTTTGAGAAAAGCAGATAAAATGTGAAATATAAGAAAGACATTTACGATTTACGGTTTTCGATTTACGATTTGAAAAACATATTTTAAATTTGGAAGATTTAATAACTACCTTGCCGAATGCCGATTGCCGATAGTCGATTGGAAAAAAATTTCCTCTACCCTGCAAAGCTGTCCATTACCCATAAGTATTAAGAAGCAGGTATACCGCTGATTTTTTCGTAAAAAACGGTTGAGGAAAAGTCGGACAAAGAGTTTGCAGTCAAAGGTAGACGAGGCTTACGTAACAACCCTTGGATAGGATTAAGAAGGGCGTTAAAATTGGGAGTAAGTAAACTAGACAACACTGCGAACCACCCGTAATTTTCCTCAAAAATCAGGATATACCTGCTTCTTAATATAGATAAAGAATGGGTAATGGACAGCCTGCGGGGAGAGGATAAAGGTGAGAGGAATGTTGGAAAACCAAATAATTTACGATTTACAATTTAAGATTTACGATTGGAAAACATTGTTGTTAAATTTGGAATATTTGGTAGATTTGAAAATATGGAATATTTGTAAATTAGGCAATAAGGCAATTTAACAAATCAGGAAATTAGAATGATTTACGATTTAAGATTTATGATATAAGATTTATGATTTATTATTTATAAAACGAAGAATTAAAATCGAAAAAGAAATTAACAACCAGCAAGCAGCAATAAGCAATCAACAATTTAAATAAATCAGGCAATTAGGCAATTAGGAAATTAGAAAATTCTGTAGATTCAATTACTACCTTGCTGATTGGTGATTGCTTGTTGCGGATTGGATAGAACAAAAAAAAAAAAAAAAAAAAAAAACAAACAGCAATAGAGAATTGAAAAGTCCACACAATATTTTACATTACCTACTAACCAATGGACTTGATAAAAATAAAAAAATATTATATAATAATAAAAGATATAAATAAAAAATTTAAATTATTTTTTATACTACTATGATAGATAAAAAAAATAAAAAAAATAAAAAAATAATTAATTTTCTATTATTTATTTTTTTAATCATATTTTTAATATCCTGTAAAAAGGAAATTCCTTCAGAACCAGTTAAAAATAATTTACCTATTTCAGAAAGATCATTTTATATAGGGTTAGTACCAAATCCTGCAAATACTCCCAATAGCACTTTTGATGATATTATTAAAGCTTATGAAGAGACAGGTAAAATTTCGGAAATTTGTATGGTCTGGGTTGAAAAACAAGGTATAGGCGAATATGATTTGTTAAAACAAAATCAAGTAATAACTGGTGTCAGGGTTTATGGTTTAAAACCATTTATTACACTTAATTTTGCCACAATAAAGCAAGGGTCTAATGGTTTGGAATATGTAATTGATGCTCCACAAGGTGTTACTCCGAGTTTATCAGATGCTAACTTTAGGGCATTATGGAAAAATGAAGCAAAAAATATTGCTCAAGATTTTCAACCGGAATATTTTTCGTTAGGAAATGAAGTTAATGATTATTTTTATTTTCATCCGGAAGATGTTGATGATTATTTATCATTACTTAACGAAACTTATTCTGAAATAAAACAGGTATCATCTAATACAAAAGTATTGGTTGTTTTTTCTTATAATCATTTGGTTGATAATAATCAATGGAGTATGCTACCAGATTTTAATAATAGTGTTGATATAGTGGGTTTTACAACATATCCACATAAAAATTTTTCTACTCCACTGGATATTCCAGCTAATTATTACATACAGTTAAAATCATATATAAATAAACCAATTGCATTTACAGAAATAGGGTGGAGTTCAACAGGCACAAATACAGAAGAAACACAGGCAAATTTTTTATTGAAATTTTTAGAGTTAACCAAAGAAATAAATTTAGAAATGATAAACTGGCTTTTTTTACATGAAACAACTTTGGATGGACTCCCAGGGCATATATGCGATTCAGATGTTGTAACAATAGCATTAAAAAAATCTGATGATAGTAAAAAGCAAATTTATAATTTTTGGGTTGAATTAAAAAATCTTAAATTAGTTAATTGATTTTAATTTTTATTGGATTACAAATTTGTATTAAAGTATAAAAGACAGGTTGCAATTTAATTCTCTCGTTTATTTTATAGTAATATTTTATACTGCCACAAAAATATTTTATATTAACCATTTGTATTACTTTAATTACAGGGAAAAATATACATTTAACAATTATCTTTTACTTACTAATATGTAAAAATAGGTATGCTGCTTATTTTTTCTTAAAAGTCGGTTTGCTTTAATTCAGTCATTGTATTTTTTATCATAAATATGCGTGGCTTACGCTAATCATCGGTTATTAATATTGAGAATGGTTACTAAAACTGTAAATAGTAGTTGGTAATATATACAAAATACTCGTGCTTTTTCAAAAAAATCAGGATATGCCTGCTTCTTATCATAACTAAAGCATTTAATTAAACATCTGGAAATTGCTTTTCATATATTGTATAATCAAAAAAATTTAGAAATGGAGAAATAATGAGAAAAAATTTACAGGATTTTATTTTATATTGTATTATTTTATATGGTTTTTTTTCTGCAATATCAATTACGCTGGCTGAAATATTTTTTATTCTTGGACTTTTATTGTGGCTTGTTGATACTATAAAAAACAAAAGAAACATAAAAGAACAATTCAATACATCAATATCTTTACCTCTTGCAGTTTTCCTTATAATTCATATATTATGCGCTGTTTTTGGTGTTGATAAAACTGCAAATATTATTCATTTAAAAAAAATATATATCATTCTGATGTTTTTTTTGGTGGCAAATTATTTGAAAAGTCCGGAAAGCATAAAAAAGGTAATAAACGGTTATATCATAGGCGCTACTTTTGTAGGAATTTATGCGATAATTACAACAATAAAATATAAATACATTGATGGAAATGTAAATTTTCGGGCTGTTTCTTTTTCCGGCAATCATATGCATGCCGGCGGATTTCTTATGATGGCATCAATTACAACAGCAGGTATATTTTTTCAAAATTTAAAAGATAAAATGAAAAATTATAGTATCTTATATTTTTTGAGCTTCATTATTATAACAACAGGGCTTGTTTTTACTTTTACCCGCGGTTCGTGGATTGGTGCTATTGCAGGTATTATTATTCTTGCTTTTATTTTTGACAAAAGATATTTGTTGATAACAATTATTTTACTTGTTGTAGTTTCTATATTATTAAAAGATACAGCAGTTGCAAAAAGATTTTTATCCTCATTTAAACCGGGCCAAAAAACATCTGCATCAGAGCGGCTTTATATGTGGGAAAGTGGATTGAAGATATTAAAGGATTATCCTTTTGGAATAGGGACTGACAGTTTGCTCAAAGTTTATCCAAAATACAAAAATAAAAATGCAAATGAGGAAAACCAGGGGCACTTACATAACAATATTTTACAAATTGCTGTAATTGATGGGATACCCGGACTTATTGCGTTTTTATGGATATTTATAAATATGTGGTTCGCTTTTATAAAAGCAATAAAAAACAATTCCGGGTATATAAAAAAAATAATTATTATTTCTTTTGTTGTTAGCATTGGTTTTTTTGTAAATGGTTTTTTTGAATATAATTTTATGTCTTCTCAGGTTGCTTTGATGTTCTGGTTTTTAACAGGGCTTGCAGAAGCATGTATAAAAAATAAAACAGGATAATTATGCAGATTGATTTAAAACAAATAAAAAAGATTTTAATAATAAGACCAAGGGCAATAGGTGATGTAATTTTAACTACACCTTTTATAAGAAATTTAAAAAAAACAATGCCTGATGCTAAAATTGATTTTTTGCTTGAGCCGTTTGTCGCGCCTGTTTTATATGGTAATCCGAATATAAATAATATTCTTGTATTTAAAAGATACACCCCTAAGAAAGAGTTACCAGCTGTTGCTAAAATGAGAAAAAATGAAATGCAAAACATCAGTTCAAATGTGAAAATATTTAAAAATAATATGGATATGCTTTTTTATCTTAACAGACAGAAATATGATATTGTTTTTGATTTGTGGGGCAACTTCAGAACCATTATTATTTCTGTCTTAACAGGTGCTAAATACAGAGTTGGTTTTGTTTACAAATTAAGAAAATTTTTTTATAATATTCCTGTTGCTCCTGACATTATTCCAAAGTATAATGTAAATTATTATTTTGATCTTTTAAAGCCATTGTGCATACAGCCGGATAATGAACAAACAGAAATTTATTATTCCAGAGAAGATGAGCAATATATTACAAATTTTGTTAATGATTTAAAAAAAGATGGATCAAAACTTATTGGTATAAATCCTATGGGCTCCTGGATAACAAAAAGATGGCCGGAAGAAAAATTTATAGAACTGATAAATTTATTATTAAAAGAATTATCAGATATAAAAATTATTTTAATCTGGGGACCCGGAGAGCTTGATTCGGTGTCTAAAATAAAAAGTTTTTTTAAAAATAATAAAGAGGTAATTGTTGCTCCGGAAACAAATATAAATCAACTGGCTGCTCTTATAAAAAAATTAGATGTTTTAGTTACAAATGATGGTGCTCCCAAACATATTGCAGTTGCTGTTGGAACAAAGACGATAACGATTTTTGGACCTACTAATTATAAATCATGGGGTCCTGCAGATGACTTAAGACACATATATATATTTAGTGGAATTGAATGCGCACCCTGTGATAAAATGATATGCAAAGATAAAAATATGGAATGTATGAAAAAAATAGAAGCAAAATATGTTTTTGAAAAGATAAAATTGTTGATTTAATCAGAGAATTAAAAAATTTTATATCTACATATTCAAGGAGGTAAATATGGCTGAGATTGATGTAGATAAAATTTTGGAACAAAGTGAGAAACGGGATAAACAAAAGGAAATAAAATCAAAGACAACATTTGGGATTATAATTGCAGCGGCTGCCCTTGCATTGATTATTATAGCAACATTTATTGTTATTATTGTTTTAGGAGAAAGTTCTGCTAATTATTTCCCTTTGTATGTGGGGGAAAAATTATTATATAATAAAAAAAATATGAGTCCGGAAGAGTGGGAGGTATTAAACAAGACAGAAAAAATAAATGGATATGATTGCAAAATATTAAATAAAACAGATAAGGGAAATTTTTCAACTGTTCAGGAATATTATTTTAAAGGTAAAAAAGGTATTTATAAAGTAGCCAGTTCAAAAGAATTTGGCAAAAAGAAAGATGAAAAATTTATGTTGCTGCCTTCGAGGTTAAAAAAGGGAACAACTTTTAATGCCGGATATTTTAAAGGAAATTTGATAAAAGGTAAAATAATAAACAAAGAAAAATTATCAACTCCCGTGGGGGATGTAGAAGCATTTAAAGTACAATACAGAGCAAATAACTATAGTGTTGATATATGGTTTGCAAAATCAGTTGGCATTATTAAGATTAAAAATAATTTAACCGATTATGAATTAAATTTAATTAGCGAGACAGTAAAATGAAAAAAATAGTTTTAAAGAGAGATTTTTTATTATATTTATTTGCTGCAACTATTTTAACAATTATTATAAGTTTTTCTCTGTTTTCTTTTTTCACTAAAAAAAATATAAATACATTTGAAAAGAAAATAAAGGAGATAACTTCTGATTCTGCTGTATTGGCAGATATTGAAAAGATTATTTATACACATATTGAATTATTAAGACAGATTAGAAATATACCGGAAAAAAACAGTAAAAAAATAACATATCCTAAAATTAAAATTGAAGATACCAGAAAAATTATAGATAAATTATATGATAAAAAGGTCTCGTCTGATTTATACAATGCTCTTGTTTTAAATTATCATGATTTGGTCTGGGAAAATATAAACGATGATAATATAAATAAAATAATTAAACAGGATAAGGATATTCTAAAAAAAATAGATGCTGTTAAGGAAAAAAACAATGCGTTATTAAATCAATTTATATCTAATTTAAATAATATAAAAAGCGGATTGGGGGCATTGCTTGTAATTTCAATAATATCTGTCTTTTTAATTTTTGGATGGGCATTTTATTACTGGTTTAATTCAACAAAATTCATTAATACATTTTTAAAAGAAGCATTGATAGATGATTTTAAAATAATTAAATATGCGGATAATCTTGGAATAAGAGAAGATACAAAAAAATTTATAGAAGACATAAGACAGATAACAGAGGACTATAAAAAAATTGATCAGGAGTTTAATCAGATAAATAAGACATTTCATAATATTATGGATGCAATTATTGAAGTGTCATCAACTGCCGATACCATATCTTCTTCTGCACAGGAACTCGCAAAAAAAATGACAAGTTATATGGACTCGGTAAGAAATACAAGGATAATAACAAAAAACATATCTGATGATATTGAAAAAATAAGAACAGAAACCGGAAGAGGAACTGCTTTTAACAAAAAGATGGAAGAGACAGCAAAAGATGGCGGAGAAAAGATATCAAAAACAATAGATGAAATAAAATCAATAGACAACATTATGACTGAATTAAATGAAGTTGTAAATAAAATGGGGCAAAAAACAGCAGAAATCAGCAAAGTAACCACACTTATAAAAGAAATTGCCGAGCAGACAAATTTACTTGCTTTAAATGCTTCAATTGAAGCTGCGCGCGCAGGTGAGGCGGGAAGAGGTTTTGCCGTCGTTGCGGATGAAATAAGACAACTCGCAGAATCAACCGCAAGTGCTTCCAAAAAAATCTCAGAAGAGATAAAAGATATTAATAAGACAACTGAAATAACAGTAAGTAAAATAAATGAAGCAGCAAAGAGTATAACAGCATGTGTTGAGACAGCAAATAATGCAGGGATTGCATTTGAGAATATTAAGCAGGTTATAGAAGGTTCGGTAAATGCTGCAAATAGTATTTATATGTTAACAACTGATGAAGTTAAAAAAATTCATGAAATAGTAAGTATAATTAGCAAAGTAGAAGCAATGACAGAAGATATGGCAACCAATATTGAAAATATATCAGCATCTATTGAACAGGAAACAGCAAGCATTGAAAATTTGCGCTCAACAATGGAAGATATAAACGAAAAATCAAGAAAAATAAGAACTTCATTTAATAGTTCAGAGAAAAAAATTTCATAAATGTTAAAAAAAATATTTACCATTTTTTTAATTATTTATTTTTTTGGTTGCTTTTTTATGTTATCTGCCCAGGAGGGTTCTCATTCATCCTATGCTTCTGATACTGTTGCGCCGCCAGCTGAGATGTCCTCTGAAAATATCAAGATAATGAAAGGCCCGGAGGAATTAAAAGCAATAACTTCAAAAGATATAATTGGTATAAAACTTATATGGAAACCTTTGCAGGATAAAAATTTTAAATATAATATTTACAGAGCAACATCTGATGCCAGCGAATACATTAAGATAAATAAAGAACCGGTTTTAAGTAATGAATATATTGACAACAACGAAAATTCAACAGTTACTATTTCTGATAAAATAAATTATTTTTATAAAGTAACCGGTGTTGATTTAAATGGGGTTGAAACATCTGACTCACCTGTTATTTCAGCGAAATGGGATGGCCTGTTACTCCCCCCTGATAAAATAATTGCAATCTGCAAATCAAACAGTATTTTGTTAAAATGGGAAAAACCGCTTTCATCAGGCTATTATGATATATATGGTTATAATATTTTCAGGGGACTTACGGATAATGAAAAAAATAAAATAAATAAAAATATAATTAAAACACTGGAGTTTGAAGACAATGCAGATGGGGCAGGACTTACCCAAGGGGTGAAATATTTTTATTACATTCAAACAGTTGATGTAAAGGGTAATACTTCTGCTTTATCAAAAAAAACAGAAGCTGTTCCTTTTACTGCAATTACAGCTCCTAAAAATTTAACAATAACACCTGTTTCTTCTGAGTCAATAAAACTTTTATGGCAAGAGCCGGAGACGCAGGGGACCTATGGGATAAAGGGATATAATATTTATCGTTCTACTGATGCAAATATGTTTCCGGATAAACCAATTAATGAAGTCCTGGCAAAACCACTACAGGATGAAACAGGTAAATATTTTTATTTTGATAATATTATAAACAGTGAAAATCCGCCGATACCTGGTGTAACATATTATTATAAAGTCGTGCCTATTGATGCACAGGGGAATACAGGTGCTTCATCTTCTGTTTTATCTTCAAAGATTGAATTTGCAGAAGTTAAAAAAAGTGGAATTATATCTTATGATATATCTGAATTTGGATTACCGCCTGATTCAGTGCTGGAGTTAAGTGGTTTAAAAACTATTTCTCTAACGCTTTCAAACAGATGGTATGAAATAACAATTCCAGACAGAAATAATACTATTGCAGAACCAAAGATAGAACAACCTTTGCGTATTATGTTAAAAGGTCATATAGGAAAGAAAATATTCATTGATATTAATTACGATGATAGTGATGCTGCAAGAATTGCTTCTGAAGACAAAAAGATATCTGTAAAATATCAGGGAGATAAGGATGAAACATTACAGGAAGTTTCTTTTGGCGATATGTCATTTGATTTACCAACAACAAGATATGTCAGGCCTCCACAATCGCTTTTTGGTATAAAAAGCAGGGTTTCATTGCTGGATAATAAATTACGAATGATGTTTGGGTGGGCACAGCCCAAAGGTGTCACAGAAAAACAATATTTTAAAGGAACATTAAGAGAAAAAGAAACAAATAATAAACCAGGAACAACTTTAAGAGATACTGATTTCATAAAAAACCAGTATTTTTATTTAACAAGAGATTATACAAAAATAACAGGACTTAATCCTTTTTATACAGGACCACAGATATCAGTGGTCCCAGGTTCTGTTATGATTTATATTGATGAAGGGACAACAAGTTCCTATACATCCAACACAATATTTTCAACCCCAACAGGTAAATATAGATTTAATATAAGAACACTTGGAACAGACTATACAGTTGATTATAAAACTGGAATAATAAAATTTAATAGCTATATCCCGGCAAATTATATAATTGCTGTTGCCTATAGATTGACCAATGGAGAAAGTGTTGGTTATACATCTTCAGGATTGTTTGATTTTAATGAAGCAAATCTTGTATCAGCATCTGATGGTATAACTACGAATTCAGCACATTTAATAAAATCCAGCCAAACAGATATTTCTCATGCTGTAATGAATTATTATTATATGGGTGAAACACAAATTTATAATCCAATGACTGATACTGGTTATTTTGATATAAAACTTTATAAAGCAGGAAATCCTCAGATACTACCAAGACCATGGGAAAAAGATGCTGATAAATTTTATGAAATTGATGCAGACACAGGAATAATTAAATTCAAAGCATTTTATCCATTTACAGAAAATTCAACAGATCCGCGATATTTTGGAGCAACAGGCACAGAATCAACAACTGGAGCCGGGAACGATGCTTATAATATTGAACAAGGTGCAGCAAGGTCTAATTTTACCATTGAATTAAAATACAGGTATAATGTTTCTTCTTATCGACTTGATAATTCACCTGTTGTTGCTGGCAGCGAAATAGTTCGTATAGATGGAGTAAAACAGAAAAAAGATGTTGATTATCAGATAATATACGAATCAGGTGAAATAATTTTTCTGGATAAATCCAAAATAAGAGATGATTCATTAATAGAAATAATTTACGATTATTCACCATTTATACAGGTGTTTGATAATTCAATCTGGGGTGGAAGAACTGAATATCAATTATTTGAAAATTTAATTTTCGGGACAACTTATTTAAATAAGACATCTACAAAACCAAGTACAATTCCAGATGCAAGAAATACAGATAATTCTTTTTCAACGCCTTTTTCATCTTATATACTTGACGCTGATTTTAAATTTGATTTAAAGAGGGATAATTTAAATTATATTATAAATTCCCTGCCGATTATAAATGATATCAATTTACCTGTTGATATGAATTTAACAGGTGAGATTGCTCATAGTGACCTGAATTCAAACATATATGATATTCATAATGAAAAAGGTGTTGCAATGATTGATGATATGGAAGGCGCTGATAATATAAGGTCACTTACAATGGCAAGAAATTACTGGTTTCCTGCTGCTATGCCTATAGGTATGCAGCCAGAATACAGAACATACTGTTACAAAGATGATTATACAGGATATGGACACGAAGTTGTAACTTCACAGACAACTGTGCAGACACAAAAACCAATACTTACACTTGCTTATTCCGGATTAACAGAGCAGCGTTGGGATTCTTTTAGATATGTTGTTTCAACAACCGGAGAAAGTTTCAGAAATTATACATATATGGAATTATGGGTGCGTGTGGTAAATGGAAACAGACCGGTAAAAATGGATATTGATATAGGAGTTATAAGCGAAGATTCAAATGGTAATAATTCTTTTTCATATAATATAGATTCCAGTAATTTAAGGGATAGCGAAGATATAGAACCAGTAAACGGAAAACTTGATAATGGAGAAGATACTGGAATAAGCAGTGGAATATATCCACCTAATCCTGATTACTGGGGCAGGGGCAACAATGTGTTGGATACAGAAGATATGAATAATAATGGCCGTCTTGATACAGATGAGAAGTATTACAGATTTTCTACATCTGCAGTTGGTGATGGTATTGCATATCCGGAACTTGAAATACCTGCAAATGGTGAGTGGAAAAACATAAGAATACCCATTTATAAATTTTCAAGCGGTGTTAACCTGGCTTATGAGGACCGCCTTGACCCGTCCCTATCAAATTCACGTTTTATGGCTCTTGTTAAACATATCAGAATAACAGTAAAAGGTTCATCTTCTTTACCTGCAAATGGAACAATTGAAATAGAATCAGTAAAATTTATTGGAAATGCATGGGCATTAAAAGTCAAACCATCTTATGATATGGCGGGTAATTATATAACATCTCCGGATACAAATAAATTTAATATATATACAATAAACAGGAATACTGACTCATCATATATACCCAATGTTGATTTTTATGATTACAAAACAGAGTCAGACAAGGATTATGAAAAATCACTGGCAATGGAATATAAACTGACAAATTATGATTTAAGTTCAGGACAGTCGATTTATTATGCTGTTAAAAATTTTACAGGCTCCACCGGTTATGATTTCAGGTCATATAAAAATTTAAAAATTGATTTATTTTTTAAGAAAAAAGTTACAGGTATTACAGGTAGAGTTCTATTTATAAGATTTATTACAAATGCAGCAGATGAAAATAATGATTATTATCAGTATAATGAAATAATTGATGACATTCCTGCCGGCACCTGGAAAACAATAGAATTTAAAATAGATGGTTCAGATAAAAAAAGGTCTTCCCCGGTTGGAAATCCTAATTTAAGAAAAGTGATACAGGTCGTTGTTGGAGTTATAAACCCAACTAATTTTCTTGCTGATGAGATTATTTATTTAAATAATATACGTTTAACAGACCCGGAACCCAAAATCGGTAATGCATTATATTTAGAGTCAAATATGAACTGGAGTGGTTTAATGAATGCTAAATATACTTTTGAAGACCAGGAGACAGATTTTAATACATTGGATGATATAGGTAAATCACAATTAAAATCACATATCACAAACTCAATATTTACAGCAAATACAAATTTGATACCTGTAATGCCTATGAATTATAGATTCAGCAGAATACAATCATACGTAGAGGATAAATATAAAAATGATGCATCATATACTGATAACTTTACAAAAAGTGACAGTGATACAGTAGAGCATAGTGGCGGTGTGGGTTTTAATGCAATACCGGGGCTTAATTTTAATACAAACTCAGGTTACTATGATACAAAGTTTACATATTATGGAATTTATGTTTATCAAACAAAAAGACAGGAAAGGTTTTTAATAAAACCAGGAGCTACCTGGACCGCTCCAAACCAATTTTTATTTTTACCCCTTGGCTCAAATGTGTTTGACGCATGGATGGAACTTGAAGATATCAGAGAAGACTATTTTTATCCTTATTCAGTAACAATTTCAGCATCTTACTATGATTCTTGGAAACAAAATATTGAACAGTATTACAGATGGAATGGAAATTACAATTTCTGGATATTTAACATAAATCCATCTTATGAGTACAGATTTGAACAGGAAAGAGGTAATTTAGCAAGTATGTTTGAATATTATAAAGAAAGAATAGGAGATTTTAATTATTCAAGTAAATTTCTTGTTTTAAGATATAGTATAACTCCACAGATTAGTTTTAAAATAAATGATTTATGGATTTTTTCTCCTGGTATTAATTATTCTGCGAATCATAATATGGATTATACAACAAGTATATTAAAAACAACCGGAAAACTTGGCTTTTCAACCGCTGTGTTTTTATCACGTATTTTATCAGTAATACCGGATATTGTTGAATATTCTTTTAATATAGATATAACTGAGAATTATGATAGGAGATATGATTTAAATTCATTTGAAAAGTTTGAGGCTTTAACATTTGAGCGTAGGTGGAATATATTTTTGTTTCAAATGCTTTATGATGAAAATGAAATGGAAATATTTGAAAAATTATCTTATAATGGCACAATTAATTTTAATCATACTTTGCGTTTAAATGAAGTAAAATTTGGTGATATTTTTGGTTTTACCCCTTATGCAACATATACAAAAACAAGAGCCTCGTCAGGCAGGTCTTTGCTTGATCCGTCAGAAACATACAGATTACAAATATCAAATATTCAGATAAAAAAGATAACAATACCCGGACTTGAATTTTTAATAAAAGATAAAACAATTTCTGCAAATTACACATACAGCAGAACATTAAACAGAAACGCGTTGAATCTTGATGAAATTTTTAGAGATACTGAAACACAAAACGGAGATATTACTTTATATTTTGGTGAGTCGGACTTAGGAAAAATAAATGGGAATTTAAGTTTGAGCGGTTCAAATACAAATTCAAAAGAAAGGGCAGTTAAAACATGGAATAATTCTTTTGCCCCGGCGATAAATCTAAATTACCTGTTAAAAATAGAAAATCCAATAACTCTGTGGGATTGGCTGCCTTTTATAGGTGGTAAAGTTATTAAGTTTGAACAAAATTTGAATTTGTATTCAACTATCCAGGCAACTATTTCCAATGGTTTGAGTTCGAGTAACGTAAGAACATCAACAGGAAATTATTCTTTATCATTAGGTTCAAAATATAATGTTTTACAAAATATAAGGGCTGATGCAAATATTAAGTATTCTTATGTAAAAGATTATGTAAATAATAATAATACTTATCATCAACTGGATATTACAGCAAGAGTGGATATAGAATTTTAGGAGGAAATTTTTAATGAAAAGGATTTTGTTTTTAATAATTTTAATAAATTTGTTTTTAAATTTATTATATGGTGCAACACCTGCTGCGCCAACTTCTGTTAATCTTACTTTTGATGGCACTAATATAATTATTAGCTGGGTGTCTTCAACGGCTTCTGATATAATGCATTATACAATTTTAAGGGGAGATAATGCAAATATAACAGAGGCAACAGCATCATATATTACAAATACAGCTGGCAATGTTACAAGTTTTGTTGATAATACTGCAGATACTTTTTCAGCTTATTATTACAGGTTATTGGCAGTAAACACATCAAGTGAAAAATCCTCTCTGACAACAGCTGTAAAAACCAATCCAAGACCACCTGTTGATATTTCAATAACACCATTTAATTCAAAAGTGTTTTTAAGATGGACAAATGATTATTCAGGTGCAATTTCAAGTTATAATATTTATCGTTCATCAACCGGTGGCGCTAATTTTAGCAATGTTATTTCTGTTTCAAATAATGAATACATTGATACGCAGGTAGTAAATGGCATCACTTATTTATATAAAATTGCAGCTTTATATAATGGCGAAGGTGCGTATTCTATAACAAAAACTGCTATACCTTTTGTTGCGCCATTTGCACCCAAGAATTTATCAGGAACTGCAACAGGGACTGATGTTAAATTATTATGGTCAGATACAAATATATGGGGAACTTATGATATTGCAGGATATAATATTTACAGAGCAACGGATGCAACAGGTCCATTTGTTCCTGTTGCTGGTTTTGAACCAACAACTACAATTACTTCATACACTGATTCAGGACTTACAAGCGCAAAAAGATATTATTATAAGGTAATAGCGCTTGATATTAATTCAAATACATCAACTGCATCATATTGTAGTGTATACGTCCCGGATGGTATATCAACACCGCAGGGGCTTTCTATTACTTCATATACTTCAAATAAAGTTAATTTAACGTGGCAGGCAAATGATAGCGGTGAAAATATTAATTATTATAAAATTTATAGAGATGGGGTGGAATTATCAAATTCATATTCAAATGTATTTATAGACACCACTGTGACAACAGGAGAGTCATATGTTTATAATATAACTGCTTTTAGAAATCCTGCGGAGTCAGGATTTTCAAATCCTGTTTATGTAACAGTTGTTCCTGCTGCGCCTGTAAATTTTACTGTAGAAAAAGCAAATACAATAGGCGCTCTGGTGCTTCAATGGAGCCCTGCTGCAGATGAAATTGCAAATGAATATTATATTTACAGGTCAACAGATGCAGTAAATTATGTAAATATAACTATGACTTCTTTAACGTCATATACAGATTCAGAAGTAACAACAGGGATTGTGCATTATTATAAAATTGCTGCATATTATGACATAGAAGGAAGATTCACAGATGTTGTTTCTGCAATCCCTGTAACATTACCTGCAGAACCATCAGGTTTTTCCGGCAATGCTTTTAATGGTTATGTTTATCTTTTCTGGGATAAAAATACTGCATATGATATTACTTCATTTAATTTATACAGGTCAACAAACAATCAAAATTATTTAAAAATTACAACGACTGTAAATGATTATTATTATGATACAGGACTTACAAATAATACAGGTTATTTTTATAAAGTTCAGGCAAATAATTTTTATGGTTCATCAAATACTGTAACTTCTTATGTTTTAAATATTACACCTACTGCATCAGCACCACCTGAGGCACCGTATAATTTAGAAGCAACATCATCAGGGGATGGAAGAATAAAATTAAATTGGCAGATGAATTATTCATCAAATTTAAAACACTATAAAATTTATCGGGCAACTTATGCAGAAGCAGATGTTTTTTACAACACAACTTCTGCAAACTCAAATATTTACTATGATACGATTATGACAACATTAAATGTTTCTTCGGTTTCTAATACAACGACTTATTTTTATCGGGTTTCTGCGGTTGATAATAATTCAGTGGAAAGTTCTGCTTCAAATACATCATCATCATACGCATTTATTAGACCTGCATCAATTGATACTGCAGAGATAAGTCATATATTCAATGGCGCACTTTTGGTATGGAATGCTCCTTCTGATCCATATACTTTTACACGAAATGTTTATACTTATAATATTTACAGAGCAACAGATGCATACAGCACTTATACATTGATAGCACCACTTATTATAAATAGTTTTTATGCTGATTATAATTTGAATACCGGAGTTGCTAAGTATTATTACAAAATAAAAACCATTGATTCTATGGATAACGAAGATGCAGGCAATAATTATTATGAATTTGAATTTACAAATTATAAAGAACCACCGCCAACGCTTGTTGCAAAGGCAGGCGATAAAAAAGTTTATTTGTTCTGGTCGCGGGTATTACCTGATTCATATAATATATATAGAAGAAAAGAGGGGGAAGAATATGGCGCACCCATTGCTTATGGGCTTCCTTATGATGGCCGTGAATACATGGATACCTCTGGTCTTGTAAATGGTACTAATTATTATTATTCCATTGCATCAGTTACAGAAGCAGGCGAAGGACCAAAATCAAATGAAGTTGTAGCCCGACCTTATGAGCCAGCAAAACTTACCCCCGGTGCTAAAGTTACTTATGAAATTTTAAATAAAAAAGATGTTTTATTAAACTGGGATGCAGCAATACCAGGCGGTGTAAATGGATATGATTTAATTGGATATAATGTGTATAGAAGTTCTGATAATGGAGCGAATTATGTAAAATTGACAACAACTGCAGATAACACATTTACTGATACTGCAACAAACTGGGATAATATTTATTATTATTTAATAAAGACGCTTGATACAGCAGGTAATGAAGATGGAATTTATCCTTTTGTAAAAGTTGAATTGCCGCTTCCTAAAAACAGATTAAGGGTTTATTCAAATTTAATTGATTTAGCCAAAGCGCACCAGTTAAAACTGCGTTATATAATAGTAAAAAATGGAAGGATAAAAGTAAATATTTATACATTAAGCGGAAGTTTTGTCAGAAATTTAATTGACTTGGAATATACAAGTCCTGTTTCAGAAACAGAACCATACGAAAGTCCTGATTTTTACTGGGATGGCAAAAATGAACAGGGTAAAATTGTATCATCAGGTGTTTATTTGATTGTTCTTGAAATAGGAAATGAGAGAGTAATAGAGAAGACTGCAGTGGTGAGATGAAGTGAAATGTGGAATGTGGAATGTAAAATGTAAGAAAGATATTTGCGGTTGTCGATTTTCGGTTTACGATTTTTTAAATCTGAAGATTATAGATTATAATATTCGAAGATACAATAACTACCTTGCTAATCGGTGATTGTTTATTGCTGATTGAAAACAAATAAAAACCAACAACAAATAAACAGAAAATAAGGAGAAAAAATTGGGTGTGATTAAGGTTTTAGCAGATAATGTAATAAATCAAATTGCAGCAGGTGAAGTTGTAACAAGACCTGCATCCTGTGTAAAAGAACTTGTAGAAAATTCAATAGATGCAAATGCACAGCATATAACTATAAATATTATTGCCGCTGGAAAAAAATTAATAGAAATAAAAGATGATGGCTGCGGTATGGATGAAGTTGACTGTGAAAATGCTTTTTTACGTCATGCCACAAGTAAAATTACAAGTATTGATGATTTGAATTATGTAGAAACAATGGGCTTTCGCGGGGAAGCACTTGCTGCTATTTCTTCTGTATCCCGTGTTGAAATAATGACAAAAACCGAAAATGATAATTTAGGGACATTTTTATATCTTGAAGCAGGTAAAATAAAGAAAAAAGAAAAAGTAGCAATAAATAAAGGGACTGCAATAAAAGTAATGGATTTATTTTTTAATACTCCAGCACGGCTTAAATTTTTAAAAACAAATTACACAGAAGAATTACATATCATAGAGACAGTTCTTGGAATTGCTCTGGCTAATATAGGAATTTCATTTAAATTAATAACGGATGAAAAGGAAATTTTATTTTTCCCAAAAGATGCAGATTTAAAAGAACGCATAAGATTATATTTTAATAAAGAAATTTCTGATAATCTTATTGAAATAAATAATTTATCTGACAACATAAAAGTATACGGTTTTGTAGGCAAACCTCAGATTTCAAGAAATGATAGAAATGCACAATTTTTATTTGTTAATAAAAGAAACGTGACCAGCAAAAGATTAAATTATGCTATTTATGATGGATTCTCAACTCATCTTATGAAAGGCAAATATCCTGTCTCTTTTATTTTTATTGATATAAATCCTTCTTTGATTGATGTAAATGTTCATCCAACAAAAGCAGAGGTTAAATTTAAAGACGAAGGAAAAATATACAATATGATAAAACAGGCAGTGGCTGATGGCCTTTTATATTCTGATTTAAGTGTGCAACAACCGGCGATAAATTCTGTTTATGATGTAAAAAAGGAAATAGAAAATTCAATAAAAGATTATTTTATAAATGAGGCAGATGCCAACCCCCAAACTCTGTTTAAATCCAAACCGTTCGAAGTAAAACATCAGGACAAAAAAATTGAAGTTAAATCAGATTCAAAAGAATATTTATATATTAAAGTAATTGGGCAATTAAACAAGACATATATAATAGGCGAAGATGATGAAAACCTGGTTTTAATTGACCAGCATGCAGCACATGAAAAAGTTCTTTATGAAAAAATAACAAAAGAAATAAATAATGATAATGTTAGGTTGCAGGAACTTCTCATTCCTGAGATAATAGAAGTAAATCAACATGAAAAAAAGATAATACAGAATAATATAAGTGTTTTTAAGAAAATAGGTTTTGAAATAGAAGAATTTGGTGAAAAGGAATTTAAAATAACAACACATCCGGTGATAATAAGGTCAAAAGCAGCAACCTTGTTTGTGCGGGAAGCAATATCTCTTTTAATTGAAAAAGAAAAAGCTGAAAACGAAGAAGTGTTAAAAAAGATAATATCAACCCTTGCCTGCAGAGCAGCATTAAAAGCAGGTGATGAACTTTCAAATCAGGAAATAGAAGGACTTTTAAAAGAATATTTTGAGATTTCATCGCCCTATTCCTGCCCGCACGGCAGACCTGCAATTATAAAAATTTCTTTTTATGAACTGGAAAAGATGTTTAAGAGGAAAATATAAAATAATTTCAGTTTTGTAAGAATTGAAAAACATGCAGTTATTTTTCTACAGGGTAGTTATATTCGTTCCATTTATTCCAGCCGCCAAAAAATATAGCGATATTTCTGTATCCCATATCAAAAAGTTTATAGGAAACTTTGTCGGATAAATGGCATCCGATTCCATGACAATAAGTGACAAGAATTTTACCTTTTAATTTATTTTTTAAATCATTAATTTCTTCCGGGGTTGCGTTTGTAGGTATTGAAATTGATCCCTTTATATGAGATTCATTGTATTCAACCCTGCTTCTTGCATCTATAAAAACCGCTCTGCCACTGTCATAAAGGAATTTTGCAGCATCAATTTCTATTTTATAGATTTCATCTTTTGAGTTTATTGCTTTAAATAAATAATTAAAATTATTATCTTTATCTGCTTCTTCGTTTTGTATAATTTTAATAACAGGGGTAAATGTCGGTCTTGGAGTTACATTTACCGGACTTTCAAATTTTATATCACCAACAGATGCAGGATTTATTGGTATTTCCTTTTTAATACTTCCTGATTCATTTGTTATTACAAAAGATTTTTGAGTTACAATAGAGTTTGGCTGTTTACTTATATTTATATAATTTTTAATTTGTATTTTTGATAATTTAAAAAAGGTAAACAAAAGAATAATAAGAAAAATAATGATAGAAATAATAATTATCAATATATTAACCTGTTTTTTTGTTTTTTTAATTTTTTTCTTCATAATTTTAATCCTTAAAATGGTTTAATAAAATATATTCTTTTATAACTTAAAAGTCAAGCAATAAAATGTTATTTATGTATCTCCTCAGTTATGGTAGGTTTTTATAAAATATAAAGTAAATTTTTTTGTTGTACTTTTTTACATTAATAAAATCTCCCCCTACCCCTCTTTAAAAACTGTCCATTACCCATAAGTATTAAGAAGCAGGTATACCGCTGATTTTTTCGTAAAAAACGGTTGAGAAAAAGTCATGCAGAGAATAGAATTTACAGTCAAAAGTAGGCGAGGCTTACGCAACAATCCTTAGATAGGATTAAGAAGGGCGTTAAAATTGGGAGTAAGTAAAATAGACAACGCCACAAATCGCCCGTAATTTCCCTCAAAAATCAGGATATACCTGCTTCTTATTAAAAAAGAAGATGTGGGTAATGGACAGTTTCTAAAGGGAGATTAAGAGGGATTTTCAATTTTTATTATCACCTCCTATAACTGAGGCGTTACTTATTTATCGTGTATTTTAATAGATAACACTTAAAATTTTTTTATGAAAAATCACATATTTTTAAATAAATAATGGATATTTAATATAAATATTAAATATAAAAAATATAATTTAATTAATTTAGAAAAAATCTTGGTAATGTAAAATAAATTGTGTAAAAAAGATTGAAATAAAAAAAGGAAGGGTGTATTCTTCCTAATAGAAAAAAATGGGGGGTATACAGATGTATACC
>Ga0209381_1001318_pt1 | contig 41786 bp, 33 predicted proteins | sample DewCreD2012metaG_FD_184111 | JGI IMG/M metagenome (GOLD analysis project Ga0209381, IMG submission 184111) | Hot spring sediment bacterial and archeal communities from British Columbia, Canada, to study Microbial Dark Matter (Phase II) - Dewar... ... | reverse complement strand
GTCCATGCTGATGATCAATGCCCATCATCTCGCCTCCCAACCCCTTCAGGCTCATCTTGTGTGAGAATCCATGCCCGCCTTCAGGCTCATCTTGCATGAGACAAGACTGGCTTACGCTCCTGACGGCAGAGTTGGAGTATGGTACGGGCGCACGCCCTGAGGCTCACGCCACTGGGGCGGGCAGAATCGGGGCTTGGTGCGGGCCTGGAGGTATGTCCCGCAAGGGCGCACACGCAGGTCCTCCCCTACAAGACGCGATTGCCTGGAAGAGGGGGCAGCGGGTGAAGGGCGCCCAGGCCGACAGGAATGTCGGCCGGCAGACAAGAATGTCTGCCCCACAGGCAAAGCCTGCCCCACAAAACTCGGCCACGGACAAGAATGTCAGCCCACAAAGAGAGCTTGGCCCAAAAGCAGCAGGTTTGCACGAGGCAAACTTAGTGCGCGTGCGGGCGGAACTCGCGGCCCAAGTCCGGCCAGCAGCTGTCTTCCTCCTCTTCCAGGGTTTGAGCCGAGGGCGCCGTAGCGCCCGCAGCGGCGGGCCGCACAAACTTCGGGTCCAGAATCTGAGCGATCCGGTCCCTCATTTCTCTCAGGTGGAACTGAGTGGTGCGGTCCGTGGCAGCGGCGATCCGCCCGGCAATCAGCGAATCAATGGCCCGCAACTCGCCGCGGAACAACGCCCGAGTATCGTCGCTGGGACCGGTTCCGCTGCGAGGGTTCAACCGCTCGTCCAGCATGTCGAGATAGGCCCTCTGCAAGTTTCTACGATATGGGTCAATCACCGGCGAGGCCGAGTTCAGCTCAGTGAAGATTCCCTGGCGCAGGTCCGCCAGGAACTCCACGGGCCGGTAGGCTGTGTTTCCGTCGAGCGCCTGCTGCTCTTGCAGGCGTGTCATCCGGGTTGGAGACAGCAGCGACGTCAGCGCCGACCGCTGCAACGTCAGCACCCGGTTCAGAGCGCCGGTGGGCTCGATCCTGCGGATGATCTCAGGCCGAACCACCCAGTCGGGTGTTGCAAACACAGTCTTGTTCAAGAACTCCACGGCTGCCTTCTGCCGCGCCCGGGAGACCGGGGTAAACGCCAACCCCGGCTGTCCACCCACCCGGTTCTGCGAGTCGAATCCTCCCACCAGAGCCGCCACGTGCCCCAGCTCGCGGCTCCACTGGCCGAGCACCGCGGCATACACCACTCCCAACTCTTCATAGTTCTCGCCTTCTTTGGGCACCGCCGTCAAGAGCATGTCCAGAGCCCGGCGGATGTTCTTCGTACCGAGCGTGGTGGCTTGCACCGGATCCGAGTCGCCGACCGCCTCAGTATTCTCTCCTGGGTCGGCGCCTGCCGCGCGAGCCGTGGAGAATCGTAGCCAGGGCGTCGTTTCCTGAATCTTCAGCCATTCATTCAGGGTTTTCTTCTCCTCCTCGGGCGCCGCGGCTCCCGGAATTGGCTTGTAGCCCCACATGATGGAAAACTTGTCGTACGGGCCGATGCGTGGAATGAAAAGCTCGGGAGGAATCTTGTCCTCCGGCTGCGCCACGTAGTTGAAGCGGCAGTAATCCATGAGCGTCGGCGTATGGCCCATGGTGCGCAGCCACTCCGGATCCCGGATCTTTTCAATGGGATAAGTGGAGCTGGCCTTGAAGTTATGGGGGAGTCCAAGCGTGTGACCCACCTCGTGGGTGACGACATAGGCGATCAGCTCTCCCATTAAGTCATCGGGCAAGGGCAGCTTTGCGGCGCGGGGGTCAAGCGGGCCCACCTGTGAGAAATACCAATCACGCAACAGCTCCAGAACGTTGTGGTAGACCTGGATGTCCGCGTCCAGGACTTCGCCGCTGCGGGGGTCGTGGATATTGGGACCCATGGCGTTGCGGGTGGTGGAGGGCAACCAACGCACCACCGAATAGCGCGCATCCTCGGGGCTCCAGTCCGGATCCTCCTCGGGGGAAGGCGCCTCCTTGGCGATGATGGCGTGCCGGAAGCCTGCCTCCTCAAAGGCCGGCTGCCATGCCTCGATGCCCTTCTTGACGTAGGGTACCCACTTGGCGGGCGTTGCCGGATCGACGTAATAGACGATCGGTTTCACCGGTTCGCTCACCGCCGCCGTGGGGTCCTTCTTCTCCAGCCGCCAACGCACGATATAGCGACGCTCCGTTGCGCGGTGTTCGTTGGCCCCATAGTCGTACCGGCGGATGGAGAAGTATCCCAGGCGTTCGTCGGCCAGCCGGGGCATCATGGGCTTTTCCGGCAGGCGCACCATGCTGTGGTGCAGCACGACCGTGCCGGTGTTTTGCCGCATCCGGCCCGCGCCCGGCTGGGACGGGGTAGGGGCCGGGGGACCGGCCGGGGTTGCATCCAACGGGATCGTAAAAGTCTGCGTGGCCTCGACATTGATGTTCTCCGGGAAGGCCGCGATGCGCTCGATGAAGGAACGCGAGGCGTCAAAGCCGCGGGCGCCCAGGATGCGGCGCGGGCTGAACTCGGCCACCTCCGTCGTGAACAGGCGCGTGACGTCGATGACCGGAGCGTCGTCCTTGCCGATCGCCTCGATGTTGAACGCCATCAGGATCGACTCGTTGTTGGCCGCTCGCACGGCGCGCGAGATCGGCTCTTTTTCATCCGCCACCATCTCATAGGAAACGCTGCGCAGCAGCACCCGGCGGTCGCGCCGCTCCCAGCGGACCACGCGGTTGGCGACCGCGGTACCGCCGTAGCCGGCGCCCAGGGTCGTCTTGGAGAGGGTCACCACCCACAAGAACTCGCGGCCGAACTCGCTTTTGGGGATCTCGTAGTACAGCCGGTCCCGCAACTGGTGGACCGTGAAGACGCCCTTGCGGGTCTTGGCTTCCGAGGTGATGACCTTCTCGTAGGGCCGCGGCGCGGCCGGCTCCTGGGTCTTGACCGCCGCCGGGGCCGGCGGAGCGGGTTCCGCCTGGGGCGCAGGCTGCTCCTCCTGAGCCCAAATCATTGCAGCGCCCAACAGGGCGAGCACGAGACAACGCTTCATGGTCCAATTCCTCCTCTTCGACCGGCGCAACCCGCGCCGGATCGTTGCCCGGCGGAAGCGCCGTACCCACTATGACCGATAGAATAACCCGAACGGCGGAGAGCCACATCCGGGAAGAGTCTGCGCATGGGCAGACACGACTCCCCTCCCCGCCAGCTCCGATTCCCGCCCCGCTTCAGCGGACCAGCTCCGGCGGGAAATCCGCGGCCTTGGAGCCCGTCTTCCTGCGCAGGTTGGACTGGCCGCCCCGGTCCGGGTAGAGCGGAATCTGCATGCCCCCCGTTCGCTCCAGAACCTCGAACAGGCGCTGGTTCATCGAGCGCACCACTGGAGCGTGTTCCTTGCTGAAGATCAGGTTGTTGGATTCGAGCGGGTCGGACTGCAAGTCGTACAACTCATCGGTGTCCCACAGGCCGTGCACCCGAATGTATTTGTAGCGGTCGGTGCGCAAGGCGTGAATCGTGGGCGTATGAGGGTAGTTCCGCTCCCAGTAATACTCATAAAGGAGTTCTTTGCGCCAGCCGGAGGTTTCTCCCCGCGCCAGCGGCAGCAAGCTTGCGCCGTCCAATCCCGGCGGCGGAGTCAAGCCCGCGGCGTCCATCACCGTGGGCATGATGTCCAGGTTGGCCACCATGGCTTCCACCGTCTTTCCCCGGCCGAATAGCTCCGGGCACCGCGCCAGCATAGGCACCCGCATGGACTCTTCGTAAGCCGTGCGCTTGTCGATCAGCCCGTGCTCGCCGAAGGCGAACCCGTTGTCGCCCATGTAGATCACCAGCGTGGAATCCAGCTCGCCCCTTTCGCGCAGCGCTTCCATGACTCGCCCCAGGCTCTCATCCACCGCCAACAGGGTTTCCGCATAGCGCTTGTAATACTCGGCGATGTCCAGATCGGAATGGTAGGGGAAATCCACTCCGTGCCAGCTATTGCGCTGGTTCTGGACCCACATGGGCCGCCCGCGGGCCATTGTGCCCGAAGCGGCCATGGTTGCCGGGTACTCAAAGACTTCTTTGGCGTAGCGCCCTTTGTGACGCTCCGCGGGGATGAACTCCGAGTGCACCGCCTTATGGGACAGGTACAGGAAGTAGGGCTGATCGCGCCCGATCTGCCTGAGCCAGTCCAGCGCGTAGTCGGTAAGTTCGTCCGTGATGTAACCCTTCTGCGGAACCCGTTTGCCGTCCACGTTCAGGCCGTTCTTGCTGGGCAAGTAAGTTCCCTGCCCCAGAAAGCTGACCCAGCGGTCGAAGCCCGGCTGCGGGTCATCGCTCACGTTGCCCATGTGCCACTTGCCGAAGAAGCCGGTCTTGTATCCGGCCTTCTGCAAATACTGAGGGAAGAACGTGGTCCCAGGCGGGATGGGCGTGTTATTGTCCACGATCTTGTGGCGGTGGGCGTATACGCCGGTGAGGATGGTGGCGCGGCTGGGCGAACAGAGAGCGGTTGTTACAAAAGCATTCTTAAAGTGGACTCCTTCCCGCGCCATGGCGTCCATGTGAGGAGTCTGGAGCCACTTCTGCCCCCTCAAGAAGCCCATGGCATCGTAGCGGTGGTCGTCGGTCAGGATGAAGATAACGTTGCGCGGCCGTGAGGCGGCGCCTCGAGCGAGGCGCGCCCCCGCGGCCAGCCCTAGTCCGGTGAGAATAGCGGTCCTTCGGTCCATGCCCGCCAGCTTACAACAGCCGGGGCCGGCTCGTCCTATAAGATTGGCCTTTGCGGCGCGTTGGCGGCCGCCAGAACCTCAAGGCAGATGCAGCAGCCGCGGCCGCTAGCCAGGCCACTTCGTCAGACGCTGACCACGGGGCACGGCGACTGGCGGATGATGGCGTACGCGTTGGTGCGCAAGCGGCCGAACACCCCGGCCGCCGAGCCTCGGCCGATCACCAGCACGTCCGCGCCGAGGCGTTTGGCAACCGAACAGACCACTCGGGGCGCATCGCCATCCTCGATAAGCACTTCCGCCTTCGAGCCTGCTTGCTCCTGGAGCTTTGCAATCTCCGCGCGGGCCTGTTCTGCCAGGTGGGTCCGCCAGTCCGGATCGAAGTATTCGCCGGCCCGGCCCTCTAGGGAAGGCGTCGCGTGGATGATCCACAGCCGGGCGTCGCAGGCCGAAGCCAGCCACGCCGCCCAACTCAGCGGTTCCACCGCCTGCGGGCTGAGGTCCACCGCCACCAGCACGTTGCGGAACGTGATCCGCTCCAAGGGAGGGGCTTCCTCCAAATGCACACCGGTCCACACCGGACGGTCCGCGTCGTGGAGAACCTTGGCCGTGACTGAGCCGAGAATGAACCGGCGGAACGGCCCGTAGCCGTGGGTCGGCATGACGATCAGATCCACCTGCTCTTTTTCGGCGTATTCGACGATCTTGCGGGCTGGATCGCCCTCCAGCAGGACCCGGTTGACGCGGACCCCCGCCAGCTCCTCTTGCAAGACGGCATCCAGGTCGCTCTGCGCTTGCCGCGTGCGGGCAGCGTACAGCTCGTTGAGCACCGAGCCGCCCACTTCGAGCACGCTGAATTCGTAATGCGGAGGCGGCAAGACATGCAGCACGGTGACCTCCGAGCCGAAGCGCCGCGCCAGAGCCTCCGCGTAGCGGGCTGCCCCACGGCAGCGTCCTGAAAAGTCAACGGGCAGCAGGATCTTCGACATGGCAGGCATAGCAACCTCCCTCCGCCCAACAGACTATCAAGTTGAGCCCGTTTACTGCTGGGCCGCCGGTTCCAGGCCGAGATCCGCCAGAATCTTGGGCGCCTCTTCTCCCATGGCCAGGATCTGATGGCAACTGCTGCAATCCTGGCGCACCACCGCGCCGCCGCTGCTTTTGTGCTGATCGTCGTGGCAGCGGAAACAACCCGGGAAATCCGTATGCCCAATGTTATTCGGGTAGGTGCCCCACTGCACCTTCATCGCCGGGAATACGTTGCGGCGGTAGATGGCCACGATGCCGTCGGCGGCGCGCTTGATTTCCGCCTTGCGGGTCTTGGATAACTCTGGGTACTGCTCCCGGTAAAAGCTCTCGAGCTGGCTGCGGATGGAGGATTCCGCCTGCTGGCTGCTGGGGTAGTCCGCCTTCAGAAGCTCCACCGCTTTCTTGCGGACATAAGGCAGCGATTGCGGAATATCGCCGGCCGAGATGGCCTCATCCACGGACCGTTCCGGCAGGGAGAAGGCGTGCGTGGGCCGGTTGTGGCAGTCCATGCAGTCCATCTCTCGCACCGGCAAATCTTTGATCTGTTCCCGCGTGACGCCCTCGGCGAAGTATTCGGTCACTTTGCCCGAGCTATCCCGGTATTCCACCCAGGGGATCGTCTGACGCGATTCGTCGGAGTGAGCGTAACGAATCACCACGCCCGGATCCAGATGCATGCCGTGAATGCCGGGCCCGCGCTTAGATCCGCCGCCGATCCGCATCAGCAGCACCGTGCGCGTCCGGCTGTTGGCTTCGTCCTCGGCATAATGGTCGATGATCCGCAGCCGGTCCGCGCCGAATTTCTGGGGCCAGTGGCAGGTTTCGCAAGTCTCGCGGGCGGGACGCAGGTTGCGCACGGGCGTCGGAATCGGCCGGTCATAGGTATTAAAGGTGACCGCGAAGACCTGCCAGACGCCAGAGAGCTTGCTGCGCACGAACCAGCTTGCCCCCGGACCGATGTGGCACTTTACGCACTCCACGCGCGAGTGCGGGGAATTCTGGTAGGCCGCGAACTCCGGCTCCATCACGGTGTGGCAGGTCTGGCCGCAAAAGGTGACGCTGTCCATGTAGGTGACGGCGCTGTAGCTGGTCTGCGCTCCGATGATGATGTTGACCACCGTGGCAGCCGCGATAAAAGCCGCCAGACGGCGGAAGTCCGGGTTATGAAAGTTCAAAGGCGGGAACTCCGCCGGATAGGTGTGACGCCGCCGCTCACCACGGAAGCGCAAAAAGATGCCGAGCGGGATCAGCAGCAGCCCTAGAAAAAACAAACCGGGCAGGGCCAGGAAGATGAGAATGCCCATGTAGGGGTTGTCGACTTCGGATCGGAGGCTGACGGGCAGCACGAAGAGCCAAAAAACCGCCGCGGTCGTGACCATGACCACCCCGGCCAGGCTCAGTGGGTTGTTGGACAGGTGCACCAGCGGCGAAAGCCAGCCGTGCAACCAGCGGCGGGATAGGCCGTTACCGCTCATGTTCCTCTCCAGAAGGATTCTGTGTCCGGTGAGCGTGCGGGTGCGCTTCCCGGAGCCGCACGCTGCGGCCGGTCAGCCAGGCGCTGTCCATGGGATAGACCTCAGGATCGAAGATGACGAAATAGAAGTGCCAGACCAGGATGGAAAGCGTGGCGAGCACGGCTTCATAGAAATGGATGGCGGTGGCCACATCCAGCCAGCTTTTCGGCAGCCAGCGCAAGGTGAAGTTGACCGCCCAGAGCGCGATTCCGGTCAAGGCCATGATCGCCGTTCCCCACACCACGGCCCAGTACTCCGCCTTCTCGACGTAGCCGTGGGCGCTCAGCCGCGGCTTGGTCTTGCGCAAGCCGAGCAGCCAGGTCAGGTTCAGGATGCCTTCGGTGGCGTCGCCGGCCCGCGGCCGCAGCTCCAGCCAGTGTTCGCGCAGCCGCCGGCTGAACACAAGCGTGAAGACGTGCATGAGGGCCACGCCGATCATCACTCCGCCGGCGACCCGGTGGATTGTTCCCCGCACCGGGAACACGTGCTCCCAGATCAGCAGCGGCCGGGCCCACCATTGATCGGGGTACTTCAAGGCGAACCCCGTCCAGACCAAGACCATGAACGAGACCATCAACAAGATGTGTTGCACGCGCTCGAGCGGGTACATGCGGATTTCCCCGCCGCGCGCCGCCGCCCTCGCCAGCCGCATCACGCCCGCCAAACGCAGAGCCTCGGCATCCGGGCGGATCCTCCAGCGGTACAGCTTGCGGAACCAGTCCGCCAGGTTGTGCAGGAGCATCAGGCCGATCAGCAGGGGAATCAGGATGAGATATAGGCGGCGGACCCAGGCGACGCCGGTCGGCTCCCGGTTGCCCGCCTGCCAGTGAATGGGCCCCAACGAGAAACGCGTTCCGGCGCCGGGATGGCACTTGCCGCAAGTCTCGGGCAGGTTCTTGGGGTGGATGCTGGAGGCCGGGTCCGACGAGGGAAGGATGTGGTGGTATCCATGGCAACTGGCGCAGTTGGCGACCGTCTGCGAACCCGCCCGCGAAGCCAGCCCGTGGAAGGAGGCATCGAAGGATACCACTACATGGGACGGGAGGCCGAAACGGCGCGAGAGCCGGAGATCGCCGTGGCAGCGGCCGCAGGTCTCGCGGATATGGCTGGGATTAACCGGTGAAGCGGCCTGGCGGTGCGGAAGGATGGCGTGCTCGCCGTGGCAATCGGTGCACAGAGGCGCATTCAGATTCCCCGCCTGAAGAGCCTTGCCATGCACGCTGGCCTGATATTGCTCGGCGACTTCCGAGTGGCACATCCCACAAGTCTGCGGTACGGATGAACGGAACTGCTGGGAGGAAGGTCTCAGGGTCTGGTGGACATCGCCGTGGCAAACTCCGCAGTCCGGCGCCGCTGCATTGCCGGCGCGGCGGGCCTGACCGTGCACGCCCAATGCATCGTCCTGCGCCACCCGCGAATGGCACTGTGCACACTCCGGCTTGGGCACGCCAGCCGGGTGAGGAAAGGTCTCATGCTTGAGGTGGCAGGCCGCACAATCCAGCGCCGCGTGCGTGCTGGATGGCAGTGTCTTGGCCTGCTCCTCATGACACGAAGAGCACGGAACTCCGCTTTGACCCCAGGCCGCCGCGGCCGCCAACGAAGCCAACACCATGAGCCTCGCGCCCCGGCGCAGATCAACCCATCCAAACCCCGTAAGATACACGTTCATCCCCCTATTGCCGCCCCGCCGGTCCAACTGGCTCCTCAGGAGGAGATCCGGGAAGATTCCACCCAAGCCCGATAAGAGAAGGCCGCGGCCAAAGCCAGCCCGTAAAGGATCAGCAAAACCGTCAGCAGCTTTCCCCAGAACTCTACCTTCTCAAGCTTCCTGGCGATGGCGATCTGCCGGCTGGCATACACCTCGGCCTCGGGTTCGGAGATGTGGGGAATGTCGTCCTCTTCCCGCGCCAGCCGGCTGCGGTAGAAGGCCAGCACGAGAACCACGATCAACAGAGCAGCCCATCCAATGGCGAAAGGATAAAGATTCACGGTTGTTCACTCCTGTTTGTGATGCGCGTCTTGGTCTACCTTATCATTATTCGCCGTGGGACTCGACCTGGCGCCGCCATCCGGGCGGGCCCCTTTGGAAAGCCGCAGCCTCGCCGCCATGACCGCCAGCAGTGCCGTGTTGACCGGCTCGTTGTCATAAACCACCGATACGATCCCTGCCTCCCAAGCTTTGGCCAGATGGGGGGCGTCTTTCTGCGTGATCAGCACGATCCGCTCCGGTTTGGCGATGGACGCAGGCAAGCGATCCAGGGCCTCGGAGTCCACCACGATGATCCCTTCCAAGCGCAGATCGGGCGTATCGGCCATCAGGATCTTCCAGCCCGGATTCCGGGCCAGGAGGTCCCGCAACGCGGTTGCGTACGCCTTGTTCGAAATGGCGAGTTGAACGGTCTCCATGAGTTTGCGCTCGGCTCGCAGGCGTTGCCTGCCCTGCCTCCGGTCAAGTCCCCAACTCGATGTGCAATCCTAAGACCATTCCCTTTCAGCCCCCCAAGTCCCTAGAATTGCTCTATCTGTTCAAAATAAAGGGGTAAATCCCCCAAGCCGGGAACAGGAGTGTGTCAACTGACCCAGGTTGACGGCTCCCTGGCGAACCGCCTCACGTTGAGTGCGGCTGCTGGGCGATTTCACACACCCCGGTCGTGAATTGCTATACTGTGGTTTAAGCGGATCCGAGGGGATGGCCAGGCTCGCACCACAGTGGCAGGACTCCAGCGTATTTGAGGCCGTCTTCGACCAGCTCTCCGACGCCATCCTTCTTTACGACAAGAACTACATCATCACGGGGGCCAACGCGGCGGCCGAGAAGCTGTTCGGCATCCCGGCCGAGGAGATGGTCGGCAAAGAGTGCCGCGAGGTTTTCCGCTGCGCCGAATGCGAGCCGGGTTGCGGACTTTTGGCCGGCATTTCGGAGATGCCTCCCACCTCCAACACCACCCTCAGGCTGCACACCGACAATGGACGCGAACGCCTGGCCGTGATCCGGACTCGGCAGGTTCTTAACCGCTCGGGCGAGGTGACCGGTGCGGTGGTCACCATCAAGGACGTCACGGAGGAAACCGCGGCGCAGAAGCGCGAGGTGATCGCCGAGTCGCCCAGCATGCGCGAGGTGATGAACTTCGTGCGGCGGGTGGCGGCCAGCGAGGCCACCACGATCCTGCTCGAAGGGGAAAACGGAACGGGCAAGGACCTGATCGCCAAGACCCTTCACTATCAGAGCCTGCGCCAGGCTGAGCCGTTCATCGCGATCAACTGCGCCGCCATCCCGGAGACCCTGCTCGAAAGCGAGCTGTTCGGCTATGAGAAGGGCGCTTTCACCGACGCCCGCGCCCAGAAGCGCGGCATCTTCGAGCTGGCCGATAAAGGCACGCTGTTCTTGGACGAAATCGGCGAGATCCCGCTGATGCTCCAGGCCAAACTGCTGCGGGTGCTGGAGGAGCAGAGCTTCCGGCGCCTGGGCGGCCTCAAAGACATCCAACTGGATCTGCGGGTGGTGGCCGCCACCAACAAGAACCTGCGGGAGGCGGTCAGGGAGGGCGCGTTCCGCCAGGATCTGTACTTCCGGCTGAACGTGATTCACATCGCCATTCCCCCGCTGCGGGAACGGCCCGAGGACATCATGCCTCTGGTCTCGTTTTTCATCGAGCATTACAACAACAAATTCAAGCGGCACATTGAGGGAGTAACGCCGGAGGCGGAAAGGCTGCTGATGGCGCACGACTGGCCGGGCAACGTCCGGGAGCTGCGCAACGCCATCGAGCGGGCCATGATCCTTGAGGAAACCAGCCGCATCACGACGGCCAGCCTCCCCATCTCGATCAGTCAGGCCAGCGGCCGTCCGCCGGCCGCGGCTCCGTCGCCGCCGGTGATTCCGGACGACGGACTGTCTTTGGAAGAGAACGAAAAGGCGCTCATCATGCGGGCCCTGGAGAAGACCAATCACAACCAGACCCAGGCCGCGCGGCTGCTCAAAATCACCCGCGACACCCTGCGTTACAAGATGAAGAAATTCAACCTCCGCTGAGAGCCCTGTCCGGGCCGCCGCGTTCCCTCAAATGCTGTAGTCATCCAAGAACAGACGGGCGTCGCGCAAACTCACATAGACGTGGTCATTGCGGGCGACCGGCGTCTGGCGGAACCGCTCATGGGTCATCTCCACGCTGAGAGCTTCCCCGGTTTCCGCTTCCAGTTCCACCCTGACCAGCGGCCCGGCGGAGTGCACCCGAAGAACACGGGCCCGCAAGCCCGGCCGGCCCTCGCTGTGGGCATGGATCTCCAGCTCATGAGGCCGCACCAGCAGCCGCGCCGCCTGACCTTCGGAGGCGGAACCACCCGGCGCATCCAGCACCAGCGAGCCGAAGATCGCTTTTCCGTTTTCAATCCGGCCGCGAAACAGATTCACGTTGCCCAAGAAGTCCATCACGAACTCGCTGGCGGGATGGTGGAACACCTCGTCGGGCGTTCCGACCTGCTCGATGCGGCCCTCGTTCATCACCACGATGCGGTCGGCCACCTCGAGCGCCTCCTCCTGATCGTGGGTCACAAACAGGCTGGTGACATGCACCTCGTCGTGCATCTTCCGCAGCCAGCGCCGCAGGCCCTGCCGCACTTTGGCGTCCAGCGCTCCGAAGGGCTCGTCGAGCAGCAGCACGCGGGGCTCGATGGCCAGCGCCCGGGCCAGAGCCACTCGCTGTCTTTGGCCGCCGGAAAGCTGCCACGGATAGCGGTCGGCGAGGCTCTCCAGGTGAATTAGATGGAGCAGCTCGCCGACCCGGCGCTGGATCTCTGCGCGGCTGGGCCGGGTTTTGCGCGGCCGCACGCGGAGGCCAAAGGCGATGTTTTCGAATACGGTCATGTTGCGGAACAAGGCGTAGTGTTGAAAGACGAAACCGACGCGGCGCACTCCCGCCTCCACGCGGGTGACGTCTTGACCGTCGATCAGCACGGCGCTGTGCTCGGAAGGGTCGGGGGTTTCCAATCCGGCGATGATGCGCAGCAGAGTCGTCTTGCCGGAGCCGGATGGACCCAGCAAAGCCATCAGCTCCCCATCCTTGACCTCGAGACTCACGTCCCGCAGGGCCGAAAACTGGCCGAAACTTTTGTAGATGCGGCGAACCTCGATGCCCAACCTACGCCTCCCCGAACGGCTGAGCCGCCAGCGCCTTGTACTGTGGTTCCCTCTTCCACTCGAGCAGACGCTTGACCACCAAAGTCACCAGGGCCAGGGCCGACAGCAGACTGGCCACGGCGAAAGCGGCGGCAAAGCGGTACTCGTTGTACAGGATCTCGACATGCAGCGGAAGGGTGTTGGTCTCGCCCCGGATGTGGCCCGAGACGACCGACACAGCCCCGAACTCGCCCAGCGCACGCGCCGTGCACAGCACCACCCCATAGAGAAGGCTCCACTGGATGTTCGGCAGCGTGATGCGGAAGAAGATCCGCCAGCCGCCCGCGCCCAGCACCAGCGCCGCCTCCTCTTCCTCGGAGCCCTGCGCCTGCATCAGGGGAATGAGCTCGCGGGCCACATAGGGCAGGGTGACGAACAGCGTGGCGATCACGATTCCCGGCAGGGCGAAGATGATCTGCCAGCCGCGATCCGCCAGCCAGGGACCCAACCAGCCGTGCGCCCCAAATACCAAAATGAAGATCAGGCCGGCCACTACCGGGGAGACGGCCAGAGGCAGATCCATCAGCGTGACGAGAAGGTTCTTGCCGCGGAATTCGAACCGGGCGACGGCCCAGGCTGCCGCCAGCCCGAACAGGGCATTGAGCGGAACCGCGATGCCGGCCGCCAGCAGCGTGAGGCGAACGGCGTCGAGCGTGTCCGGGTGGAGGATGGCCGCCCAGTACGCGCGCCAGCCCTTGCTCAAAGCGTTGGCAAACAGCGTCACCAGGGGCAAGACGATGAACAGAGCCAAATACCCCACAGCGAGCAGAGTCAGGCCCCAGCGCAGCAGAGGAGGATCCTGGCAAACCCGCCGCGCGCTCATAGCCCGGGCGCCTCCATCACCCGACGGGTGCGCCATTGAAGCAGATTGATGGCGAGTAAAAGAACCAACGAGGCCGCCAGCATGACCAGCGCGATGGCGGCCGCCCCGGCGTAGTCGTATTGCTCAAGCCTGGTGATGATCAATAGCGGGGTGATTTCGGTCCGCAGGGGGATGTTGCCCGAAATGAAGACCACCGAGCCGTATTCGCCCAGCCCCCGGGCAAAGGCTAGGGTGAAACCGGTCAGCAGCGCCGGGCGGGCCAGCGGGAACAGAACCAGCCGGAAGGTTTGTCCCCGGCCGGCCCCGAGGCTGGCGGCCGCTTCTTCGGCTTCCTGCTCGATGTCCTCCAGCACGGGCTGAACACTACGGACGACGAAGGGCAGTCCGATGAAGGTCAGCGCCACTAGCACGCCCAGCGGCGTGTAGGCCACGCGAATCCCCGCCCGCGCCAAAACGCTCCCGATCCAGCCCGTTTCTGAGTACAGGGCCGCCAGCGTGATGCCGGCCACAGCGGTAGGGAGCGCGAAGGGCAGATCCACCAGGGCATCCACCAGCCGTTTGCCCGGAAACTGGTACCGCGCCAGCACCCAAGCCACCAGGAAGCCGAAGACCGAATTGATCAGCGCGGCCGCCAGCGAGGCGCCGAAGCTGAGCCTCAGGGAAGCCAGTACTTGCGGTGCGGTGATGATCCGCCAGGTCAGGCTCCAACCTTCCGAGGCGGTCGTCAGCGCCACCGAGCTAAGTGGAATCAGAACCAGCAGGCTCAGATACAAGAGAGCGAACGCGAAGGACGGCCAGAAGCCGGGCAGAATGCTGGAGCGCTTGAATCTCACGCTTCACGTCCCCCGCTGGTAGATCTGATCGAAGGTCCCCCCTGCGGCGAAGTGCGCCTGGTGAGCCTTTTGCCAGTCTCCGAAGAGCTCTCCTACGCGGAAAAGCTGGAGCTGCGGGAAACGGACCGGCGCTTCGGAAGCGGCCTGCGGATTGCGCGGGCGGTAGTAGTGCCGGGCCGCGATCCGCTGTCCTTCGTCCGAGTACAGGTACTCGAGATAGGCGGCTGCGACCTCGGCTGTGCCGCGCCGTTCGGCCACCCGGTCCACCACGGCCACAGGGGGTTCGGTCAGGATGCTCGAGGAGGGCGCAACCATCTCGATCCGGTCCGCGCCGAGTTCGGCGATGGCTTGGAAGGCTTCGCTTTCCCAGCTCAAGAGCACGTCGCCGATGCCGGGCTGCACGAAGGTTGTTGTGGAGCCGCGAGCGCCGGAGTCGAGCACGGGGACGTTGCGGTAAAGCTGCGACACGAAGCTCCGCGCCGCACCCTCATCCCCGGAGTGCTTTTGCAGCGCATGACCCCAAGCGGCCAGGTAATTCCAGCGTGCGCCACCGGAGGTCTTCGGATTGGGGGTGATGACGGACACGCCGGGCCGGATTAAATCCTCCCAGTCCCGGATCCTCTTCGGATTCCCTTTGCGCACCAAAAAGACGATGGTGGAGGTGTAGGGGCAACTGTCGAAAGGAAGCCGCCGCTGCCAGCCGGGGCCAACCAGACCGCGCTCGGCGATCGCCTCGATGTCGTAGGCCAAAGCTAGGGTGACCACGTCCGCCGGAAGCCCGTCAATCACCGCCCGCGCCTGCTTGCCCGAGCCGCCGTGGGATTGCTTCACAATGACATCCACTCCATGGAGCCGGCGCCAGTGCCGAGCAAAGGCGGCGTTGAACTCCTGGTAAAACTCGCGTGTGGGGTCGTAAGATGCGTTCAGAAAGCTGACCCGCGGCGCCGCGGACTTGCGGCAGCCTAGGCTGAAGGTCAGCCCCAAGCCCAGCAGCTCGCGGCGGCTCGGCGCTTTGCTGGATGAAGGCCCTGTCGCAGGAGGCGGATTCATTGTGATCGAAGATCAATCTACCAGATATCTATCGACAATGTCAAGAATGCTTTACGCCGCCGGTCACAGCGCGCGGTTTGGGTTTTTCGTTGTGGGATCAGTGGGTTAGGAGGGAGGAAAGGGGATCGAAGCGGCGAACCGGTCCTGGAAGTTGGGGTCGGCGGCCAGTGGGACATGCTCGATGCGGGCGCGCAGATCGGCGTAGTCTCCTCCGTCAAAGAGGGCCATTTTGGCGCCCAGCAGCGCGGTGTTGCCGGAAGGCAGGATGGCAGCCTCTGCGAAGGGGAGTAGGCCAATGCGGCGAGCGCTTGAGGGACGGATGTAGTTGCCGAACGCCCCGGCCAGATAGACTCGGCCGACGTCCTGCGGCGACAGCCCCAGCCGTCCGAGCAAGATGTGGATTGCCGCGGCGACGGCGGCCTTGGCGAGCTGGAGCTGGCGGATATCGGCCTGGAACAGGCGCACCGGTCCGGCCAGCAGCCACTCCGCTTGCCTGAGCCGCCCCGACGGCTCCAAGACGCCGAGATCGAGACCCACGGCGGCGGCGTCGACCAAGCCGCTGCCGCAGATGCCTCGCGGCGGTCCTCCGCCCAGCACCCGGCATTCGAAACCTTGCGGCACGCGCTCGATGCGCCAGATGGCGCCGGTGTCGGCACGCATGCCCATGCGAATCCGGCCACCCTCGAAGGCCGGGCCGGCGGCGGTGGAGGCGCACAGCATCCGCTCCCGGTTGCCGATGACGATCTCGCCGTTGGTGCCGAGGTCGATGAGGCAGCCAGGCTCGGCCGACTGGTCCAGGCCGGTGGCCAGGATCCCGGCCAGAATGTCGCTGCCCACGAATCCGCCCAAACATGGAAGGAAGCGGAGCGTGGCCCGCTCTTTGAGCCAAGGGAGTGTGGAGCGATTCAGAAGCACCAGCCCGCCGTTGGGGGACTCGAACGGGACGTGGGATAACGGCTCCACATCCAGCCCGCAGAACAGGTGGTGCATGACGGTGTTTCCGACCACCACTACATCGCGCAGGTCCGCCTGTGCGGCCAGCTCCGAGACCATTTCGCCGATGCGGCTCCGGACCGAGTGGGTAAGCTGCCCGGCGAGGCCCCCTTCGGTGGCGGCCTGGATGCGGCTCATGACGTCGCTGCCCCAGGCCGCTTGGGGGTTGAGCGCGGTCCTGGTTCCGGTGACATGGCCCGTTCCGAGGTCGAGCGCCTGGGCGGCAATAGTGGTGGTTCCCAGGTCGACAGCGACGCCCGCTCCCTGCCGGGGCGTAAAAGAAAACGCCGCACGCCCGGCCAACACGGGCGTTTCCCACTGGGCGATTTCCAGCGTGAGATCCTGCTGAGGACGGAGGCGGCACGCCAGACGCCAACCTTGCCGGATCTCGCCGGGCTCGAACGCTGCCCGGTCTTCTTCCGAAGGCGGGACTTCCCCCGCCAGGACCTTCACGCGGCATCCTTTGCAAAGGCCTAGACCGCCGCAGGGGAACTCCACTCCGAAATCGAAGAGGGCTTCTTGCAAAGAGCTTCCGGCCGGCAGCTCGAGCGTGCGTCCCAGAGGTTGCAAATGGATTCGCACGATCTCGGGCATGGCCTCACGGTTTCTCGGCGCGCAGAACGCCGTCGTCGTGGGAGGCGGCCACGCGCCAGCCGGGCGGCACGGTCAGGAACCTCGAATCGTCCCAGGGCCCGTTGACGAGCTGGCGGATCAGAGCCGGATCGCCTTCAACCTTTTCAAAGGCCCAGCCGCGCCCGGCGGCTTCGCGGCGCGCATGCTCTTCGAATCGCCGGTCGGGCTCCACGCCCATCTGGATGAAGGTGATCTGCCGGTAATGGCGGGTCAACTCCTGCTGTAGGTAGCGGGCGTTTTCCTCTCCGTAACGGGCTACTAGGTCCGCATAGTTGAGGCTGAGCTGAGGTTCCAGATTGCGGCCGCGTTCGATCCAGCCGGAGGTGAGAAAGTAGACGCCGGGGTGGTTCTGAAAGTAGTCCTGGTAACGCTCGCGGCTGCCCAGAAACAGAGTGATGCAATCGTGCGCGCGGGGGACGATCAGCGGACAAGCCCGCGTTTGCAGCCCGGCAATGCCGTTGCCGCACAGCCCGTAGCCAAGCACAACGGCTTCGTAAGGCCCCGCCGATGCTTCGTCGATCGCCTGCTGGAGGCGCTTGCGCATGGCGGCCGGGCCCTGGTCGTGAAGCCCCTTGGGGACGAACAGGAGGTCCACCTGGTGGATGGAGCGGGCCACCTCGGCGCAAATTTCCCGGTAGAAGACCTCGCAGGCGATCAGCTTCAAATGCATGACTGGCCGTTGAACTCGCGCACGGCGTTCAGCATCGCGATGATGTTCTCCACCGGGGTGCGCGCCTGGATATTGTGGATGGTGTTAAAGACAAAGCCGCCGCCGGGGGCGAATATCCGGCACCGCTCCAAAACTTGAGCGCGGACTTCCGCTGGGGTTCCGAACGGCAGCACCCTCTGAGTGTCGACTCCTCCGCCCCAGAAAACGAGGCGGTCGCCGTAGGCGGCCTTCAGCCGCTCGGCCTCCATGTCGGCCGCCGAGCATTGCACGGGGTTCAAGATATCGAAGCCGGCCTCAATGAAGGAAGGGATAAAGCGCGCCACCGAGCCGCAGGAGTGCTTGAAGGTTTTCCAGGGGGTGTGCGCGTGGATCCAATCGTTGACCCGCTTGTAGTAAGGAAAGTAAAGCTCGCGGAAGGTTTCCACAGAGCAGAATGCGGACTTTTGCGTGCCGAAATCCGTGCCGCATGCGAAGACTGCATCGACTTTGCCGCCGACCACCGCGTGAATCTTCTCCAGATTCGCCAGGGCGATCTCGCATTGCCGCTCGAAAACCTTGTGGATGTAGTCGCGGCGGCTACGGGTGGAGATGTACCATTCGGCGACGTCGCGGATCCCTTTCGGGTGCTTGAGGAACGGGCCCGGGACGAGGGCGATGTCGCCAAAGGCCGTGCCCCCGAAGCTGGCGATGACGCCGCGCCCGGTGGCGGACGCTTCCGCAGCAGCCTGCTCGAAGTGGTCCAGGTCGTCTGGCGAGATGGGCTGGAACTCCTCGAGGTTGTCTTCGGGGTTGAGGTTGTCTTCGTCGATGGGCGGCTGGCGGATGATGGTGTCGAAGAAGTAGCCGCCTTTGGGCATGCGGCCGCTGGGAGGAGCGGTGGTGTCGCCCTGAGGATAGACCAGGGTGTCTCCGTTGGCGTCTTTGACGAAACGGAAGTCCTCGGACATGAGGACCTCGAGCCCGTCATCCATGCGCCACTGCTTCCAGGCGCGGTTGGGGTAGCCGAACATGGTGCGGGGCGGGAAAACGCCTTCGGTGTCAATGCCCATGGCCTCCTTCAAGTCCTCGTCGATCCAGCCGAGCATCTGGTAAGGCTCATGGACTTTGACCAGGCGCTTTTCCAATCCGAAGTAATCGCGAAGAGCGGCCACGCAGCTCACGTGGATGCCCGTGACCGAGGTTCCGCCGAAGTCGATCGGGATGCGGTCTGGTTCTTGAAGCCGTAGAACCGCTTTCAACCTTTCTCGGGAGGTCATGACAGGGTTCAGTCTAGCAATGCGGCGAGGCCGCGGCCAAACAAGGGCTGTCCATGAGAGGGCGCGGCGAGTGCTCACCGCAAGAGTAGCTCATCAGCGGAGGCGCACAACGGAGGATGAAAAAGGGCGGTGGGGGAGAGGGTGCGGGCGCGCAGGCTGTCAGCCTGCGCCACTGGGGCGGACACGCCGGTCCGCCCCTACAGATGACACGATTGGGTTCAACAGAGGGCGGCGGGCAAACGGGACCAAGGCCGACAGGAATGTCGGCCGCGCGCCTGGAGGCCTGCCCCACATGAGAATGCCTGCTCAACAACAGGAGACCTGCCCCACGTAAGAATGCCTGCCCCGCAGCAGTGGCGTATGTCTCCAGTCTTGCGCTTGAGCGGGCGCAGAAGAAGGGTAGTGCGGGCGCAGGTCGGAGGCTTACGCGGTAATGCAAGCCGATAGCGTTAGGCGCGGCGGCCGGAGCGGGCCGAGCCGGCGCGGACGAGCTCGGGGACGGCGCCGTTGGCGGCAGCCACGGGCGCAGCGATCCTGGCGCCGGTCATCTGGGCCATGGTCTCCAGTCCCATGCCCTCCGCCTCTCTTTGGAAGCAGAGCTCGTGGCGGTCCGGATCGAAATCCACCCGGATCAGGTCCCCGGGACGAATCTGGTCGGTGGCGATCAGGTTCGAGAGCGGCTGCACCACCAGGCGCTCGATGGCGCGGCGCAAGTGCCGTGCGCCGTATTTCATATCCGTGCCTTCGGCCAGCAGATGCTGTTTAGCGGAATCGGAGGCGGCCAGCACGAAGTAGTTCGGCCCGGCCGAATCGAAGATCCGCTGTTGCAGCAGATGGAGTTCGATGTCCAGGATCTTGCGCAGCTCCGCCTGGCCCAGCGGGCGGAACACGACGATCTTGTCGAGGCGGTTCATGAACTCGGGCGTGAACCGGCGGCGGGCGGCTTCGGTGGCCGCGCGGGTAATCTTGGCTGGCAAGCGTTCGGCATCGAGCCCGGCCTCCAGTTTGCGTCTCATTTCGGGAGCGGAGAATCCCAGATTGGGTCTCAGAATGGAACTCATCTCGGAGGCGCCCAGGTTACTGGTCAAAAAGACCATGGTCCGGGAAAAATCCACACGGCGGTTGTCGCCCAGAGTCAAGGTGGCCTTGTCCAGAATTCCCAGCAGCAGATTCCACAGCGCGTCACTGGCCTTTTCGATTTCGTCGAAAAGGACGAAGCTCAGCCGGATCTTGTCGGTGTGATACTGGTCCAGAACTTCCTGGCTCAGCAGCGGATGCGTCTCGCGGTGTCCCAAATAGCCCGGAGGCGAACCAATGAGCTTGGCAATTTCATGACTGTGCTGGAACTCCGCACAGTCGATCTTGATAACCGAGCGTGGGCTGCCGAGCAGGCTTTGCGCCGTCGCTTCCACGATTCTGGTCTTTCCGCTGCCGGTGGGTCCAAGGAACAAGAAACTTCCCACGGGGCGGTCGGGGCTGTTCATCCCAGCCAGCCAAGTCTGGTAGACGTTGACAATCTGTTGAATCGCCTCGTCTTGGCCGACGATGAGCTGGCGGAGATCATTCTCGAGCGCCTGAGCCTCACGGCCGGTGCGCGTTGCATCTAGAGGCACGTTGAGCCGAACCATGGCAATTACCTCCTGCCCCCTAGGGCTGCTTCCACATGGAGGTGAGCAATTCTGCTGCCAACCTCTCTAATCGGTTGGATGAGTGCGGCGCCTTAGCGGATACGAAGATTGCATTCGGGGAGGATATTTCAGAGGGGAAAAGAAGACTGGTCCGCAGGCCCAACGGAGGACCGGGGTCTGGGCTTGCGGGCCCAGGCCCCGGCCAAGCAAAAGGTCAGAAAGCGATCCTCAGCGAGAGCTGGATGATGCGCGGGGGGCGCGCACTCGTATAGGCTCCCGTGTTGGCGTTCTGGTTGACGCCCTGAGGATTGAAGCGGAAGCTGGAATCCAGACCCGAGAACTGGGTGTGGTTCCAGGCGTTAAACAGCTCGGTCCGGAACTGGATATAGCGCTGCTCGGCGCCCAGCGGGACGCGCTTGGAGATGGCGATGTCCCAGTTGTTCACGCCTGGGCCGCGCAGGATGTTAACGCCGCAGTTACCAAAGTCCCGCTGCGGCGTGCGGCGGAATACATCGGTATTGAAGTTGCGGTAGAACGTCTTCTGGCTCTTGTCGAGCTTGGGATCGCCCACCACGGTGATCCGCGCGCCCTCGGTGGAGCCGGTGATGTCCTGGCCGTCGGTGGTCGAAAAGCTCGGGGTGAACGGCCCGCCGCTGATGAAGCTGGTGATGCCGCTTATTTGCCAGTCATCCAACACCCAGCGCAGCGGCCTCACGCCCAGCCGCTCGGCCACCTTGGGCAGATCGTAGAAGTAGTTGACCACGAACACCTGCGAGCGGTCCCAGGCCAGCGGACCGTAGTTCCACTTGCGCGCCGGGAAGTACGGGCTGACGGAGCTGTAGTCGTCGCCAACCACGCCCAGCGCCTTGGAGAAGGTGTACGCTACGCCGAACTGCAAGCCCTTGACAAACCGGCGGTTGGCCGAGACTTGCAGGGAGTTGTAGTTGGAGTTCGCCGCGAACTCCTGGAGGTTGATGTCCGCGTAGCCCTTGATGGGCCGGAAGAAGTTGTCCGGCAACGGAGAACCGGGCCGCGTCGGATCCGCGTTGGCCGGATCGAAGCGGCCGAACAGCGGAATGGGATTGAGGTTGCGGCGGATGATGAGATGCCGGGACAAGCCGCCGACGTAAGCCGCCTCCACGCGCGTATTCCAGATCTGGTGCTGGATGCCGAACGAGTAATTCATGGTGGTGGCGTGCTTGTTGTCCCCCAGCAGGATCAGCAGGCTCGAGGGCCCCACAGCTCCGCCGCCTGTGGCGTAGGTATCCAGGTTGCCGTGATAGAGCGTGGGCGTGTAGGCGATGGGCGGGTTGCCGTTGGCGTAGAAGGTCGGGTTGCCCTGCGGGCGGTCCTTGAACATCCCGAATCCACCGCGCAACGCCGTACGGCCGTTGCCGAACAGATCGTAGGCAAAGCCGAAGCGCGGACCCAGCGCCAGCCAGGAGGTGGTGTACAGGCCGGGCGGGTAACCGTCCACGCCGCCGACCTTCATCCCGTTGGCGAAATCGCCGGAACCGGGCACGAACAGCCCGATGAGCGGGGTGGGCGCCAAGGTGCCGCTGATGGGATCCCTCGCCACGCGCCGCCCGGTGGAGTCCAGCGCAGGCTGATACAGCGCCGGCGCCTTGGCCGGATTATAGTACTTCGGGTCGAAGGTGGCGATGGTGCGGTTGAGGTCCTCCATGGGCGGGGAGTGGTAGAAACGCAGGCCAAGGTCGAGTGTGAAGCGCGGCGTGACGCGCCAGTTGTCCTGGATAAACCACTCGATATTCCAGAACCACCAGTCGCCGTCGACCCGCTTGGTCGCCTCCGAGTAAGAAGTCACGATGCCCAGCAGGGCGTTGGCATAGCTGTGGCCGGTATCCTGGGGGTTGTTGGTGTCGCGGCTGAAGCTGAACGCGCCGCGGTAGTTGCCGCCCACCTGGAACTTGCCGGTGCGCTCGACGTAAATGCCGACCTTCAGGTTGTGCGTCCGCCAAACCTTGCTGACGTTGTTCACGAAGCTATAGATGTCGTTGTAGTTCAGGTAGGGCACGTTGCCGAGGCCGGAGTTCACCGTATTGGCGGGCTGCCCGCCGAAGGCCACGTTGGGGATGTAGTTGGAGGACGCAGCCGGCAGATAGGTGCCCGGGCCGGCCGTGTCCTTGAACCACTGCGGCGGATTGCCCATCCGGGAGCGGTCCACGGCTTGCTTGTCCACCGGGTCGAAGTACAGGTTGTTGCGGCTCTTGCCAAAAATGAACTCGTTAATGAGAGTGGGCGAGAACGTCTTGGTAATGTTCACCACATGGCCCTTGCCCGGCTGCCCGAACCGCACCGGGGTCAGCAGGAAGTTGATGCCGCCGTTGACCCACAAGCCGTATGGGGTGTCCTGCTCGTCCTTGTCCTGAACTTAGCGGTAGTAGAAGCGGAAGGACGGCCAGAAGGCGGCATCGATCCGGATCAGGTCCTGGCGCTTGGGATAGCTGCCGCTGTAGGCCGCGCGGTAATTGCGCTGGTAGCGCAGCGCAGGATCGGTCTCGGTGTAGTTCGGCGCCGGGTAAAACTTGAGGATGCTCTGCCCCAGCGCGTTGATCCGGTTCGCCGGAACGATATTGCCCGGGAACGGCTGGCCGGTCAGCGGATCCCGCACCGTGATGGCCGCGCCGCTGACGTCGCGGCTGTCGGAGAAGTCGCCGTTGCGTTCCCGCTCCGTCGGCATGTTCACGAACCGGGTGCCGTAGTCCCGCTTCATACCGGTGTACTCCTGCGACCAGAAGAAGAACAGCTTGTCGCTATCCCGGTTGAACTCCTCGGGGATGTAGACCGGCCCGCCGATAGAATAGCCCGTGATCCGGTAGCGGTAGGGCGACTTGGGCGTACCGGTGCGGTTATTAAAGAAGTTGTTGGCGTTCAGGCTCTCGTGCCGGTAGAAATTGTACGCCGTGCCGTGAAAGTCCTTGGTGCCGCTGCGGGTCACAACGGTGATCACCCCCCGCCGGAGCGCCCAAACTCGGCCTGGTAGTTCGAGGTCATGATCTTGATCTCAGAGATAGCGTCCATGTTAGGCTGGTACTGGATCGTCTCGTTGGAGCCCGTGTCCAGGTTGGTGACCCCGTCCACAGCCAGGTTTTTCTGGTTCTGACGCAGCCCGTTGATGAACGTCCCGCGGATGGCATCCGGAGTCGGGGTTTCGCGCGGCTGGGAGAAGTTGTCCACAATCCCGGGCACCGTCAGCAGCAAGGCGAAGAAGTCCCTGCCCTTGACGGCGATGTTCTGGATCTGGTCGCCGCTGATCAGGCCGGACTTTTCGGAGCTGGCCAGTTGAACTTGGCCCGCTTCGGCGGTGACGCTGACCACCTCCCGGACTTCGCCGAGCTGAAGCGTCAATTGGCCCAAGGAGCGGACTTCATTGGCCGTCACAACGATGTCCTTGGATTCCAGAACCTTGAAGCCGGTGGCCTGCACCCGCAGGGTATAGGTTCCGGCCTGTACGTTCGGAAACACGAAGGAACCATCCGAAGCCGCGGCCGTGGTGAGGCTGCCCCCAGTGGCTTGGTTGGTTAGCGTACAGGTGGCGCCAGGAACCGCCGCGCCCGTGGGGTCAATGATCGATCCGCGGACCGAGCTCGACACCACTTGCGCGTGCGCGACTCCGAGCGCAATCAGGGATAGGCACAACAACCATGTTACGGTTTTCATTGATCCTCCTTCGCCGGTGGCCCGGCGTTTTGTACCCCTTATGCGTGTAGGAACAATCTGTTGATTACAGCCGTTCCCGAGTTCATTTTAAGGCTGTATTATTTGGTCAAGATTTTTCGACCGCCTGTCACAAGCCGGAATTCACAGAAGCAACGGGGCCACTCCACCGCAGGTTCTTTGGCGATTATCGATTGAAGCCAATCTTATGCCGAAGTGTTGCTTAATTGGAGTCAGTTCAGTAACTTATACATACTTAGACTGCCCCGCTGGGGGCAGGCGGGGCGGTCAGTGGCGGCTCACCGCAAGCCCCTGGAAGTTGGTCCCGCCTGCCGGTGAGCCATCCTCCAGGCCGAGCAACGCGCGGTGGCGGCGCCAGCGTCCGGCCCGCTTCCTCTATACTTAAGAAAGCAGCCGCCGGAAGCGGAGAATCACTCCATCATGTTGGAAATGAGCAGCATCTGGATGCGCGTCGCAGCCGCGCTGTACGCTGTCGGCCTGTTGCACGCCATCCTGATGGTCTTGCGCCGCCGCTCTCCCTTGTTTCCTGTAGCTCTGGGCTCCTTCCGCGTGGCGGTAGTGCTGCACGCGGTTTCCGTGGTGGAAGAGGCCATCGGGACTCGCAGCATCCCGCTCAACAACTTCTATGAGTCGGTCACCGTCTGCGGCCTGTTGCTGGCGGTGACCTTCCTGCTGGTGCACTGGCGCTACCGGCTGGAGACGCTGTCGGTTTTTGTCTTCCCGCTCGTGTTTTTGATGACCCTGATCGGCGGGCTGGGCAATCCGGTGGCAAGCTGGGAAAGCGCCACGGTGCGGGACGCCTGGCTGCTGGCGCACGTGGCGCTTGTGCTGCTAGGATTTGCGGCGCTGGTGGTGATGACGGCGGCTTCCCTGCTGTACTTGCTCCAGGAACAGAGTCTAAAGAGGAAACGTCCGGCGTGCCTGTTCGATCGCCTGCCGCCTTTGGGAACTCTCGACGAGCTGATCTCGTGGGCGATGGCGGTGGCCTTTGTGTTGATCACCCTGGCGGTGGTGGCCGGCAGCATCTGGGGATTCGTGGAGTGGGGTACCCGCTGGATCCGTGAGCCGAAAATCGTCATCTCGCTCATCACCTGGGGCCTGTACCTGGCCATGGTCTACCTGCGCCGGGTGGCGGGATGGCGTGGCCGCAAGGCGGCGCTGATGGCGATTGCCGTGGTGGCGTTTTCAGCGGCCAGTTGGGCCGCTCACGTCGGGATGCGCAGCATCTTCATACGATGAGACTCTCGCTGACAGGGCTGAATCACAAAACCGCCCCGGTGGAGGTGCGCGAACGGCTGGCCTTCGATGACCGCGCCCTGGCGGAGGCTTTCCGGGAGCTGCGCAGCCGCAACGGTTTTCACGAGGCCCTGGTGTTGTCCACCTGCAACCGCGTGGAAGTGACCGTGGCCGCCGACGAAGACGCCGAGCCCGAGGCCGCCGTGACGGAATTTCTGTGCCGCTTCCGCAAGGTCGAGCCGGAGCTGGTGCGCCCGCACCTCTACCATCTCAAGGACCGGGAGGCCATCCATCACCTGTTCCGCGTGGCGGCGAGCCTGGATTCGATGGTCGTGGGCGAACCTCAGATCCTGGGTCAGATGAAGACGGCGTTTGCTCTGGCCAAGGCCCACGGCGCGGCCGGCGGTTACCTGGAGATGATTCTGACGCGGGCCTTCAGCGTGGCCAAGCGGGTCCGCACGGAGACCGAAATCGGCAGAAGCGCCGTCAGCGTCAGCTATGTGGCGGTGGAGCTGGCTCGGGAGATCTTTGGCTCGCTCAACGGTCGCAAAGTTCTGCTGGTGGGGGCAGGGAAGATGTCGGAATTGGCCGCCCGCCACCTGCACCGCTCCGGCGCCAACCAAATCTTCGTCACCAACCGCACGCGCGACCGCGCCGTGGAAATGGCTGAGATCTTCCATGGCTCGGTGGTGGAGTACAACCAGTTCGTTTCGCGCCTTCCCGAAATCGACATCTTGATCGCCTCCAGCGGCGCGCCCCACTACATCCTGCACAAGCAGGACGTGCGCCGGGCCTTGGAGGCGCGCCGCAACCGGCCCATGTTCCTGATCGACATCGCCGTGCCCCGCAACATCGACCCGGCGGTCAATGAGCTGGAAAGCGCCTTTCTCTACGACATCGACGATCTGCAAAAGGTGGCCGACGCCAACCGAATAGGGCGCCTCAAGCACGCCGAGCAGGCCGAGCAGATCATCGCCGAGGAAGTCGACCGCATGATGGCGCGCCTGAAGGCTCGCGAGGTCGCGCCCACCATCGTCCGTCTCCAGGAACAGCTGGAAGCTGTGCGCCTGGCGGAGCTCGAGCGCGTCCGGTCGCGGCTGGGCCCGTTGACGCCGGAGCAAGCGCAAGCCCTGGATGCGCTGACCCGCTCCATCGTAGCCAAGATCGCGCACGCTCCCATCTCCGAGCTGCGCCGCCAGGCTGCCGAGCCAGGCGGCGTCACCGCGATCGAACTGATCCGGCGCATGTTCCGCCTGGACGAAGGATGACGCTCACCATCGCAAGCCGCGGCTCGCAACTGGCGCTCTGGCAGGCGCGCTGGATCCAGTCCCGCCTGGAAGAGCTCGGCGCTCGCTGCCGGATCCAGATCATCAAGACCACCGGGGACAAGATCACCGATGTGCCGCTGGCCAAAGTCGGGGCCAAGGGATTGTTCACCAAGGAGATCGAAGAAGCCCTGCTGGCCGGCGAGGCGGACTTGGCCGTGCACAGCATGAAGGACCTGCCGACTTCGCTGCCCGAAGGCCTGATGCTGGCCGCCGTGCCCGAGCGCGAGGATCCCCGGGACGCGATCATCGGCAAGAAGTTTGTGGAGCTACAAGCCGGCAGCAAGGTCGGCACCAGCTCCCTGCGCCGCGCGGCGCAATTGCTGGCGCTGCGCCCGGACCTCAAAATCGAACCCCTGCGCGGCAACCTGGACACCCGCCTGCGCAAACTCAGCGAGGGCCGCTACGACGCGATTGTTTTGGCCGCGGCGGGTCTTAAGCGCATGGGCTGGGAGGACCGGATCGCCGAAATCCTTTCGACCGATTACCTCTGCCCCGCCGTCGGCCAGGGCGCGCTGGCGGTGGAGACTCGAGCCGATGGCGGCCCGGCCGCGGAGCTCTGCCGGCAGCTCGATCACGCCCCCACTCGGGCCGCGGTGACGGCTGAGCGGGCGGTGCTGGCCGGATTGGGCGGCGGCTGCCAGGTGCCGATCGGCGCTTATGCGCAGATCGCAGGCGAAGAGCTTCGCCTGACGGCCGTCGTATGCACCCCGGACGGCGAGCGGCTGATCCGGCGCAACCTCGCCGGGCAGGCGGATCAGCCGGAAGCGCTGGGAAGGCGCCTCGCCCGGGAGCTGCTCGACGCAGGCGCGGATGAGATTCTGGAGTCGGTCTATGGGACCTGACCGTCCGCTGGAAGGGCTCACCATCGCCGTCACCCGAGCCCGGGAGCAGGCGGGAGACCTCGCGGACAGGCTGGAAGCTCTCGGGGCGCAGGTCATCGAGTTTCCCACCATCGAGATCCGGCCCGCGGAGGATTACCGGGCGCTGGACGCGGCCTTGAGCCGCTTGTCAACCTACGACTGGATCATCTTCACCAGCGCCAACGGCGTACGTTTTTTCCGCGAACGGGCCGAACTGCGGGGCATCGCGCTGGACGGATTCCCAGGCCGGGTCTGCGCAATCGGGCCGGCCACGCGCAGGGCCGTGGAGTCGCTGGGGTGGACGGTCGACCTCGTGCCGGAGCAGTACGTGGCCGAGAGCCTGGTGGCGGCTTTCGCAGACGAGGACCTGGCCGGGCGGCGCATCTTGCTGCCGCGCGCCGCCGTGGCCCGCGACGTGGTCCCTTCGGAGCTGGCCCGGCTGGGGGCCATCGTGGACGTGGTCGAGGCCTACCGCACCGCCGTGCCCAAAGACATCGTCCAGCGGACCCGTGAAGTATTTTTCGGCCCGCGTCCTCCCGACTGGATCACCTTCACCAGCTCCTCCACGGTCACCAACTTCGTGCAAGCGGCCGGCGCGGCGGCGCTGGAGCATGTGCGGATCGCTTCGATCGGCCCGGTGACCACCGCGGCTATCCTCCGCTGCGGCCTCAGCGTGGCCGCGGAAGCCGACCCTTACACCATGGACGGACTGGTGCAGGCGATCGTGGCGGCGGCGCGGCAGGCGAAGTGAAGGGCCGTCAAGCCGTCAGGGTTGCAGCCTCATCAAGACAATGCCGTAGCCGACGCCCGCTTCGTCGGCGGTGCGCGCCACCTGGAACGCCAGCAGCCGCCCGTCGGTGCTCACCACGGGATTCGATGCTTTCCAGCCCTCGTAGTCATTGAAGTAAGTGAGCCGCTCGAAGCTCTTGCCGGTTCCGTCCAGGCGCAGCTTCCAGATGTCGATGTCGCGGAATAGCTGCGTGGAGCCGCGCAGCACGGCCTGCCGGTCGGACTCGACGCAGGTGTGCAGGCCATCGGGGAAGATCCCCTCCACCTCGTTGTAGCTTCCAATGGCGCGGCTTTGGTTGACCCTCTCGCCGGTCTGCAAATCAATGGTCCACACCGACGCCGTGCCCCCGCGTTCGTAGCAGGTGTAGGTCAGCTTGGTGTCCTTGTGGAAGAAGTCCTGCGCCTCCAGGGTGCAGGAGTTGTCGGGGCTGGTGACCACGATGCGCTTGTTGCGCAGCGCCGGTTCATCGGGATCGACCTCGGCGGTGAGGATCCGCGAACTGCCGGGCGGGAGATTGGGATTCTGCGCGCTGGTCTCGGCGAAAGCGATGCGGAGGGCCTGTTTGGAGACGGCTGCGCCCTCGCTCATCTTTTGGACCAGGCGCACGGGCTTGGATCCGCTCTTTCGGGACAGATACCACAGCTCGTTGTCGCGGCTGCGGCTGGTGCGGATGTCGGTGAAGCGCTCCGGGCCGATCAGCAGATAATCGCCGTTGGCCAGATGCATGACCCGGAGGAAGGCCGCGCCGGGCACATTGCAGGTCAGGCAGCGGATCTGGCGGGTCTTGAGATCGATCACAAAAGCGTCGCCGAAGCTCTTGCCCATGAAGGCGATCTCCTGGTTGTCCGGCGAGAAATCGGCCCGCTCGCCGAAATGGGTGAGCAGCTCCAGGTTCGGCGGCAACGCGTCCAGGGGGCTCCCTTTCTTAAGCTGGGCTTGCGCAATCCCGGCGAATCCCAAGGCAATCACGGCAACAACACGAATGGTTCTCATCTGGCTAGCTCCTACTGAAGACAAGTCTAACCGCAACGACGGGCTGCGCGAGGGCCGCATCCGGGTTCCCGCAGTTTCGCCCTTTGTAGAGGCCGACCGGCCATGGAGCCCGCCAGTCGGCAACGCCCGGGCACGAAATCTCCTCTTGTGACGAAGGGCGAGAGCATCCACCGGCACTATGCTCAGGCTCTCTGGTGACGCATGGCCGGAGCGGCGCTAGTGCGTCTGGCCATCCTTCCTCCCGGCAGTCCGCGCCCCCGGGCCGTACGGACGAACACGCCTCCCGCTTGACACCGGTTTCTCCGGCCTGTGATCAACGCCCTGCTTCTGGGCCGGGGCCGGAGGTTCTTACGGGTCTCCTTCCGAGGCAGGGCCGCCCGGAAGGCGGGGCACAGCTCGAGCAGGCCTGGAAGTTGAGGGCGGGGCCGGGCATTCGCCCTCGGAAAGCAAGGCTCGCTCTGGACGCAGGTGGCGCGCGGCAATCCGGGCAACACGGCGGGCTTCACGGCAGAGGGAGCAAGGGCAGTTTTCGGCTGTCTCGGAAAACTCCTTCGAATTCATAACAAACGTCCCCTCCTGAGTTGGCGGTTGCTTCAGCGAGCCCCCTCAGTCAAACAGCTCTCAGGGGTTCGAGTGGCAAGGGCTTCAGGAGCCCCGTCATCGGGTCGTGCGCTAGGCAAGGCGTCGAAAACCAGGCTGAGATAGCTCTTGGGCCGGCACTCAAAGCGGAGCGGCAGCCAGCAGGCGCCTTCTGTTTCCACCCAGAGCGAGAAGCTGCTCACTTTCCCGCTTTTCTGATTGCGAACCTTGCATGAGATGCGGCAGATCTTTTCGCGCGAGGCCGTCAGTCCGCGGGCGGCGAGCTGTCTTCCGGTCTGTACGTCGGCCGCCCGGTCGGCCCTCAACCAGTAGAGGTCTTTGGAGTACGAGAAGGCGTGGAGGGTGCTGGGTTGCGGATCGTGGATGACCTGCATGAGGGAGTAAAGGAACGTCGCCGACGCCCCAGAGACGGGGCGTTGGGTGACGGCGGCGGCGCAGCGGCAGGCGTGCGCGGCCAGAGGCTCGATGAGCCGGTATTGGGACCAGTCCCGTGGGGTGGGCGCCATAAAGGCGGCCGAGGCGACGCGGTAGTTTTGCTGATCGCAGCGGCCCTCAATGGCGGCAAAAGGGGCCAGGGGCTGGGAAGCCGCCGCGAGAGCCGCACGGGCTTCGTCGAGGGATTCCTCCCGGGACGCGGTCATAAAGCCCAAATACTCCGTGGCGAGGATTTCGCCGGGGTCCGAGCAGACGGTCTCCCGAATGGCCCCAAGACGGTTGAGCCCGCGGGCACGGGCAGGATCACTGCCCGCGGCGAAGCTAAGCCGGTGTGAAAGGCCCGAGTTGGTCCAATGGCTCTCATAGGTCGCCCTCGCGCCTCCCACGTTTTGTACCGAAAACAGGGTCATCCCAAACAAGCGGACCTGAGCCGAAGCGCGGTATTCCCGTACGGCGGCCGAGGGAGGCCGGGAGTCCCAGAGGGACCCCAGAAAACCCAAGAAGGCGCGGCGCGTGATCAGCCGCATTCGGCTTCCTCCGCAGGGCGCAGTTCCCGGCCAAGCCAGTCGCCGGGCGTGGAGAAGAAATCGGCCTTGTAGCGCAAGGGCGGAGCGGCATGCTGGAACAAGGCATGAATCTCGGCGTACAGATCGAGGTAGCCGGCGCACACCACCGGCCAGTCGTAACGTTCCGCGGTGAGGCGGGCCGCCGCAATGCGGGCCTCCCGCTCCGGCGAGGGCAACGCGGCCTCAAGTGCCGCTGCGGCAAAGCTGTCCGGATGCGGCTCGGCGAGCCAGCAGTTGGCGGGGTTGGCATAGGTGCGCAATCCCCCCGACTCAGGAGCGACCAGAGCCAGCCTGGAGGCCATGGCCTCCAATGGGGCGATTCCGAAGGGCTCACGGGGATTGGTGTGCAGGAACACATCGCAGTTGGCGTAGATGTCGGCGAGCGATTCCCGGTTGGAGACGTGACCAAGGAAGGCCACGCGCGAACCGAAGGCGGCCGTTTGGCGCTTCAGATCTTCGGCTAAAGGGCCGCTGCCGGCAATCAGGAGGCAGTAGTGCTGCGGCAAGCGAGCCAGAGTCTCCACCAGCAGGCCCAAGTTCTTCTCCGGCGCCAGCCTGCCCGCATAGAGCAGCAGAACCGTTCGGGGGCCGCCTCCGACCAGCGACGCCAAGCGCCGGCGAATCGCCGGCGAACGGCGAGAGGGCGACATCAAGCCGGCGTCGACGCCCATGGGCCGCACCCAAACCCCGCGCGTGATGCGGTGTCCGCGGGCGGCTATTTGAAGCTCCGAGGCGGTGTGCCAGCTCACCGCGATGTGGTGGTCGCACATCGGGAAGTACAACCACTTCATGTAGCGGCGGCTGAACCAGCGCGCCAGGCGGCCCGCCGAAAGATAAGCCGCGAACGTCTCATCCAGCCGCTCACAACTCAGCCCCACCACCACCGGCCGGTTTTTCACTCCGGGCAAAGCGCCCAGCCGTAGCAGACCCGCGGCGTAGTTCAGCGTGTATTTGTCGTTGATCTCCACCAGGTCGGGCTGTTCGGCCCGCACGATGGCCGCGACCGTCCCGCGGGGCCACAGAAAAGCCGAAGGAGGGATGAAGCGGTATCCGGACCGGTAGGGCGCTTTCGGCGACCGCACGTAGTAAATCAGGCCGTATGGCCCGGCGAATTCCACGCGGTCGGCCGGACCCGGAACCACCAAACGAATGTGGTGCCGCCGTTGCGCTGCGGCTTTGAGCAAAGCGCGGTAGAAAGTCGAGACCCCGCCCGAGGTCTCGTGCCAAGCATTAGTGAGGTGAAGAGTCTTCATCGCAATCCCGGAATCATGGTCCACCGCAGCCTGCGGCAGGCAGCGCCGGCCGAGACGAGGAATTCGCGGGCCACACGCGGCACAGCAGCCAGATCGTGGAACAAAGACCTGCCTTCGTCCCCAACGACCAGCAGCCCTTTCCGCATCAAATGAAGGTTAACGGCGGTCGACAAAACGGTGAAGCCGGCCGAGGCCAGAATGCTGGCGCCCAACCGCGGCGTGCCGCGAACCAGGTGTACGGCGAACTCCAGAGCATGCTGGCCGAGCGGCAGCAGAAGAAAGACCGCCAGGAACGCGCACCAGGGCGGCTCGACGCGGCGGAAATTCTGCGTGACGGCCCCGTAGAACCCGCTGGTCGCGCCTCGGAGCGCAAGTTCCGTCATCAGGGCTCCAGCGGCGGCCCCCAGACCGCTCGGCAAATTGGTCAGGAAGAACAGCCCGCCCCGGGCCAGCGAACTCAGCACAGCCGTCTTCCAGTTCCACCGGAGAAAGAGCGTCTCGCGCGGCCGGAGCGCCAAGGCAGCGAACGCCGACTGCAAGCTGTCGGATGGCATTCAGGAACGAGTTTAGGACTGCCCCGTGTGTTTCCCATCAACAACCGGTCAAAGAAGAGATAAAACATTTTCGGCCCTTACGTTTTATCAAACGGAAATCATGAATTCATCCGCTTGAGACGGCGGCCGTGCAGACTAGCCTTGTGAACAAGACGACTCTCCATCCCTTCAGCCACCCCAAGCGGTTGAATCCTCGGCTTCGGACAGGCGTCTGCCTCCATGGCCACACCTTGCACTCGCGAGAGCCCTTGACCTTTCTCCATGCGATTCTCAGACGGCACCCTTTGCTGAACTGGGCGGTCCGCAACGAGGAGCAGAAACGGCTCGGAAAAGGACGGCCCGGAATCGACTTCTCCAAGATATGGTGGACGCCGCCGCTGTGTCCGCGGCAGGCATGGGATCTGGAGGCATCTCAAATCAGCCGGGCGCTGGGGTTGCAACCTCTGATCTCGCTGACCGATCACGACACGGCGGAAGCCTCCTGGGCGCTGCGCATCGTTCAACCCGATGTTCCAGTCTCGGTGGAATGGACCGTTCATACGGGACGCACCTTCCTGCACCTGGGAGTGCACAACCTCCCGTTTGAGCGGGCCTCCGAACTGCTGCAACAAATGCAGGCGCACGCGGCAGGGAATGGCGCTCCGAATGCAGTCCCGGAACTCCTGGCGGAACTGGATGCCCACCCCGGCGTGCTGACCGTGTTGAATCACCCGTTTTGGGACGAAAGCGGCATCGGGCGGCAAGAGCACCAGCGGCACCTGCTCGCATTTCTGAAAGAACACCGGCTATGGATCCATGCGCTGGAGCTGAACGGCTTCCGGCCGGCAGCCGAAGAGGAACAGGTCCTGCGGCTGGCCGGCGAACTGCAACTTCCCGTGGTGGCCGGCGGAGACCGCCATGGACGCACTCCGGCTGCCGTGATCAACGCGACCACCGCGGAGACCTTCGAAGAGTTCGTGGAGGAGGTGCGCCGGGACGGATTCAGCGACATCGTGTTACTCCCGCACTACTTCGAAAACCGGGTTTTGCGCATCATGCAGACCATCGGCGAAATCGTCCGGGAAGCGCCGGACCACGCTATGGGATGGCGGCGCTGGTGCGACCGGATCTTCTATGAAGCCGGCGACGGCGCCGTACGGCCCGCAGCCTGGGCTTGGAACGGAAACGATGCGCCTTGGCTGCCGGAGGCCTTCGTTGCAGCCATGTCCCTGGCGGATACGGCGTTGCGCACCGGCGCCGCGCGGGGCTGGCAGCGGGGCGGCTTGATCGAGAGCGAGGAGGCGCCGCTATGACCGGACGGCCGCTGCGGGTGGCTCTCTTCACCGACTGCTTTGAGGAAATGAACGGCGTCGCGTTGACGTGCCGGCAATTCCAGGCCTATGCCGAGCGGCGGAACTACCCGTTCTTGCTGGTGAAGACGGGCAGCGAGAATTCCGAGACCTGGCGCGGCCCCCAGGGGTTGTGCGTCTTCCAGCGGACCCGGTTCTCGTTTCCCGTGGACACCGATCTTTCCTTCGACCTGCTGTTTCTGCGCCGCCTGAGCCGCGTGCGCCGTGCGTTGCGGATCTATCAGCCGGACGTGGTTCACATCACGGGACCCGGCGACATCGGGATCTTGGGGGCGATCGCCGCTCACGAGATTGGCGCGCCGCTGGCCCTGAGCTGGCACACGAACCTGCACGAGTTTGCCGAGCGCAGACTGGAGGCGGCGCTCGAGTGGCTCCCCAGCCGCTGGCGGCATCCGCTGGTCCGGCATGCGGGCGACAAAGTATTGGAATACGTTCTGAGGTTCTATCGTATTGGCAAGCTTCTGTTCGCGCCCAACGGCGAACTGGTTCAACAGTTGCACTCCCGGACGGGAAAACCGGTCCACCTGATGAATCGAGGCGTGGACATCTCTCTATTTCATCCCGGAAGGCGCACCCGCCCCGCGCACGACGCCGAGGTGGTGATCGGCTACGCCGGACGGATTGTTCCGGAAAAGGGCGTCCGGCTGCTGGCCGAAGTCGAAAAGCGGCTGCAAGCGGCGGGCGTTCGGAACTACCGGTTCGTGATCGTAGGACAAGGGGGCGACCGGAGTTGGCTCGAGAGCCGCTTGCAGCGGGCCGAATTCACCGGAGTTCTCAAGCACAAAGCCCTGGCGGAAGCGTACGCGAACATGGACATCTTTGCTTTCCCCTCCCGTACGGACACCTTCGGCAACGTCGTGCAAGAGGCTCTGGCCTGCGGGGCGCCCGCGGTCGTGACCGACGAGGGCGGGCCGAAACACATCGTCTCCGATGGAATCAATGGCTTCGTCACAAAGAATGAAGCGGAGTTTTGTGAGATCTTGGTGCAGTTATCCTCCGATCGAGACTTGCTGGCCCGCACCAGACAGGCGGTCCGGGAGAACGCAAGGTTCCAAAGCTGGGATTCGGTGTTTGACCGGGTGTATCTTGCCTACCAGGACACCTTGAGGAGAGCTTCGGATCCGTCGCAGAGCCGCAGAACCGCGCTTGTCAGAGGCGTTAGAGCCTGCGATTCGCCCCTAGAAGCTCAGGAGTGCGAGACAGGCAAGCTCGAATGCCGCAAGATTCTGTCTCCTTATCGCAAAGGCAGAAGAGCTCGCGCGCTCCTAAGCCGGTTTGCGGTCATGTCTGGCGGGCCGGGCGGAACCTATGACCGTGGACGAAGGATGCGTCCTTACCCTGCGGACTCCTCTGGCGAACCGGCGGAGCCGAGCTGCTGAATCGCCTCCTTCAGCCGCGCGTGCTGCTGCGTGCGGCGCAAATAAACGGATTCATCCGGCCCCATCTTGGCCCGGATGATGTCGATCAAAGACGCCTTCTCTTCGCCGGGCCAATCCATCAGGCCGGGGATCAGCGCCAAGAGTTGCGCCAGGCTGGCATACTCCCCGTGCGGCCCCGCCTGAATGCCCAAGGCCTGCGACACCTCTGCAACCGCCTCCAGCGGCCGCAGCCGTTGCGCCGCCAGGCCGATGTTTCTCACATGGAACCGGTCCCATGCGCCCCGGTCTCCGCCGCCCGTCTCATAGATGAGCGGCCCGGCCGCCAGCTTGCGCAGCGCCGCGGGCCGGCTGCGGTAACCGGGCTTTTTGAGCATCCGGCACTCTTCGGGCTCCAGCACGCGCACCACCTCCGGCAGCACGGGCCGGAAGCCTAGCTTGCGGTAAAACCAGAAGGCCCCCGACTGAATCGCCTCCTCATTGCCGCGCCCGATCTGGTAAGGATCGATGACAAAGCAGGCCGCGCCCAGCGCCTGGTGCAGCAGGGCCAGCAGCCGGGCGAACAGCCAGGCCGTTTCTCCGTCCCGGAAGGTGTAGTAAAGGTTGAACCCAACGTCCATCCGGTCGCACAGTGAGAGCGTCTCGAAATAACCGATGGGCGCCCCATTTTTGACCAGCATGCCCGCATGGTAAGCGCGCAAGGGCAGGCGGCTGCCGGCAGGCACTCCGCACAGGTAGGCGTCCACGCCCCGCCCCAGGCGCGCCCGCACCACCGAGCGCGGGTCGCCATAGGTGAAACCGTGCAGCTCCCGCTGGCGCACCGCCGACGCGGCCAGCGCCATATTCAGGAACGCTTCGCCGGCTTCCGCGGAGAGGGGCTCCAATTCAACGGGTGGCGAACTCAGTTCCCGCTCCAGGAAGACCTTGGCTCGGGGAATCAGCGGCCCTTCGTGGAAGAACGGCTCTTCCATCGGCCCTCTCAGTAAAGTCCGCGACAGGCGCGAATCGCCCAGCTCCCACCGCAGCGGCAGCTCCAGAGCGGCGTACAGCCCCGCCTTTTGTTTTTCCGGAACCGGCAGGGAGTCCAACCGTTCCAGCAGGCACGCCAGCGCCCGCTCCTCGCTTCCGGCTGCGGCCAGCAGCCAGTCCTTGTACGGAATGTGCGGCTCCACCAGCGTGTCTTCCTCCGCCAGAGGGAACAACCAGCGCCAGGTTTCCGCCGCCCGGTCTGTGGGTTCCCAGCCGTCCCAGTCCAGCCTGAGCCGCTCCGGCTCCAGCCGCGCCAGCCGCAGGGCCGCATGGTAGCTGAAGATCGCCGTGAAGCTGGTGCCCGCCACGCCCGAAGCTTCCGGCTCGTCGAACAGCGCCGGGTCTGCCCCCGACCTTTTCCACCGCTCCACCAGCGCCGCAAAGCCGCCCAGCAGCTCTTCGCACTGCAAGAGCAGATCCGGGTTCTGAGGGAACGCCCGGCAGTACAGCAGCAGCTCGTGATAGCGGTGCAACTCGGCGGCATCGGCGAATCTGCGGCGGCTCAAGGCCGCCAGCAGCTTGCTCAGCCGCTTGGCGCTAGGCCCGTCAAAGCTGCGCTTCAGTGCTTCCGCTTCCGCCAGTAGATCTGCCACAGAAGTTTGAGTCATCGAACGTGATCCAGGCACGGATGCATTCTATCATCGGCGGTCACGCCGGAGGCCAGAAAATTTGCAGCGGTAAATCAGGCACTTAGCGCCGAAGAAGCGGGGCGGCTGGTGGGGCTTACGCCGCCGGAGGCTAATCTCAAAGCGGGGGACCTTGTCCGAACGAATCTACAAACTGCAACCAGACCGCACCATCCAACTGCGCGGCTTTAGCGATTTGGGCGCCTCGGCCGCGATCCATTCGGCTACCGCCAATAGCTTCACCGTCAGCGGCGTCTTCCGCGACGCGGCCGACTTCGCGGTGCTCGTGCTCTACGACGCCGACAACTTCTACGAGCATCCTCGTCTGAAGTACCTGCCCGATACGGATTTCTCCGGCCTCACGCTCACTTTCGACGTTCACTACTCCGGCCTGATGCCGCTCGATTCGCCTAAGTACCCCACCATCGACTGGCCCTTCCTCGACGTCATCCGCCCCGACGGCGCAACCGCCAAGATCCGCCTCTTCGACCACGCCGCCCAGGTCTCGGGAGACTACACCTGCGCCTCGGCCAGCTTTGTCATCGAAGACAACGGGTTGCAACCCTACGACCGGGTCACGCTCTGGTATCAAAACTTCGCCTTTGACTACATCGTGCCGGACCAGTCCGGCCCCCTGCCCACCGCCGCCGATGTGGCCGCCGCTCTGGCCGCCCAAATCAACGCCATCAACTGGCAGGCCCTGGGGATCCTGTTTCCTCTGGCGGCGCAGGCCGACGGGGCCACATTGCACATCCAGACGACCCGGCCGGGCGCCGACGGCAACATGCTGCGCATGTACGCCGTCGCCAAGAACGCCCGCCTGTGCACGAGCAACCCCGTGGCCGCCTTCCAGGGCGGCAGCTCGGACGCCACTTGGCGCGTCACCCTGGACTTTTCCGCCCTGGCCATCCCACAGATCCGCCAGATGTGGCTCACCTTCGCGCCGCCGCTGACCTTTGGGCAAGCATTTGAAGACACCGAATGGCAAGCTACCTTCACCAACTGGTCGCTCAGCGGGCCGGAAGAGAAACGCGCTCTTCAAGTCGCCGGGCCCGGCAGCATCCGCGTGGAGGAAGACGATGAGATGTGCCGCTACGAAGGCCAGTGGAGCATCGAGACCGGTTGGTATTCCGGCGGATTCGCCCGCCGCGCCTCGGCCATAGGCGACGCCGTCATCATATCCTATTCCTGCGCGGAGACCCACGATCTGTACCTGGGCACGTCGCTGTACTCAGACCGCGCCCGCATCCTCGTCCAGTTGGATGGAGACGAACCCACCGAGCTCGATTGCCGCCTGAATGCGGAGCCCGCCGTGGCGACGCGCCGCAAGCTCCGCTCGGGCGTCGCGCCGGGTGAGCACACCGTGACCCTGCGCCTGATCTCCGAAGGCTATTTTTACTTCGACTTTCTCGAGGCGGCCGTTCCTTCGGACTTACCCGAGCCGCTCCCTGCCCTGGAGCGCGTGGCGCCGGCGCTCGACTACAGCACGGACCATGCCTACAAGCTTCCGCCCGCCCGCATCCTCTGGATGCTGGATCAGCTCGGCTATCACGGCCCCCTCAACGAGTACATCGGTGTGTTCTGGTGGAACCAGCGCCGCAGAGAAGGCGCATCGATCCCGCAAGCGGAGGTCGCCTTCACCGGGCAGTTCGTCCCGGGTGATCAAGTCTTCGTCAACATCGGCGGGCAGGTCTGCGGCAAAAGCGTGTTTCCCAATGAGGACGCCTCCATCATCGCCCGGCACTTTGCCTTCTTCATCAACATGACCTACGTCGGAGTCTGGGCGGCCGCCGAAGACAACCTTCTGACCATCACCGCCCGGGCTGCGCACCCAGCCTACTCCTTCCCGGTTCAAGCCTGGGTGGAACGCGCCTCCGGCTCCACCGGCGAGGCCGCCCTGTCAGGAAGCCTGCAAGGCGGAGACCCGGGTCGCTGGGTGGTGGATCCGGCTCAAACGCCAGTCCTGAATCGCGGCGCTCGCGATTGGCATGCGGACCTGTTCCGCGAGTGCGCCCGCCGCGGCCGGGAGCTGACCGTAGCCGCCTCCATGGAGCTGGTGAATCCTCCCGCCGAATTCGCCGCCCGCTATCCCGACGGCCGACCGGTGGAGACAGCGGTCGGCTTTGGCAGCCTGGTTTCTACTCATTGCGCCTTCTCGACGCCAATGCTTGACTACCACAAGACGCTCTTCGCTGAGCTGGCCGCAGGAATGAACCAGGCCGGCCTGACTCCCCGCGTTCAGTTCGGCGAGTTCTGCTGGTGGTATTTCACCAATTACAGCGCCGACAACCCCGACGGCGGCATGGCATATTACGACGCCGAGACCGTGGCGCAGGCCGAGAGTGCGCTGAACCGCCCGCTCTACATCTTCCGCTCCCCGGACGACGATCCGCAGGTGAATCAGGCAGCCGATGCCGCCTTCCTCCGGAACCGCCTGCGGGACTATGTGGCGGCGCTGGCCGCGCACAACCGGCAGAGCTGCCCCGCCGCCCGGATCGAGATCCTTTTCCCCTACGACGTGAACTACCCGGAGCCCAAAGGGGTACACCAAATCGGCGGCCGCCTGAACCGGTTTGTGAACCTGCCCTCCGAGTGGACCAGCAAGGCATCCAGCGGCTTGGACGGCTTCAAAACCGAGGCTCTGGACTTCGGCGCTTGGTGCCGCAACTTGGATCTAACCGGCGAAGCGATCCAGTTCGCAGTAGGCTTGGACTGGCCCAAGGACTCCCTGCGCCACTTGGTGGCCGTTTTCCAGCCGGGCTACGCCTGGGAAAAGGAATGCCGGGAAGCGCTGGGCCGCGGCCTACATTCGGTGGTGCTGTGGGCGTTTGATCACATCTGCTTATTCAACCTCAATCCCCGCCTGGAGCCCCTAAGAGGCAAAGCGCAGCAGTTCTGAAGCGGATCGGATCCTGCTTCGCATCTTCGAGAACCGCCGCCCAGAGTCGCCCCAAAATGGCGGCGCCCCCAGGCGCTCGGCAAAATGTAGCGTTTTACGAGTGAACCGGCCGTGGCGGCCCCTCGGAGGCCGCAACGGAATGCGCCTCCTCAGGATCGGCAGCTTGCTGCCCTCCTGTCCGTCCCTCCTTCATCGTGGCCCGGTCGAACGCGGCTCGTGCGGCTTCCACCTGTTCGATATGTGCTTCGGCCCAATCGCAGATGCTTGCCACCAGGCTGCACAACGACCGGCCTAGGTCCGTTAACGAGTAATCCACCCGGGGCGGCACGCTCGCGTAGATGCGGCGCGTTACCAGGCCATCCCGCTCCAGGCCCCGCAGCGTGCTGGTCAGCACTTTCTGCGAAATTCCTCCAATGGACCGTCTCAGTTGCGCGAACCGCATGGTCCCGCTCGACAATCGCCGGATGACCAGCACGGTCCACTTGTCGGCGACCCGGTCTAAAACTTGCCGGGTGGGACAGCGGTCATTAAAGACATCCCAATGTGACTTGGTTTCCATTGGGTATCTACATCCCTCGAAAGTGCCTACTTGCCAATCTTCTCCAAGTATCCCAGAATCGAGCTTGGAGGTCAATCTATCTATGAGTCAAGCGCTTCTGATTACAGGTGCTTCTGGTGTCCTAGGCCGGTCGATTGTGAAATCCGCCTTAGACGCCGGGTTTAACGTGATCCAAGCGGTTCGGGACCTACAAAAGGCCCATCCCGCCGCAGCGGCGGTCCGTTTCGACTACGCCGACCCGGCCACGTTTGGCCCTGCCCTGGCGGGTGTCTCCAGGCTCTTGCTAATGGCGCCGCCGCTCGATGCCGGCGCTCCCGCGAAGCTCGCCCCGGTGATCGCGGAAGCGAAGGCCGCTGGCCTCGAGCATGTCGTATTCATTTCGGCCTTCGGCGTCAATCATAATGAGCAAGCCCCCCTGCGCGTGGTGGAGCATTTGGTCATGGACTCGGGGATTCGGTACGCCATCCTCCGGCCGAACTTCTTTATGGAGAACTTCTCAGAGGGATTCCTTGCTCCGGGCATCAGAGCGCGCGGGTCGATCGATCTGGCAGCCGGCGATGGGAAGACCAGCTTCATCTCCGTTCAGGACATCGCCGCCTGCTCCGTGGCCCTGTTCCGAGCGCCGCGGGATAGGCAGGAATACGATCTCACCGGAGCGGAGGCCCTTGACCACGCCGAGGTTGCGCGGATCATCAGCGAAGTTTCCGGGCGTCCCGTTAAGTACAATTCCTTGTCCGAAGAGGAAATGCTTGCCGGCGCGCGGGCAGCGGGCATGCCGGAGCCGGTGCTCGGATATCTGGCTGCCCTCTACAGCGCCGTACGCGCGGGCTACGCGGCATTCATCACGGGAGGCGTAGAGGAGCTCACGGGCCGCCCTCCCATCCGGTTCGCTGAATTCGCCCGTGCCGCTGCCGCAGCCTGGAAATGAACGAGCGCCGTTCCTGACCACTTCCGGACTTGGGGAGCTTCAGGCGCTCGGTGGCGTAAGCCTCCTCCTGTGGGGCAGGCTTTCCAGCCTGCGGCCGGCATTCCTGTCGGCCTTGGCCCCCCTTACCCACCGCCCTCTCCTCGATCGCATCATTGCATCCGTAGGGGCGGCCCAGCGTTTCCGCCCCCTCTTTTCCACCTCCGTGTCCTCTGTACTACTAGCCCGTAGATTCTTTTCTTCCCGCGAAGATTTTTACGCCGCAACCGGAGTGAGTTGCCGAACCGTAGAGCGGAGTGCGGTCAGGATGGCCAGGATGGCTTTGCGCCCGGAGACCGTGAGTTGATAGCGATACGTGCCCGTGATTTTTGTGATCAGCCCGTGGGCACGCAGCAAGCGGAGCTTTCGGCTTACCCAGGCCGAGCGGCGGCGAGCTTCCACC
>Ga0209381_1001315_pt1 | contig 41849 bp, 39 predicted proteins | sample DewCreD2012metaG_FD_184111 | JGI IMG/M metagenome (GOLD analysis project Ga0209381, IMG submission 184111) | Hot spring sediment bacterial and archeal communities from British Columbia, Canada, to study Microbial Dark Matter (Phase II) - Dewar... ... | reverse complement strand
TCACGCCGTCGTATTGCTTGAGCGATTGCGGGCTGAGCTTGGTCAGCACTTTTTTCATCTCCTCGCCCCAGGCCTTGCGGGCCGCGTTGTATTGGGCCTCCTCCGCCTTGAATTTTTCCTGGGCGGCGGCATCGGCGCCGTCCTTGGGCTTTTGCGGGCGCTTGGGCTCGTTGGGCGGCTGGCTGACATAGTCCACCGTAAAGGCGCCGCTTTGTTTGGCGAGCTGGCCCAGCACTTTTTCCGCGGTCGGAATCGAGCTGTGCCGGAAACCGGTGGTGGTGGTCACCACCAGCACTTTTTTGCCTTGAGCAGCCGCGGACCAAGAAAGCCCGGCCATCATCAGAACCGCCAATAATTTTTTACGCATAAATTTGCCGTTCCCTTTGACGTTTTCTTCTTTCCCCTCAGACGATGCGGGGAAACCGGCCATTCATTATCCGATTGGCGGGGCGGCGGCAATCATTATCTCAGAAGGCCTGCCGGTAAAGACTGAGAAAGTCGCCGGCGGCAACCGGCGCCGGGTTGAATTGGGCGGTCCATTGTGTGGCGGCCTCGGACGCCAATTGATGGAGGGAGTCTTCAGTGACCCCCCAGTCGCGCAGGCGGGAGGGCAGGGAGGCGGCCGTCAGCAGACCGGCTAAACATTCCGGCAGTTGCGAAGCCGCCAAACCGGCGGCCGCCGCCAGGTCACGGTAGGCCGGCTCCGCTTCCCCATGCGCCAGGTTGAAACGCACGACATGCGGCAGCATGAGGCCGACGGCCAAGCCGTGCGCGATTTGAAAATGGGCGGTCAGCGGGTTGGCGGCGGAGTGGGCGGCCCCCAGCATGCTGTTTTCGATGGCCAGGCCCGCCAAGGCCGCGCCGAGCAGCATGTCGCCGCGCGCCGCCAGGTCGCCGGGATGGGCCAACACCCGGGGAAACGCGCCAAAGCAAAGGCGAAACGCTTCTTGCGCAAACGCTGCGGAAACTGGATTTCGCTTGCGGGTCACGGCGGATTCCACCGCGTGGGCCACGGCGTCCAAACCGGTGCTGGCGGTTACGCGCGGCGGTTGGGAAAAGGTCAGTTCGGGGTCCAGCAGGGCGGCGAAGGCGGTGGCTTTTTTGTCCAAACAGGCCATTTTCTGGTGGGTGACCTCGTCCGCAATGAGGGCCGCCGATTGGCATTCGCTGCCGGTACCGGCGGTGGTGGGGATGGCCAGGAAAGGCAGCATCGGCCGGGTGGCTTTGCCCACCCCCCAATAATCGGCCATGCGACCGCCGTTAGTCAGAAGGAAATTGCAGCCTTTGGCGGTATCGAGCGCGCTGCCGCCGCCCAGGCCGACGAGCAAATCCGCTTCCCCAGCGCGGGCCGCCTCCACGCAGGCCGCCACGTCTTTGGTGGTGGGATTCTCACGCACGCCGTCAAAAATCGAGAGGGTTCGTCCTGGCGCCGCCAAAAGGGCCGCCACGCGGGCGGCGTGCCCCGCGCGCGCCACCCCTGGGTCGGTGACCAGCAAAACCCGGCGCGCGCCCAGCTCGCCGGCCAGCCGGCCCGCTTGCGCGACGCAGCCGGCGCCAAAAATCAAACGGGGCCGGGCGCCGGGCGCGAAGGCGGCTTTAATGATGCGGGCGGCATCCTTCCCGGCGGTCATCAAAAGGCCCTTTCCTCATAAGCCCGTCTTTTATAAAGGAACTCGAAAAGGTTGCCCTCGTGCGGCTGGTCCCAGGAAATTTTGATCGTGGGAATGGGGCCCACATTGAGGCGCTCGATGAGCGGGCACTCAGTCAAAGCGCGGATGAATTCCGGGTCTTTGGTCAGGGCGGTCACCACCAGGGAGGGACCGATTTGGCGGAGCATCTCCCGCTGGGGCGTTTGCACCACACTGGCGTAAGGGAACAGGAACTCCCGGTTGGCCAGCGGGTGCGCCAGGGAATCGCAAAGCACGATGGTGGGGCGGAGATACGTTGCGCCCTCAAAACGAACCAGGCGGGGCCCTTGGCGGTGGTGCACGGTGACTTCGATAGCGCCGGGCGTTTGCAGGCCGCTTTCGATGGCGGCGTCAATGGCTTCCGCCATTTTCGGATTCGCAAACGCGGACAAGGCCGCTCCTTCATCCGCCGCCGGCAGCGGGGCCAGGGAGCCGAGTTTTTGGGCCAGCGCCTCGGCGATTTCCGCGGCGTGGGCAGGGGTCACCACTGCGGAGGCGTTGATGCAACTGCGCCCGCCGTTCTCGCTGATGCTGGCCGCCATCAAGTCCAGAAATTCCGGCCAGCGCGCCGCCTGGTCTTCGCCGAGAAGGATTTTGCTGTGTCCCGGCCCATGCGCCTGGATGGCGGGATTGTTGGCGTGGGCCTCGGTGGTCTGGCGGTCGCCAAACACCAGCGCGCGCCCGCAGAGCCGGAGGATTTCGCCCGCGCCTTCATGGTCGGTGGGATAAAAGCCGAACGCTTCCGGCGGGCAGCCGGCGGCAAGGAAGGCTTGAATCAGCCGCCACGGCGTCCACGGCTCTTCGCGTCCCGGTTTGAGGATGACCGGGATTTTCAGGGGGATGGCGGGCAGCCAGAGGGAGTTGACCGCCGGCGAATTGCTGGGCATCACCAGGCCGAGCGCCGGCGCGGCCGGGTAAAAGCTGCAAACACTGCCTCCCGCGGCCACCGGCTTGCCCTCGAGAAAGGCCAAGTCCAGGCCGCGGGTCAGGCCGCCGAGAATGGCGCGCATATTGACCAGCGCCTGGTGTATCCGGTCCATGTTGCGGCGGACCAGCCGCCAAGGGAGCCCGCTGGTGGCCGAGAGCGTCTCCACAAACTGCTCGGGAGATTGCGTGTCTCCACGGTCGCCCAGCGGCAGGGTGCCGTGGAGGAATTCCTCGCCGGCGCGCCGGCAGATTTCCAGCAGTTGTTCCGCCGTTGCCTGCCGCAGCGCCGCGCGTGATTCGGCCAGGCGAGCGAGGTCCTTGCGAATAATGCCGGCATTCACCATGCTAACCGCGGCTCGCGGGAGGCCGGTTCGGCAGTCGTTGACAGGATTTTGGTCGAGGCTGGCGTAAGGCCGGCCCCGGCGCAACGCGGGCAGGTGAGGCAAATGGCTCATCAGTATCTTGGCGGACTCTTTGCGGCCGCCGCGAAAGACTAGCGCAAGCCGGACTGATCGCCAAGCGCCGCAAAAGGGCCGGCTCCGCGGAGTTGGACCCGCATCACATGGTTGCCGACCGGGTGCATTTATGGTATGCAGTCCGGGCGATGCATTCATCAATTTGGGCGGTTGGGCTCGCCGTGACAGGGCTGCTGATATGCCGGATTTCGGCTCGGGGCGGCAATTTGCCGGAGCCGCCGCCCACACCGCGCCTGCCCGTGACCAACTTCTATCATGGCGTCGCGGTGGTGGACGATTATCAATGGCTGGAAAAAGGAGAGGCTCCAGAGGTGCGCGCCTGGTGTGAGGCGCAGAATCGGCGGACCCGGGCTTGCCTGGACGCCATCCCGGAATGCGCCGACATCGAGAAGCGCCTGCGGGAGCTGGCCGCGCCGGCGGGCTTGGTTTCCCCTTCCTACTCCCGGCTGCATTGGCGCCAAGGCCGCCTCTTTGCCCTTAAATATCAGCCGCCCGCGCCGCAACCGATGCTGGTGACGTTGGATTCGCTCCAGGATTTGTCAACCGAGCGGGTGCTGCTGGACCTGGGCCGCTTGCACGCCGAAGGCCGCGCCAGCCTTGATTTTTACCTGCCCAGCCCGGATGGAAAGCGGGTCGCTGTTTGCCTTTCCGAAAACGGCAGCGAGCAAGGAACGCTCTTCTTTTACGACACGGCCACTGGCGAAAGGCTGCCGGACAAATTGGAGCGGGTGCAGTTTCCCACCGGCGGCGGCAGCGTGGCTTGGGCCGCCGACAGCCAGGGTGTTTTTTACACCCGCTATCCGGCGCCCGGCGAGCGGCCCGCGGCCGACCTCTGGTTTTATCAGCAAGTCTATTATCACGCCTTGGGCGCCGCCCAAACCGAGGACCGTTACGAAATTGGCCGGGAGTTTCCGCGGATTGCCGGCATTGATTTGGAGAGCAGCCCTGATGGCCGCCGCCTGTTGGCCAGTGTCGGCAATGGCGACGGCGGTGAAATCGTCCACTATTTGCGTTCGCCCGAGGGCGTCTGGCGGCAGATCACCCGCTTCGAGGATCAGGTCAAACAGGCGCGGTTCGGACGCGACCCGCTTTATATCGAGTGGGGTCGGGACGAAGCCGTTTATTTGCTTTCGTTTCGCCACGCGCCCCGGGGCCGGGTGCTGCGGCTCGACCTGAACGCCGGAAGTTTGACCGAAGCGGTTGAGGTTATTCCCCAAGGCGCCCAAGCGTTAACCGGTGTGCTGCCGGCCGCCAGCGGCCTTTACCTGCATTACCGCGACGGCGGACCATCCCTGCTGCAATGGCATGATTTTTTCACCGGCAAGACCATCAAGCTGCCGTTGCGACCTTCCCTGCGAGGCCAGCCTCCGGCCAACAGTTCCATCGCCGCCGTGCAGGAAATGCTGGTCGTCCGGGGCGACGAGTTGCTTTATCGCACGGTGACCTACTTGGACCCGCCGGGCTGGTTCCAGTTTGATCCCAACGTGTCCGCCAGCCAGGCCCGGGGGACAGCCTTGCAGGAACCCAACCCGGTGGATTTCAGCGATGTGGAGGTGGTGCGAGTGAACGTGAAGTCCACCGGGAACACCGAGGTGCCGCTGAATATCATTCGCGCCAAAGGCGCGCGGACAAATGGGAACAACCCGGTGATTCTGAGCGGCTACGGGGGCTATGGCATCAGCCTGGCGCCCAGCTTTGATCCCACCCGCCGACTGTGGCTGGATCTGGGCGGCATTTTTGCCATCGCCAACCTCCGCGGCGGCGGAGAGTTTGGCGAGGATTGGCACCAGGCCGGCGCTTTGACCAATAAACAAAATGTCTTTGACGATTTCCTGGCGTGCGCGGCCTGGCTGTTCACCAACCGCGTTACCTGCCCGGAGCGCCTGGCCATCCGGGGCGGCAGCAACGGCGGCCTGTTGATGGGCGCCGCGCTGACGCAAAGGCCGGATTGGTTCGGCGCGGTCGTCGCGCAGGTTGGAGTCTTCGACATGCTGCGCGTCGAGCTGGACCCCAACGGCGAGTTCAACACCACGGAATTCGGCACGGTCAAAGACCCGGCGCAGTTTCGCGCGCTCCACGCCTATTCGCCTTACCACCAAGTGCGCGAACAAACGCTGTATCCGCCGACCTTGTTGCTGACCGGCGACAAGGATGGCCGCGTCAACCCGTCGCACTCGCGCAAGATGGCGGCGCGCCTGCAGGCCGCCGGCGCCCGCGGCCCGACGCTGTTGCAGGTGAATTTCAGCGGCGGTCATGGGATTGGGGCGACCTTTGGCGATCGCCTAGCCGAGCTGTCCATGATCTACGCCTTTATTGCGCAGCAGCTTAACGCGCCCTTTCCGCTGGTGGATCGCGGCCCGTGGGCGGGAGCGGTGACCACCAACGCGGCCGTCGTTAAGGCCAAACTGATTTTTTCCGATCTCGCCGCGCGCCTGGCGGTCAGCCGGGAGCCATCCCTGGCCGACCCGGTCTGGTTTGGCCCCGAACGTTCCGGCGCCGGCCGCCATAACCTCGTGGCGTTTAACCTGGGAGGATTGCAGCCGGACACTCTTTATCACTACGCGCTCGAGGTGAACGGGCGGCTGGAACGATCCAGGCAAGGCCAGTTCCGCACCTTCCCGCACGGGCCGGCCTCGTTCACCATCGCCTGGGGCACCTGCGCCAAAACCGGCTCCAACAGCGAGGTCTTCGACCGCATCCGGGAACACCAGCCGCTGCTCTTCATTAACGCCGGGGATTTTCATTACCTGGACATCGGCGAAAACAAGCCGGCGCGGTTTCGGGCGGCCTACGACCGGGTGCTGGCCTCTCCCGCCCAGGCCGCGCTGTATCGCAGCACGGCGTTTGCCTATGTTTGGGATGACCACGATTCGGGCGGCAACAATTGCAACAAAACCGCCAAATCGCATCCAGCGGCGCGGCAGGTCTATCAGGAATATGTGCCACATTACCCGCTGGGTTTGGGCGGCGGCAATCAGCCAATCGCGCAGTCCTTTGCGATTGGCCGGGTGAAATTCATTCTCACCGACTTGCGCTCGGAACGCGACCCGGTTTCCGATAAGACCGAGCCGCAGTGCTCCCTGATGGGCCGGGCGCAAAAGGAATGGTTCAAGCGCGAGCTGCTGGCCGCCAAGGGCCGCTATCCGCTGATTTGCTGGGTCGGCTCGGTGGGCTGGGTGGGAACCAAAGGCACCAATTTCTATCCGCTGCCCCACACCAATGTCACCGGCGTGCTCCATCATACCAACCTCATTGCCGCCGCCCTCGAGGCCGCCGCCAAAGGCCGGAAATATCCCTCGCCGGGCGACCAGGAAAACTGGCTGGCCTTTCCCACGGAACGGCGCGAGATCGCCGATTTCATCAAGGCCAACCAGATTCGCGGCGTTTGCTACCTGCACGGCGACGCCCACTCGCTTTCGGCTGACGACGGGCGCAACGGTGATTACGCCACCGGCGGCGGCGCGCCCATTCCCTCGATGGGCGCCGCGCCGTTGGATCAAAATCCCTCGATTAAAGGCGGCCCTTTCAGCCAGGGCGTCTATCGGCCCCGGCCGCCGGAGGGTTGTTTCGGGTTGTTGCACATCCACGACCGGGGGGAAACCATCGAGGTGACCTTCAGCGGCCGCAACAGCCGCGACGAGGAAAAAATCGCGCTGAAATTTTCCGTGCCGGCCGCGCTTGACCCCGCCCCCTGAACATGAAACCTTGCGCCGTGATGTGGAAGTTGTTGACGGGATTTTTGCTGGCAGCCGCCGGCCTGGCTCCCGCCGCCGCGCCGGCGGCGTCCGTCCCTGCCGCTTGGGACGGGGTTTGGACGTGGACCTTCACCATGCCGGATGGCGCCACCGTCAAACCGCGGCTGGCGCTGCAAGTGACCAATCAAAACCTGACCGGCCTCATCAGTTTCCGGCCCGGCAGCGAAACCAGCATTACCGAGGGCCGGGTGGACGGGGACCGGGTGACTTTCAAAGTGGTGCGCGAGCGAAATGGACGCCGCATTGAAACCACTTATCGGGGAACGCTGCATGGGGCTAAAATCATCGGGGAAATGGAATCCAACTGGTCCGGCGGGCGGCAAGTATATCCGTGGGAAGCCGTGAACCAGGCGACGAGCATCGAGGGCCGCTGGGGCTGGGGCGCGCGCAGCGTCGAGCTGCGGCTGGAGCAGAACGGCGTCTTGAGCGGCACCCTTTTTTTGGAGGAAGGCTCGTTTCCTCTGCGGCATGGACGCTACCAGGCAGGGGAATTTACTTTTGAAGCGGAACGCCAGAAGGAGGGCCGGCCTTACACCAACATCTTCCAGGGCCGGCTGGAGGAGAAAATGCTCAAGGGCGCCATCCATCGCCTTTTTGACGGGCAGACCAACGTCAACGGGTGGGAGGCGCGAAGAGTGGAGAAATGAGAACCCGCGATGTTCATGACCGTCCATTTCACAAAACAGCGACGCTAAGTTTATGACGCCCTTTTACACCCGTTATCCCGAACTGGCCTTCAGTGAGACCCGCACCGTCCGCTTGTTGCAAGCCCAAGGCGCGCTGCCGCCCGGCGAATACGGTTTCATCGAGTATTATTGCGAGGAGCCGGATTGCGACTGCCGCCGCACTTTGCTGGCGGTGGTGGAGCAGCGGCGGCCCAAGGACGTCCTGGCCTACATTAACTTCGGCTGGGAATCGGTTTCCTTTTACGAGCAATGGTTGCACGGCGACAAAGCCGACGCCCGGGACATCGTCGCCGGCAGCCTTGACCCGCTGCAGCGGCAATCCCGGCATGCGCCGGCGTTGCTCCGTTTGTTTCAAGAGCTTTTGCGTTCTGATGCGAACTATGTCGCCCGCCTGGCCCGGCATTATGCGATCTTCAAAGGGGCCCAGGCCGGCGAGCCCCAAAACGAGCCGTCCGCGAAACCAACCCAAACCCTGCCGGAGTTCAACACGGTCCCGGACATCCTGCGGCAACTCAGTAATAATCCAGACCTTGGCGATTTTGCGCCTTTTGAGGCCGCGTTGAAAGCGGCGGAACAGCACCGCGAGGAAATTATTCCCGAGTTAATCGCCGTCCTCGAACGCGTGGCGGACAATCCGGAGCCCTTTTGGATGAACGGGAGTGATTGTCTTCCTTTATTCGCCATTCTCCTATTGGCGCAATTCCGTGAAACCCGCGCCCGCGAGTGTTTCTGGCGCTTTTTTTCGCTGCCGGAGAAATATTCGCTGGACCTGACGGGTGACCTGGTCACTGAGCAGGGCGCCGCCATTCTGGCCTCGGTTTGCGGGGGCGATCCGGCGCCGCTGATGGAACTTTTTCGCAACCCCAAAGCCAGCATTTTCGTCCGCGAACAGGCCTTGTATGGCTTGTTGGTCCAAAAGCTGTGGCAGGAACGTCCTCATGCGGCGGTGCTGGAGGACCTGCGCAACCTTTTCCAAACCTTTCCCAAGTCCGACGACGGTCGTTTATGGGCCAGCCTGATCATAGCCGTTCTCGATGGCGACTTGGCGGAATTGGTTCCCGAGGCGCGCCAAGCCTTCGACGAGGGACTGGTGGATGCGGATTCGATTACCCGAAAACATTTTGAACAGGAATTACAGGAGGATGGCCAAAGGCGGTGGCAAATTTTTGCCGAACGCAACCACCCCATCAACGCGGTGGACGAGGCGTGCAGTTGGCTGTGCTGGCAAAGGGCGGATGAGGAAGAGGACTGGGAGGACGAGGAAGAGGAGTGGGCGGCTGAGGACTTGGGGGGCGCCGATGAGGTCTTCAGTCATCCGCCGCTGCCCCAATATCCACCGCCTTCGCCTTATGCGCCGCCGGCGCCATACATTGCGCCCGCCAAGGTGGGGCGCAACGATCCGTGTCCTTGCGGCAGCGGCAGGAAATACAAGAAATGCTGCGGGGCATGATGGTCTCGGTGGTCATCCCGGCCTTTAACGAGGAAAAACTGCTGCCGGAATGTTTGCGGGCGGTGCGGGAGGCGATGGCGGCGTTCGTGGCCCGCGGCTGGCGGAGCGAAGTGATCGTGTGCGACAACAACTCCACCGACCGGACCGCCGCTGTGGCGGAGGCTGGCGGCGCGCGCGTGGTGGCCGAGCCGGTCAACCAGATTTCGCGCGCGCGCAACACCGGCGCGCGGGCGGCCCAAGGCGACTGGCTGATCTTCGTGGACGCCGATTCTTTTCCGACGCGCGGGCTGTTCGAGGAGGTTGCCCGGGCGATGGAGGGCGGGCGCTGCCTGGCCGGCGGCGCGGTGGTTCAGCTCGACGCGCCGGTTTTTTGGGCCGCGGCGGCCAATCGTTGCTGGAATTGGGTCAGCCGCCTTTTTCGCTACGCTGCCGGCTCTTTTCTCTTCTGCCAGACGGCGCCGTTTCGCGAGACCGGCGGTTTCAGCGAGGCCCTTTTTGTTTCCGAGGAATTGGAGCTGAGCCGGCGCTTGAAGAAAATGGCGCGCCGCCGGGGCCAAACCATGGTGATTATCAAAAACCAGGCCATAGTGACCTCCGCCCGGAAGATCAGGCTCTATTCCTTGGCGGATCACCTGCGGTTCCTGGGCACGCTGCTGCGACACGGGCGCGCGGCCGCCCGCCGCCGCGAGGCCTGCCCCATCTGGTATGAAGGCCGTCGCTGAGTTATTGCAGGCCATCTATGGTCCCGAAACGGCGCGCCAATGGCTGCCCAAGCTAACCGCATTGATTGAAGCGGAGCGGCTGGCCGCGCCCTGCCGCCAGCCCGGGGGCCGGGCGGTGTTGACGGAGCGCGACGCCCTGCTGATTACTTACGCCGACCAGGTGACCGCTCCCGGTCAATCGCCGCTGGCCTGCCTGCGCGAGTTCGCCCGCCAAAACCTCAAAAACCTGGTGAGCGGGATTCATTTGCTGCCGTTCTACCCTTTTTCTTCCGATGACGGTTTCTCGGTGATGGACTATTACGCCGTGCATCCCGACTTTGGCGCTTGGGAGGATGTCCGGCGCCTGGGCCAGGATTTTGATTTGATGTTCGACGCCGTTTTCAACCATCTCTCCGCCCAAGGGGAGTGGTTCGGAAAATTTCTCGCCGGCGATCCCGCCTTTCGGGATTTCTTTGTCACGGTCGTGGGCAATCCCGATTTGAGCCGGGTGATTCGGCCCCGGGCGCTGCCGTTGCTGACCGAGTTTTCCGGCGCCGCCGGGCCGCTCAAGGTCTGGACCACCTTCAGCGCCGACCAGGTGGACTTGAACCTCCGGCATCCGCCGGTGCTGCTCGAATTAATAAAAGTCCTCCTGTTTTATATCCGACAGGGCGCCCGGTTCATCCGCCTCGACGCCATCGCCTTCTTGTGGAAGGAAATCGGAACCTCCTGTCTGCATCTGCGCCAGACGCATCAGATCATCCAATTGTTCCGGGCCGTGTTGGACGAGCTTTACCCGGCGGCGGTCCTCATCACCGAAACCAATGTGCCGCACCGCGACAACATTTCCTACTTCGGCGACGGACGGAATGAGGCCCAACTGGTCTATAACTTCGCCCTGCCCCCGCTGACCCTGCACGCGGCGCAGACCGGCGACGCCGCCGCGCTCACCCGCTGGGCGGCGGCGCTGGAGTTTCCCTCGGCGGAAACCACCTATTTCAATTTTCTCGCCTCGCACGACGGCATCGGTCTGAACCCGGCGCGCGGCTTGTTGAGCGAGGCCGAAATCGGCGCGCTGGTCCAGCGCACCCTCGAACGCGGCGGATTGATCTCCTACAAGCACAACCCCGACGGTTCGCGCAGCCCCTACGAGTTGAATATCACCTGGTTCGACGCGCTCAACCCCCCCGAGGCGCCCGAGCCGGTCGAATCGCAAGTCCGCCGGTTCATGGTCACGCAGGCCATCATGCTGGCGCTGCGGGGGGTGCCGGGCGTTTATTTCCATTCTCTGTTCGGCTCCCGCAACGACCGCGCGGCGGCCGATTCCTCGGGCATCCCCCGCCGCATCAACCGCCAAAAATTTTCGCGCTCCCGGCTGGAACGGGAACTGGCGGAAGCTGGATCGGTCCGCGCCCGGGTCTTCGCGGCGTATCAACAGTTGTTGCGGGCGCGTTCGGCTCATCCCGCCTTCAGTCCCGTCGCCCTTCAGGAAGTGGTGGAGGCGGACCGCCGGGCATTCTGTTTCTGGCGAGTGGCCGCCGGCGGCGCCGGACGCGTGCTGTGCGCGCACAATGTCTCCGGCCAGCGCGTCCAGCTTCGGGTGCCCGCCGCCAGTCCGCCGGGGGCGCGATTTGGCGACCTTGCCGGCCAGGGCGAATGCGCCGCCGGGCCGGAGGGGCTGTTGGAGTTTGCCTTGGAACCGTGGCAAACCCGCTGGCTGGCGGCCGCAAGCGGTTAAGTTTTGAGCGGCGCCATGAAGAAAAAATTTCTATTCATTTTGGCGGCGGGGGGCTGGCTTTGCGCCCACGCCGGAGCGGCTTTGCCGGCTTCGCCGGTTCTGGCGCCTTACACCGGCCCCCGCGCGCGCGGCGTGGACGCCTCCACTTTGTCCAACAAGGTGATGTGCGGTTACCAGGGCTGGTTCAACTGCGAGGGCGACGGCGCCAACCTGGGCTGGACGCACTGGGCGCGTCACCGCGGCAAACCTTTCGGGCCAGGAAATGTAACGGTGGACCTTTGGCCGGACCTCACCGGCTTCGGGCCGGGGGAGCGGTTCGCCACCGGCTTCAAGCTGTCCGACGGGCGGCCCGCCGAGGTGTTCAGCTCGTTCAAGCGGGAAACAGTTTTGCGGCATTTCGATTGGATGCGCGAATACGGTTTGGACGGCGCGTTCGTGCAGCGGTTTGCGAGCGGGCTGGGGAATCCCGCGGTGCGGAATCACCGGGACACGGTGCTGGCGCACTGCCGCGAGGGCGCGCATCGGTCGGGGCGCGCCTACGCGGTGATGTATGATCTGAGCGGCCTTGGCGCCGGCCAGATCGAGCGCGTCGTCGAGGACTGGCGCCTGCTGCGTTCCCAAATGCGTCCCGGCGAGGATGCCGCTTACCTCAAGCACCGGGGGCGTCCGCTGGTCGCTGTGTGGGGCGTTGGCTTCAACGACAACCGCAAATACACGCTCGCCGAATGCCGTCAACTCGTCGAGTTTCTCAAGGCCGACGGCTGCTCGGTCATGCTCGGCGTGCCGACCGGCTGGCGGGAGCTGAATCGGGACGCGCTCCCGGACGCCGCGCTGCCCGCGGTGCTGCAACTGGCGGATGTGCTAAGCCCGTGGACGGTGGGCCGCTACCGTACCCCCAAGGAAGCGGCCCGCCACGGCGAGCGGACCTGGCAGCCGGACCTGGCCTGGTGCCGCGAACGGCGGCTCGATTATTTGCCGGTCGTGTTTCCCGGCTTTAGCTGGCACAACTTGCACGGCGGGCCGCTGGACCAGATTCCCCGGCTTCAAGGGCAGTTTCTTTGGTCGCAATTCGCCGCCGCTCAGCGGGCCGGGGCGCGCATGATTTATGTCGCGATGTTCGACGAGGTGGACGAAGGCACCGCGATTTTCAAATGCGTTAGCGAGCCGCCGGCGGGCGAGGGCGTCAAGTTCCTTGGTTACGAGGGCCTGCCATCCGACCATTACCTGCGCCTGACCGGCCTGGGCGCAAAAATGTTGCGGGGCGAAATCCCCCTGGCCGACACGCCGCCCGGGATGGCGGAGCGTCCGGGTCATCGCTGAGCGCCGCGCTCGCAAGGTTGTGGTGGCCAGGGCCGGATTTTTCCGGCAAATTGCCCCCATGATAAAGCAAGCATGCCAGGTGATCGCGGCCGCGGCCCTGCTGGGAATCGGCGGCCGGGCGCCGGGGGCGGTCACCATTTATCCCGCGCCGGCGGGCGAGGAGCTGTCCGCGAACTTCACGGTGAAAGCGGACGGACGTCCGCTGCCGGTCTATGCGGCCAAAGTGGCGCCGCTCGCTCCCGAACGGCGATGGAAAGCGATGGACGACAAGACCAACTCGGCCAGTTACTTTGACCTGGCGGCGTTTGGCTACTTTGACCTGGCGGGCCGCGCCAACATCACGGTGAGTTGCCCGCAGGAGATTGTGTCGGCCAAAGTGCTGCCAACCTCCTACGGCCTCGTTCCGAAGGTCCAGGGCAAAACCCTTTCCTTCACCCTGGCGCAGCCGCGGCACCTGACCATCGAGGTTAATGGCAATTGGGTGAATTCGCTGCATCTGTTCGCCAATCCGCCGGAGACCAATGCGCCGTCGCCCAACGATCCAAACGTCATTTACTTTGGGCCGGGCATTCACGAGATCGGCAGCCTGGAGGTGGGCAGCGGCAAGACGGTGTATGTCGCCGGCGGCGCGGTGGTGAGGGGCGTCATCAAGCCGGAGGAGAAATTCAGCATCAGCGGCTACAGCGGGCTGCGCAATTACCAGCCGACGCTGCGCCTGCGGGGCAGCCACATCACCCTGCGCGGGCGCGGGATTATTGACGGCGGACGCAGCCCCACGCATGCCCGCAACCTGGTTTACGCGCAGGGCACCAACCTGTTCCTCGAAGGGGTGATCCTGCGCGATTCCAGCACCTGGACCGTGCCGGTGCGCCGTTGCGAAAACGTCCACATCCAAAACCTGAAACTCATCGGCTACCGGGCCAACTCCGACGGCATTGACATCTGCAACAGCCGGAACGTGCTGGTGGAGGGCTGCTTCATCCGCACCCTGGACGATCTGATTGTCATCAAGGCGGACCGCGGCCAGGGGCCGGTGCGCGGCATTGTGGCGCGGAACTGTGTGCTTTGGAACGAGGTCGCCCACGCTTTGAGCGTCGGGGCCGAGTTGCGCGAGGAGGTCAGCGACGTGCTGTTCGCCGACTGCGACGTGATTCATGACAAAGGGCGCGAATGGACGCTGCGCGTGTATCATTGCGATTCGGCCACGGTCAGCAACATCCGGTTTGAGAACATCCGAGTCGAGGAATCCAAGCGGCTGATTTCGGCCTGGATTGGGAAGGCGGTTTGGAGCCGGGACGCCGAGCGCGGCCATATCCGGGACGTGGACTTCAGAAACATCAACGCCAGCGGCGATCCATTGCGCGTCGAACTCAAAGGCTTTGACGCGCAGCATCAAGTGGAGAAAGTCCTTTTGGAAAACGTGCGGGTGAACGGACGCCCGCTGACGGTCGCCGACGTGAAAACCAACGAATTTGCGCGCCAAGTGACCGTGCGCCCGTAACGGCGGCCGGAGAAAAAGGCCCGCCGCGGAAAACCCAGTCCCCGCAGGGCCGGCTCAACCCCACCCGGCGCGCCGCGACCCCTTCAGAGCAATTGCAGCCTGAGATTGCGCGGATGCGTGTTGAGAAAATAACCGGCCCCATTGAGTTTGCCGATCAATTGCGGGTTTTGCTGGTGCCGCTCCAGGAGTTTGCGCAGCACCGACAGGTATTTGACGACCTGGCTTTCCAAGCTCCGACCGTCCAATTGGCAAAATCCCGACGGCTTGTGCGCGGCCTTCTGGTAAAGTAATGTTACCACTTTGGTCAAGTCGGCAAGCGTAAGATAAGGGGGCGCCGCCTGGGCGAAAGGCCAGGCCTTGGGCCGGGTCAGGCAGAAGGCATGATACCACAAGGCCAGCAACACCAGAAAGGCATTCTCGCTGGCGATTGTGAAACTGCGAAAATTATCCACTGTCAATATGCGCGGATTCGGTCCCAAGCCGCCGCGGAGAAACAGGGACTGTCCTGTTTGGTAATCGGGAAACAGGCTGCCGGCGGCGGCAACCCGCCCGCAATCCATCTGGATGATGGTCCTGGCTGGAATCGAAAAGCCTGGCAGGCTGACCGAAGGCTGGATTGCGGCGCGCTGATTTATATTGGCGGCGTCGCTGACGTTGACCGACTGGGGTGGGGAAGAGGCGGCGTTTTTCGCGGTCGCTGCTTTGGAGATCTCGGGGATCGGCGGATCCTTGGCGGCTTTCGCCTGGGCCGCCATCCGTGGCGAATGACTGGCGACCACGAGCGCGGGCGTGCTGGTCTTGTTATTGCGCGCGGATTGGCGCTGCTGTCTAACCGGGCCTGATGCGGGCGCTGGCGGCGGATGGTGGCTGGCGTCGGCTGGGGTGGAATTGGCACTGGCCGGGTGGGCGGGCTTCGCCGTCCGGCAGGGGATGATATCGTTCATGGTGGAAAATTGCGGTTTGAACTGGTGTTGGCGGCGCCGGCGCCAAAAGCAGCCGGTCGGGCGTTGCGGGGGGCATGTCCGCCCGCGTAACGCTCAGGATCATGAAGCAGAGGCAGAAGGCCACAGCGTCGCCCGCCATTCCCGCCGGCAAACCGCCGCCAGGACTGTTCCAGGCCGCCAGGGTTTGCATGGCCTGGCGCCAGTTGGGTCGCACGCTCGACATACGCCTCTCTGCTGTTGCTGAAACGTTACGCCGGCTTAACCTCGCGTCAACCCCCAATTTCGCTTTTTTCCGCCGCCTTAAAAGTCAATACTGGTCTGATCTTCGCATCAGATAATCAGAAATTCTTCCGCTTGCCTCCAGCCGCGAATTGGATAGATTAGTTTTATGAGTTATCAAACATTGGAAGTGGAGCTGGAAAATGGCCGAGTTGCGCCGTGCGGGCAGGAATCGCTGCCACCGAGGGCCCATGCGCTGTTGACCATCCTCGGCCCGGCCGCCTCGGAGACCACTGACAACGCCGGTCCCTCCATTGCCGAGTTGGCCGGAGACTTGGTGGGGATTGGCAACGGAACCCACACCGATCTTTCCACCAACAAGGCACACTTGGATGACTTTGGGCGATGAAGCGGGTCATTTTTGACACCGGTCCCATTGTGGCTTGGCTTTGCCCGCGCGACGAACATCACCCCTGGGTACGCCGGGTATTTGGGGAGATTTCCCCTGGTTCCATTATTTGCGGGGCGGTTTTGGCGGAGGCTTGCCATTTGGCGGCCAAAGAAGGTGTGGCCCACGCGCGGGTTATCGAATTTGTGACGCGCGTCCGATTGCAACCGGTTTCGCTGTCGAACGAACTCGGGTGTATCCGAACCCTGCTTGACCGATACGCGAGCACCCGAATGGATTTTGCCGACGCCTGCGTGGTGCGCCTGGCTGAGTTGCATCCCCACACGACCGTTTGCACCCTTGACAGCGATTTCGGTTTTTACCGCAAGAACGACCGGGAGCCTATTCCCTTGCTGGCTCCGTTTGGCGGATAGCCTCCATTCCCTTTCCCCCTTTCGGGGCCGGCGGCAAGGCGCGAGGGCGCGCTGATGCTCGCCAGGAAACATTCCGGCGGAAAAATTGGTGGGAATAGGGGTATTGCGGAGCAGGGAAGGTGTTTATCGGGTCGGGAGACAAAATCCACGCCTTGGCGGGTAAAACGGGTCCTACACGGCTGGTAAAACCTCTAAAACAGTTGTGGAATGAACCCCAACTGGTTCGGAACAATTCGCGCGGGCGGGGCTGTTGCTGGTGGCCACGTATTGACTGATATCCTGGCCGCTCTGACAGCGATTGGCTGACCGTGCCCGTGCGCCTGGCGCGCTGGAGCAAACTGCGCGATTGATCGCAGTGGAATTGAACGTGGACTACCGGTGCGCGGCCATATGCGCGGTGTCCGAAGCACAGCCGGCGCAGGTGTGGCTGGTGGTTGCCTCAACCGCCCTGGTCAATTCCAGATCGCGTTCACCGGGGGCGTCGCCATAGGGCGAAACCAGGCTGCCGCGGCTGGTCGTCCAACCGGGGGTCGTTCCCGCGCTGGCATGGTAACAGTGGCCGTCGAGTATCACTGCGGCTTGATGGCGCGGGGACGAGCAACCGACGGTCGCCAGGATGAAAGCCGCCATCACCCCCAGCCCCGCCGCCTTCGCCAAGTTAAGCGTAATTTTCATGGTCTTTCTGTCTTTCACGAGCCAAGTAAGCATTGGCGGTGGCGTCTGTCAAATATAAATTAATGCAAATAATAAAATACACTTATCAATGTGGCGGGCTGGGAGTCTTTGGCGCCCTTGACTTGGCGGCCGGTTGGAGATTGCGCGGGCGCGCTTACTGTATGGTCTCCGGGATGCAATACACAATTGGTCACCGTGGGCGACCTTCTCCCTCTCACCCCTTGGGAGGAGAGGGCAGGGTGAGGGGGCTCGTGTCGTTTATCCCAAGCACTCCTCAGTAAATCCGCGTCAGCGGCGTGGCGAGGAAAAATTCGCGCTAGGCCGGCGGCGCCACGACCACTTCGACGCCGCGCTGGCGCAGCGCCTCAACCATCTCCGGCGGCGCGCCGGAGTCTGTTACCACCGTGTCAATTACCTCCAGGTCGCACATGGGCGACATGGATTTGCGTCCGAACTTGGTGTGGTCCACGCAAATGATGACCTTTTGCGCGGCGCGGATCATGGCGCGCTGGATTTCGATCAGCAAGGCATGGGAATTGGTGACCCCTTCCAAAGTCAGGCCGCCTGCGCCCATGATGGCAATGTCCACGTGCATCTCGGAAAAGGTTTTGACCGCCAAAGGGCCAACCAGCACCCCTAACCGCGGATAAATCACCCCGCCCGATACCACGACCTCGACCCGGTTGGCCGAGAGGAACAGGTTGGCCACCGGCAGCGAGTTAGTGACAATCTGGGGGGTTTTATGTTCCAGGTATTTGGCGACGTGAAACACGGTGGTGCCGGCGTCCAGAATCAGGCTTTGGTTCGGTGGGATCAGGTTCGAACACGCCTGGCCAATGGCCTCTTTTTCAAAAGACTCATGGGTGTCGCGCGCGGTGAAGGTGAACTCGTCCGAGCGCGGATTGACAATCCGACCGCCGCCGTGGGTACGCCGAACGTTGCCCCCCGCTTCTAAAACGGTCAGATCCCGGCGCACCGTGGAGACGGACGCTTCCACCACCCTCGCCAGCTCGTCCAAGGAAGCGAACTCAACCTTGCTGAGATATTCTTCCAGCCGTTTCTGGCGCTCCTCTGCGGACATTGCGGTCATTTCTGATAGATTTTGGTAGATTCTGGCAGGTCATGGAAAATAATGCAAGTTTTTTGTTGACAAATTTTCAAAATCAGGCAAATTAACGCCACAAATATGGCTGCACCATTACCTGCCATCCACCGGGCGGAAGTCGAACATTTGGTTCGACAGGCTGTGTATCAACGGCTTGGGTTGGCTGTGCCGCGTCAGGCGGCGGCACCCAATCCCTTGGTGGTCAATGTAAGCGCCCGGCATTGTCATTTGACCCAGGAGGCGGTGGAGCAATTGTTTGGCAAAGGGCACGAGTTGACGGTGCATAAATGGCTTTACCAGGAGGGCCAGTTTGCGGCGAAGGAAACGGTGACGCTAATTGGCCCGCGCAGCCGGGTGATATCGAACCTGCGCATCCTTGGGCCGTGCCGAAAGCTCAACCAGGTGGAATTGGCTTACACCGACGCAATTGCTTTGGGCTTCGACATCCCGTTGCGCATCTCCGGGGACATCAAGGACACGCCTGGCGCCATGCTGATGGGGCCGGCAGGCTTTTTCGAAATGCCCGACGGGGTAATCCGGGCGATGCGGCATGTTCACATGCATCCGGATGACGCGAGATATTACGGGGTGAAGGCCGGCGATTTCATGAAGTTGAAGATTGGCGGCCCTTGCGCAATCGTGCTGGACAAGATGCTCTGCCGCGTGGACCCGAGCTTCAAATTGGAGGTGCATATTGACACCGACGAAGGCAACGCGTGCGATTTGCAGGCGAACACGCCCTGTGAATTGGTGAAATGAACAATTTTGAGCGCAAAACCAACAAAACAAAAACCGCAAGGAACAGTATGAGCGAAGCATTAGGAATGATAGAAACCAAAGGCTACGTTGGCGCCGTGGAGGCCAGCGACGCGATGGTGAAGGCGGCGAACGTCTCGCTGGTAAAAACCATCCCGATCGGCGGCGGCATGATCACCGTCCTGTGCAAGGGCGACGTGGGCAGCGTGAAAGCCGCCGTGGACGCCGGCGCGAAGGCGGCGGGCCGGGTGGGCGAGCTGATCAGCTCCCACATCCTGGCGCGGCCCCACGAGGACCTGCTAAAGGCCTTCCTGAATGAAGGCGCCAAAAAAGCCTGAACAACCCAAAACCTCAACACGAAATTTTGTTATGGCACAACAAGCAATTGGGATGATCGAAACGAAGGGGCTTTGCGCCCTGCTCGAGGCCTGCGACGCGGCGCTGAAAGCCGCCAACGTGGCGCTGGTGGGCTGGGAAAAAATTGGCAGCGGCTACGTCACCGGATTTTTCCGTGGCGACGTGGCGGCGGTGAAGGCGGCGACGGACGCCGGCGCGGCGGCGGCCTCCCAAGTGGGGCAGGTGGTCGCGGTGCAGGTGATTCCTCGCCCGCACGAGAACCTGGCCGAACTGGGCAAGTGGCTCCAGCAATAAGCGGAGAGCGGCCGCCCGCGGCGGCCCTGTTTCCGGCCGCGCGCTGAGACCATGAAAATACTGGTTGCCAACCTTGGGTCCACCTCGCTGAAGTGGCGTCTCTTCGAGTTCGCCGACGGGGCGGAACGCCTGCTGCACAAAGGCGGCTTCGAGCGGGTGACGGACCACGCCCAGGCGATTGGCGATTGCCTGGCCGAGCTGCGGACGGCGGGCCACATCCATTCCGAAAAGGACTTGGCGGCGGTCGGATTCAAGACGGTCGTCGCCAAAGGCGTTTCGGGGTGCGTGCGGCTCGACGAAAAGGTGCTCAAGGCGATGGAGGATTACAACCTGCTCGCCCCGGCGCACAATCCGCCCTATATCACCGGCATCCGTCTCTTCGCTCAGCGGATGCCGGGCGTTCCCTTGGTGGGCTTGTTCGAGACGGCCTTTTACCAGTGGGCTCCCGAGGCGGCGCGGCGCTACGCGGTGCCGGAATCCTGGCATGCGCTCGGGGTGCGGCGGTTCGGGTTTCATGGCGCCAGCCACAAATTTATCGCGGAGCGCTCCGCCGAATTGCTGGGGCGCGAGGATGTGGCGGAGCGCGTCCGCCAGCTCTATGTGAACGGGGGCGCCAGCCCCGTGCGGACCCCTGATTTCCGGGTGATTTCCTGCCATTTGGGCGGCAGCTCCAGCATCACCGGCATACGCAATGGCGTGGCGGTTGGCAACAGCCTGGGAATGAGCCCCCAATCCGGCCTGCCGCACAACAACCGGGTGGGGGACTTGGATTCGTTTGCGGTTCCGTATGTCATGCGGGCGACGGGGGCCTGCCTTGAGGACATCGAAAAGGCGTTGTGCAAGGAATCGGGGCTGAAAGGATTGTCCGGCGGATTTAACGACATCCGCGACATCAGCGCCCGGGCCGAGCAGGGCGATGCCAAAGCGAAGCTGGCGATAGAGATGCTGGTTCACAGCGCCCGGCATTGGATGGGAGCTTATCTGGCGGAATTAAACGGCGCGGACGCCTTGGTATTCACCGCTGGGATTGGTGAAAACCAGGCGGGGGTGCGCGCCGCCATCTGCGCGGACCTCGATCAATTGGGCATCGTGCTGGACGCGGAAACGAACCGTCAGACACGGGCCGTCGAGAAGGTTATCAGCGCGCCGGAATCCAGGGTGAAAGTAATGGTGATTCCGACCAACGAGGAACTGGTGGTGGCGCGGGAAACCAGGAGGATCCTTGAATCCACCAGGGTAAAGGCAAAGTAGCCAATGCAAAACCCAAAGCGCAAAATTAGCAGAGCCGGCGGTGAAAAGGCCGATTCGACGATCTTTCGGCACGGTTGTTGGATTTTGCGGTGCGGACGGGAAAACCGGCCAACCCATTTTAGATTTTCCAATCCCGATTAAGTCACAACAAAATTAAACGAGACAAACATTATGGCGCATCAAGCAATTGGAATGATTGAAACCCGCGGGCTGGTGGCGTTGGTCGAAGGGACCGATGCCATGCTCAAGGCCGCCAACGTGGAATTGGCCGGGCCGGTCACGCAAGTCGGCAACGCCCTGGTCACCGCGGTGGTGGTGGGCGACGTGGCCGCCGTCAAAGCCGCCACCGACGCCGGCGCGCAGGCCATCAAAGCCATCAAAGGCGAGCTGGTCAGCGTGCATGTCATTGCCCGTCCGCATCCGGACGTCGAGGCGGTGATGCCAAAACGGAAGTAAACCAGCGGACGGCGGGCCGCGGGACGGAAGAGCGATGGGGAACGGCCCCGGCTTTTGCGTCCAAGCGCCCGGCCGATCGGGGATTTCGGCGATGCCTCGGCATTTTCAGTGGAATCGCTCCGGATTTGGCATGGCGCCAGCCGGTTTTGGCGTTTGCGGACGAAAATGCCATGCGATTGCCAATCAAGGCCGCAGCGCCAGCACTGAGGACGACGCGCGTTTCCCGAAAACACTGAAAATACAAATTTATGTTTCTGGCCAAGGTTGAAGGCTTGGTGGTCTCCACCAAGAAAGACCCGAGCATGAGCGGCCGCAAACTGCTCCTGCTTCGGCCCCAACTGGTGGATGAGAAAGACCCGGGCAAATTTCGTCCCGGCGCCAACACCATTGTGGCGGTGGACAGCGTGGGGGCGGGGGCAGGGGAGCTGGTGATCTTCTGCCAGGGCAGTTCGGCCAGACTGGCGCCCAACCTCAAGGACGCCCCCGTGGACGCGGTCGTCATTGGCATCGTGGACACGGTGGATGTGTTCGGCAAGGAAATCTACAGCGCCCGCAACAACCCGGCGTAGAAACTGATTAAATGTTATGAGCGAGCAATTGAATGAGGCTCTAATCAAGGATGTGGTGGCGGAAGTGTTGGGACGCCTGAATCGCGGACCCGCTGCGCCAGCGCCAACGCCGCGGCCGACGGCCGCGCCTGCCGCCGCTCCCGCCTTCACGGCCTCCGCCGCCGCCGCCAAACCGGCGCGCGGCACCTTTGGCATTTTCCAGGATGCCAAGTGGGCCTGCGAGGCGGCCCAGGAGGCATTTTTGCAGCTTTCCGCCAAGGGGGTGGCGGGGCGCAACAAGATCATCCGGATCGTCAAGGATTTGGCCAGCGCCAACGCCGCGGAGTGGGGCTTCATCGAGCTGCAGGAAACAAAAATCGGCCGGCTGGACCACAAGATTGAGAAGCTCCAGGGCTTGCGCGCCGTGCCCGGCACCGAGTTCTTGAATCCTTACGGAATGAGCGGCGATCACGGCATCACCCTCGAGGAATACGCGCCCTTCGGCGTGATCGGGGCGGTGACGCCTTCCACCCATTCCATTCCCACGATGGCCTGCAACATCATCTCGATGGTGGCGGCGGGCAACGCGGCGGTCTTTAACGCCCATCCGGCGGCGGCCAAATGCGCGGTGACGGCGGCGCGGGTTTTTAATGAGGCAATTTACCGCGAGCTGGGCATCGAGAACATCGCGTGCATCATCGAAAAGCCGACGCTGGAATCATTCCAGGCCATTTGCGCCAGCGAGCATGTGAAGCTGCTCTGCGTCACCGGCGGGCCGGGCGTGGTGAAGGCGGCGATGCAGACCGGCAAGCGCGCCATTTGCGCCGGCCCCGGCAATCCGCCGGTGCTGGTGGACGGCACCTCCTGCCTCGACAACGCCGCCCGATGCGTGATTTATGGCGCCGCCTACGACAACAACCTGCTGTGCATCGGCGAAAAGGAGGTCTTTGTCCTCGACAAGTATTTCAATGCGTTCATGGATGCCCTGGCGCGCCATGGCGCCTATCGGCTGAACGACGCCCAGGTGGAGCGGCTGGCCAAGGCGGCGTTTGTCTTCCCGCCCGGACAGGGCGCGGGCTGCCCGCACCCGGTGGTGAATCGGGACTTGGTGGGGCGCGACCCGGAGGTGCTGGCCCAGGCGGCGGGCGCCACCATTCCGAAAGGAACGCCGTTGTTGTTTGCCGAGACCGGGCCGGACCATCTGTTTGTGGAAGAAGAACAAATGATGCCCTTCCTGCCGGTGGTGCGGGTGAAATCGGTCGAGGAAGGCATCGCCGCCTCCAAAAAAGCCGAGCACGGCTACAAGCATTCGGCGATCATCCACTCGCACGACGTGGCGAACATGACGGCGATGGCGAAGGCGCTGGACACGACCTTGTTTGTGAAGAACGGCGCGAGCGTGGCGGGCTTGGGCAACGGCGGGGAGGGCTACCCGAATTTCTCGATTGCCACCACCACCGGCGAGGGCATTTGCACGCCGAAGACCTTCACCCGCGTCCGCCGCTGCGCGATGGTGGACAAGCTGAGGATTTTCTGAAAGCTGAAGTTGGAATCTAGGAGTTGGAAATTAGAATGGAAAACCCTGCACGATCTTTCCAAGATTTGGTGGTCTGGCAAAAGGCGCACCAGTTTGTGCTTGGCGTTTATCGTTTCACCCGGGATTTTTCTAGTGATGAGCGATTTGGCTTAACCCTCCAGCTGCGACGGGCAGCCGTGTCCGTGCCAGCCAATATCGCCGAAGGTTTCCCGAAGCGAAGTTCGAGCGATAAAGTCCGCTATTTCAACATTGCTCAAGGGTCGTTGGAAGAGTCGCATTATTACCTTATTTTGGCGCAAGATCTTGGATACGGCAGTTCAAATGAGCTTTTGAAACAATACAACGAGGTGGCGCGACTCTTAAATGCCTACGTCGCAAAAATTCGATCTTCTAACTCCTGACTTCTAACTCCTATGTTACTTGCCCGCGTCGAAGGCAGTGTGGTGTCGGTGCGCAAGCACTCCAGTCTGGAGGGCTGGCGCCTCGTCGTCTGCCAGCCGATCGGGCAGTCGGGGGAAGCGGAGGGCGCCCCCCAGGTCGCCTTGGATCCCCATGGCGCGGGGATGCATCAGCGCGTCATCATTTCCTCGGACGGCTCCGCGGCGCGCCAGGCGGTCGGGGACGAAAAAAGCCCGGCCCGCTGGATGATTGTCGGCATTGTGGACGAAAAAGAGCCGGGGGTGCCGGTATGAGGCTGGGCACCATCATCGGCCGGGTGACTTGCAGCGTGTCGGTGCCGGCGCTTAAAGGAGCGCGATGGCTGGTGGTGAGCCCCTATTCCCGCGAGCAATTCCAAAAGGGGCCGGACGCCCCGCCGACCATGGGGGCGGACCCCAGCCTGGTCGTGTATGACAATTTGGGCGGCTCCATCGGGCAGACGGTCGGATTTATCGAGGGCCGCGAAGCCGCGGTTCCTTTCGAGGTGTCGCCGCCCATTGACGCGATCTGTGCGGCGCTGGTGGACAAGATTTACTACCACCCGATGACGTAACGGGGCGATGGAGACCACCCAACATTTTCAACTGGAAAGCGGGATGCAGGCCCGGATGCATAACGTGGGCGGCGGAATGGTTGCAAACGCCGTTCCCCCTCATCCCGGGCCTCTCCCTAAGGGAGAGGGAGACCCGTTCGCCGGCGCTCGAAGTCATCGGGGACTGCGGTTTCACAAGTCGCCGCCAGCGATGTTTCCCTCTCCCCAAGGGAGAGGGATTAAGGGTGAGGGGAAAGGGCGCCCGCGAATGGCTCAGGCTTTCAACTTCAATCAGGCGACATGCCTAACCAACTGAGCCAGAATTTTTCGACTAAAACATAAGATGCCAAAAAAGTTTTATGAAAAACGTAATCAGCGTGAAAGACCTTGAGGAAATGGTGCGCCAAGGCCGGGATGTCCGCGCCTTGCCGGACGACGTCATCCTGACGCCTTCGGCGAGGGATTTTCTGCGTGACCTGGAGGATGGCGCCGCATTGCGGCCCGCAGTTTCCGCGTCCGCCGCGACCGCCCCGGCGGCCTCGGGCAAAAAATTGAATTCGCGCAGCTCCAAGGCCGAGTTGGAGGCCTACTTCAATTCGCCCGAAATCCACGCGCTCAAGGAAAAGATTTGCGACATCGGCCGCCGGCTTTGGCAGCGCGCTTATGTGGATGGAAACGGCGGCAACATCGCCATCAAAGTCGGCGAAGACATCGTCATCTGCACCCCCACGCTGGTGTCCAAGGGTTTCATGTGTCCGGCGGATATTTGCCTGGTGGATTTGGAGGGCAACCAGTTGCTCGGGACCAAGAAGCGCACCAGCGAAATCCTGATGCACCTGCAAATGATGAAGCGGCAGCCGCGCGCCGTCGCCACCTGCCACTGTCACCCGCCGCACGCCACCGCGTTTGCCGTCGCCAATATCGCCCCGCCCACCTGCATGATCCCCGAGATCGAGGTCATGATCGGCACTGTGCCCGTCGCCGAGTATCGCACGCCCGGCACTCCGGAAATGGGCAAGCTGGTGGCGGACCTTTGCGACAAGCACAACACGGTGCTCATGGGCAACCATGGCGCCGTTTCCTGGAGCCATGTGGATGTCGAGGATGCCTATTTCAAAATGGAAATTCTCGAGGCCTACTGCCACACCGTCGTGGTCGCTTCGCAGTTGGGTGTGCCGATGAAGACTTTTTCGGCCCAGCACCTGCAAGACCTCATCCGCATCAAGACCGGCCTCGGCATTCCCGATGCCCGCGTCGGACTCAAGGAGTGCGAGTTATGCGACAACAGCGAGTGGCGTCCCGGCGTCACCTGCAAAGTGGCTCCGCAGGCTGACGGCGAGGCGGGCGCGCAGTTGAATCCCGAGGCCGAGAAATTGGTGCAGGCCATCACCGAGCAGATCGTGGGCAAGCTAAAGTAATGGCCGTGCCGTTCCGATGAAATCCCTCGACGCCAAACTGGCGGAGATCAAGGCGAATCCGAACTCCCGGGCGTTCATCCTGGCGGACGCCAAGGACGCCGACATGGCTTTTGGTGTTCGCGCCCCCGGCCCGCGCTCGTTTCTGGCCCGGCGCGGAGAACGCCCCGCCCGGTTTTCGCCCGAGGTCTGGACCCGCGAAGAATTCGGCTACCGCAATCTGCCCGAGTTCCTGGACATCATCCGCGAGATCACGCGCCAGGGTTTGGTGGACATCATGCTCATGTCCGCTTACGTGAACGAAATCCTGGCCATCAAGGAAGGTCTATTCCGCGATTCCCCTGTCACCCCCGCCGCGCGGGCCAACGATGCCACCGATGTCTGGGCGGCGCGCCACGGGTGTTACACGCGGGAGCCGGCCCAGCCATTTCGCTCGGCGACCATTGACCATATCCAATGCGGCAAAGCCGAGTGCGAACGCGACGGCGGGGAATTCCCCGGCGCCAACTTGGGCCTTTACTCGGTGACCTTTGTCAACGACTTGGAGCAGGACCGCGAGACCCTGCTGGCTTTCAAGGAATTTCGCGAGGAAGCGGAGCGCAAGCGGTTTCGTTATTTTCTCGAAGTCTTCGATCCCAACGTGGACAGCGGCATCCCGCCGGAGAAACTCGGGGAGTTCATCAACGACAACATCCTGCGCACGCTGGCAGGAGTGACGGAGGCGGGAAGGCCGTTGTTTCTCAAGATCGTCTATCACGGGCCGCGGGCCCTGGAGGAATTGGTCCAATACGATCCGAACTTGGTGGTGGGCATCCTTGGCGGCAGCGCCGGCACCACCTACGACGCGTTTCGTTTGCTCCACGACGCCCGAAAATACGGCGCGCGGGTGGCCCTCTACGGGCGCAAGATCAATAACGCCGAGCACCAGTTGGCGTTCATCGAGATGCTGCGGCTGATTGCCGAGGACCGCATCGGACCCGAGGAGGCGGTGCGGGCCTACCACGCGATCCTGGCAAAGCTAGGCATCAAGCCCAAACTGCCTTTGGAACGCGACTTGGAATTGACCGATCAATCCATGAGTTATGACGGTTCAGCGGTCCGTCGCGCCAGGGTGGGTCCCGCGCCTAAACCCCTGCCGGCGCCGTCCGCTTCCCCGGCGGCAACGCCTGCCCAGCCCGTCAAGGTCACCGACTGGCCCAAGTTCGCCAATGGGAAACCCGACTTCGGACGCATGACCCCCGCCGAACGCCGGGCCTACGACCAGGCCCGCCTGACCCGGCGCTTTGGCTGAAATTTTATTTTGCGCCTTATTCCACTTTTCCGGCCCGCGGGGAGGCCGGAGGCGGCGGCGCATGGATTCCCCACATCTTTTCAATCATGGCCAGCCCGCCCGGATCGCGCCGCCGCAACCCCTCGCGGTCAAAAGGCTCGTATTCGTTTTTCCAGAAGTAGGCGCAGGAAAGCTCGGCAAAATACTCAAGCTGGTTGTGCGCGGCGTAGGCCTTTTCCAGGATGGTCCCGTTGAGGTCCTTGACCCCATGATATAACCTGGCTTCCACCGCTTCCCGCCAGGCGTTCAGAATGTCCGGTTGTTTCTCCGGCCACTGCTCCAGATGCCACGCATGGGATAACTCGTGAACCAGCAACTGCACCGACCAATAATCATTTTGCCACAGGTAATTTTTCGCCGAATAAATCACCACCGCGCCCCGCCAGCGCGGGTCGAGGCGCGGGTGGAAGTCCGGGTCGGTGCGCCGGAAGAATTCCAGGCCGCTGTCGCGGCCCCCTGCCGCCGCGTTGGACCCGGCCATGACGAAGAAGGAGAGTCGGCGGAGGCGGTCATGGGTGTGTTCGGGCAGGAGTCTGAGAACGTCGCTCAGCTTGGCTTCCAGCCGTTTCACCACCCGATCGGCTTGCTCCGGCTGGCGCTCGGCCAACTCCCGCTCCAGGAAAAAGTTCCAGCCGCCCTGCCGGCGTTCGGCATATTCTCGCGCCGGCTCGCGGTAGTTGATTTTGGGCGGCGGCTTAAAAGAGCGGGTGGGCTGGAGTGCCGGTGCGCCGGGCAGGGCGCGGTTGGTGGCTGGCTCGGCCAAACTTGGCGCGCCCAAGGCCACCAGCAGCCAAGCAAGAATTAGCGGCCAATGGCTCATGCAGCGGGAGGCCGCTTCGCCGGTGATTGAAGTTACCGGGAACAGTATTTTCCCGGGGCGCCTTCGGCGAGGCTTCCCTTTCTCCCGCGAGATAATGTCAGCCAACATTGCCTGGTGGTAGGAATAAAATAGTTTTAATAAACGCCCGGCGCTTAAACAGCTTACGAGGAACAGGATGGGGATGCAATCTTCGTCTTTTTTCCTTTGAACATTTTTGTTTGAGGATTGTCAATCTCAACAACCGGACCTGAGAGGTGCGCCTTGCTTCCCAGGCATGGCGCTCCCATCAGGACTTACCCAGGAAAACATGGAATGCTTATGCGACGATATTTGGCCTTAATGAGCGTGGGGCTGGCGTGCGGCGCCTTTGGCGTGAAGCTGGCGGCGGCGGAAGCGGGAAGCGACCTTCCCGAACGGCGCATCACCGCCGCGCTGCAATACCCGGGCGTCACCTTGTCCCCGGATGACAGCGTAAACGTGGACCTGCTGATTAAAAACCGCGGGCGCAGCGATGAAACCGTGCTGGTCGAAGTCCTTGAGGCGCCCAAGGATTGGGAGGTCCAGATCAAGCGCTACAGCACGGTGGTCAGCGGGGTGTTTGTGGCTTCAAAGGAAGACCAAACCCTGAACCTGACCGCGAAGCTCAAGGACAAAGACGCCAAAAAATTGCCGCCGGGCGCGCACCGGTTTGTCGTCAAAGCCAAAACCGCCGATGGCGCGCTGGAACAAACCTCCGCCATCACGGTCACCGTGGCCGGGGAGCAGAAGGCCGCGCAAAGGGTGACGATTGACACTTCCTACCCGACGTTGCGCGGGCCTTCCGGCGACAAGTTCCAATTTTCGCTGGAGGTGCGCAATGACACGGACCAGGACGCGGTGTTCAACTTTCGCGCCACCGCACCGTCCGGCTGGGAGACTTCCTTCAAACCGGCCTATGAGAGCAAGCAGATCAGCTCGCTGCAGATTCAGGCCAACCAGAGCAAAACCATCGAGATGGAGGCGACCCCGCCCTACAACGCGCAGGCGGGGGAATACGATTTCAAAGTCGAAGTGTATTCGCCTAAAGCCAAGGCCGAGAAGGACCTGAAAGTGGTGCTTACCGGCACCTATGCCCTCAAGGCCGGCACGCCCAATGGCTTGTTGTCGGTGGTGGCGGAGCGAGGTCAAAATGCCAGCGTGACGCTGTTGGTGCAGAACAAAGGATCAGCGGCTCAGCGTGAAATAAAGTTCTCCGCCTTCAAACCCGAGAACTGGAAGGTCGAGTTCAAACCGGAGAAAATCGAGAACCTTGAGCCGGGCGCGTTCAAGCAGGTGGAGATGACGATGACCCCGGGCGAGCAGGCGTTGATTGGCGATTACTCGGTCAATGTGCAGGTCGAGGGGGAAAAAGCCAACGAGGATGTGGAATTTCGAGTAACGATTCGGGCGGCCTCGCGGTGGGCATGGATCGGCGTGGGCCTGATCGTGCTGGTGGTGGCGGGTTTAACGGTCATGTTTCGCCAGTTGGGACGGCGCTAAAACGCTACGCGGGCCATGGCCGCAGTCATAAAAACCGAGGGGCTGACCCGCCGATACGGCCGGCAAACGGCGGTGGACGCGCTTTCCTTTGAGTTGGGCGCCGGGGAAGTGTTTGGTTTTCTCGGACCCAACGGGGCGGGCAAGACCACCACCATCCTGATGCTGCTGGGACTCACCGAACCGACGTCCGGCCGCGCGGAGGTTTTGGGCCTGGATCCCGTGCGACAACCGCTCCAGATCAAGCGGCAGGTGGGATACCTGCCCGAGAATGTGGGTTTTTATGATGATCTTACCGCCCGCGAAAACCTGCGTTATGTGGCGGCGCTGAATGAACTGCCCGAGGCCAAAAGCCGGGCGCTGACGGAGGAGGCGCTGCAAACAGTGGGCCTGGCGGAAGCGGGAGACAAGCTGGTGGGGCAATACTCGCGCGGCATGCGGCAGCGCCTGGGCATTGCCGAGTTGTTGATCAAGGAGCCCAAGCTGGTGATTCTGGACGAACCGGCGCTGGGGTTGGACCCCGACGGCATGAATAAAATGCTCGACCTAATCGCCGCGCTGAACCGCGAGAAAGGCATTACCGTGCTGATGTGCACGCACCTGTTGCACCATGTCGAGCGCCTTTGCGGCCGGGTCGGCATCATGAGCAAAGGCCGTCTGGCGGCGTTGGGCGCGATTGGCGAACTGGCCCGCCAGCAGCCCGGCGGCGCCTCGGGTCCGGCCAGCCTCGAACAAATTTACCTGCGTTATTGCCAGGAGGAGAAGCCATGCTGAAAATCTGCCGCAAAGAATTGGCCGATCATTTTGGCTCCACCCGGTTTCTGATTCTTTTCGGGCTGATATTCATGGTGGCGCTGGTCACCACCTACATGGCCGCAGCCAATCTGCGCGAGACCTTGGAAGGGATGACCAAGCCCTCTCAAGTGTTCCTGCTGCTCTTTACGGTCCCCGGCAAATTTTTCTCGTTGGTTCAGTTCATCGCCTTTTTCGGTCCGCTCATCGGCATCATTACCGGCTTCGACGCCATCAACCGCGAGCGCAACAATCGCACCCTCACCAAGCTGGCCTCCCAGCCGATCTATCGTGACGCGATCATCAACGGGAAATTCCTGGCGGGCGTGCTGACTATTACCGTGATGCTGGTGAGCTTGGTGCTGCTGATCGCCGGCATGGGGTTGTTTACGGTCGGCATTGTGCCCGGTTGGGAAGAAGTTGGCCGGCTGTTGGTTTATTTGCTGATCAGCATCGCCTACGTCTCCTTCTGGCTGGGATTGGCCATCCTGTTTTCCATTCTGTTCCGCTCCCTCGCCACCTCGGCCCTGGCGGCGGTGGCGCTGTGGATTTTTTGCTCCTTCTTCATCGGCTTCGCCGCCGACCTCGCCGCCGACGGGGTAAAGCCGGTGAAAAACCCGCGCGACCCGGAGCAAGTGGTGGCCAATCGGCGGCTCGCGGACACGGTCAGCCTCGCGTCGCCGGTGGTTTTGTATTCGCAATCCACCTCCACCATCCTCGATCCGTTCCGGCGCAGCCGCAGCAATCTGGTGCTGCTCTCGCCCTTGGAGCGGTTTTCGCTGGAACGGTTTCAGAATCCGCTGCCGCTGGACCAATCCATCCTTGTGGTGGGGCCGCATCTGCTGTTATTGGCAGGGCTGACCCTCTGCTGTTTCGCGCTTTCCTACCTGGTGTTTCTCCGGCAGGAAATCCGATCCTCCTGAGGACGTGGCGAAAGCGGCTTGACCTGGCTGGGCAAAGGCTTAGGCTGCCGCCATGAAAATGATTAAAGCAACACTGATGACCAGAAACCTGGCGCGCCTCCTGGCGTGCGCGGCGCTCACCAGCTTGGGGACACTCCGGGCGCAGGAACCCGCCCCCAAAACCTTGCCCCCCGAGCCGCCGGGCATGATTTCGGTGTTCAACGGCAAAGACCTTTCCGGCTGGGATGGCGATCCCCGGCTTTGGTCGGTCAAGGACGGAGTGATCCGCGGCGAGACCACGCCGGAGAAGTCGGCCAAAGGCAACACCTTCCTGATCCTCAAGGATAAAAAGTTTAGCGACTTTGATCTGCGGCTTTCCTTCCGCTGCAACGCGTCGAACAACTCCGGCATCCAATACCGCTCCCGCCACATCACCGAGGGCAAAGTCAACAACTCGTGGGTCGTGCGGGGCTATCAGCACGAAATCCGCAATGAAACCAAGATGCCCAGCGTCTCCGGGTTCATCTATGACGAGGGCGGCAAGCGCGGGCGCATTTGCCTGGCCGGCGAAGAGGCGGTGTGGGAGAACGGCAAGAAAACCGTCAAAAACACCCTGATTGACGCCGAGCAATACGCCAAATTATTCAAGCTCGACCAGTGGAACGATGTGGCCATCATCGCCCAGGGCAAACGCATTCGCCATTACCTCAATGGCACGCTGATCCTGGATTTCACCGACAACGACCCGGAATTGGCGCTGAAAGAGGGCATCATTGCCCTGCAGCTTCACGCCGGCAAACCGATGTGGGCGGAATATAAGAATATCCGCATTGCCGATTTGAAGAAATAGGTTTCGCGCCGGGTGGCTCAGGCCGGTCGCATGAGCCCTGAGCAAGTTCAACTATTGTTGGTGCTGGCCGCCACGGTGGCCATGTTTCTTTGGGGAAACTGGCGGCACGACATGGTGGCGCTGGCCGCGCTGTTGGCCTGCGTGTTGGCGGGGTTGGTTCCGCGCGGCGACGCCTTCGCCGGGTTCGGACATCCCGCCGTCGTCACTGTGGCTTGTGTTTTGGTCCTTAGCCGCGGCCTGCTAAACACCGGCGCTTTGGATGCGGTCACTCACCGGCTTTTGCCAGCCTCGGCCGGCCCCACCCTGACCATCGGCGCCTTGACCGGCCTGGCGGCTTTGCTTTCATCCTTTATGAACAATGTGGGCGCGCTGGCGCTGCTGATGCCGGTGGGGTTGCAGGTCGCCGCCCGGCAAGGCCTGCCGCCGGGCCGGGTGCTGATGCCGCTCGCGTTTGGTTCGATTTTGGGCGGCATGACAACCCTAATCGGGACCCCTCCCAACCTCATCGTTTCCGGTTTTCGCGTCAAAACCGGCGGGGAGAGTTTTGCGATGTTTGATTTCACGCCGGTCGGCTTGGGCGTGGCGACCGCCGGAGTTCTATTTGTCGCCCTGGCGGGCTGGCGATTGGTGCCGGCCCGCAAGCGTTCCGACGCGGAGGATTTCAAAACCGGCGCCTATCTGACCGAAGTTCGCGTCCTGGAAAGCGGCAGGGCCGCCGGCCGCACTTTGCGGGAAATTGGCCGGCAACTTGAGGAGGCGGACGCGCAAGTGCTCAGTCTTGTCCGCAACGATGTCCAAGTCCCCGCCCCGAACGCGAACCGGGTTTTGCGGGCCGGGGATATTTTGGTGATTGAAGCGGAGCCAAAGTCCTTGGCGACGACTTTATCCAGCTTGGGGTTTCGGCTGGTGGAAGATGTTCCTTCGGCGGCGGCCAGGCGCGGCCTCGATGCGGCGCCGAGCGGAATAAACATCCCCCAGCCGCCACCGGCAAAAGCGTCCGGCTCCAGCCCCAAAGAGGACGAGGTTGTGCTGATGGAACTGGTGGTGCGCCCCGCCACGGACCTGGTGGGTCGTTCCGCCACCGACATCCAGTTGCGCACCCGCTACGGCCTCAATCTCCTGGCCATTTCGCGGCAAGGGCAGCGTTCGATCCGCCGGCTGCGTTCGGAAAAAATTCAGGCCGGCGACGTGCTGCTGATGCAGGGTCCGCCGGGTGCCGTGAACAGTTTTGCGTCCGATTTTGGCTGCGTCCCCCTGGCGCCGCGCGCCATTCGCATCCCGGACAAACGGCAGGCTCTGCTGGCCGGCGGCATCATGGCTGCGGCGGTGGCGGGGGCGGCGTTCGGCCTGCTGCCGGCCGCCATTTCCTTCGCCGCCGGGGTGTTGGCCTGCATGGCCCTGCGGGTGGTTTCGCCGCGCACAGTGTACGAGGCGGTGGACTGGCCGGTGATCGTGCTGTTGGGCGCCTTGATTCCGGTGGCTGGCGCCATGGTCACCACCGGCGCCGCCGATGTGGTGGCGCGGATGTTGCTGCAATATGGGGCGCAGGGGAACGCCATTGTTGGCCTGGTCGTGATCCTGGCTGTGACCATGACCTTGTCCGATTTCATGAATAACGCCGCCACCGCCGCTGTCATGTGCCCCATCGCCCTTAGCGCGGCGTCGCAACTGGACGCCCGTCCCGATTCCTTCCTGATGGCGGTGGCCATCGGGGCCTCCTGCGCCTTTCTCACGCCCATCGGGCATCAAAACAACACCCTCATCCTGGGGCCGGGCGGTTTCCGCTTTGGCGACTATTGGCGGCTGGGCCTGCCCCTGGAACTGCTCGTAATCGCCATTGGCGTTCCCTTGCTGCTTTGGCGTTGGCCGTTGTACTGATGAGTGCTGGGGATAAACGACACGCGCCCCCTCACCCTGCCCTCTCCCCCCCCCAAGGGGGGAGAGGGAGAATATCGCCCAAAGTGACAAATTGTGTATTGCCTCCCGGAGACCATACAGTAAGGGTGGCCGGCGGCCATTGATCCTTCCCTCGGATTTCGATGGCCATTGATCGCCGCAGGTCGTAAAAAGGGGCATGAAGCAATGGATTTGTCTGTTGGCGATGTTGGGTGGCGCCGCTCTTTGGGCGGCGGCGCCGACTCCGCCGGCCTGGCCTGCCGAATTAAAGGCGCTGCTGGATTTCGAGAGCGCGCAGGGGTGGGAAGGCGGGATTCAACTCGTCAAGTCACCTGTAAAAAGCGGCGCGCAATCGGCGCGCTGGGCCTTTGGCGAAACCACCGGGTTTTACACCAGCCGCGGGCCGACGAATTGGAGCCAATGCAAGGCGATTTCTTTTTGGGTGCATTCCGCGCGCGCCAGTCGAGCGGAGTTCATGGTTATCCTGCCCTCGCGGCGCGATCCCAAGGTTAATTCCTACTATTCGCATAAAGTCATCGTGGATTGGACCGGCTGGCGCCAGTTGCAACTGCCGCTGGCCGATTTTGACGAGGCCCGCGAACCGGCCGGCTGGGACAAGATCGAGTCGCTGCGCTTCACCGCTTCGGGGTGGGGCCTGAATCCGGACAAAGCAACCGTTTTGCACGTTGATGGAATCGAGTTCGTGGCCGGCGCCGCGCCCGCCAGCCGCCGGGGGCAGCCGAACCACCGGCTCTATGTCCAGCCGCCGCCGCCCGAGGAGTTTTTGCGACGGCTGCGGCGCGAGCATCCGCGCCTGATGTTGACCAGCGCCGACGTGGCGCGGCTGAAGCGGGAAATTCCCGTCCAGCCACAATTGCGGGAGTGGTATGCCGAAGTGAAAAAGCAGGCCGACAGAACACTTAAGGCGGAACCCGGCAAATATGAAAAACCGGACGGCCGCCGGTTGCTGAGCGTCAGCCGGCGGGTGGTGGACCGCGTCTATGCGCTGGGATTCGTCTATCTGATGGGCGAAGGCGAGGCCTACCTGCGCCGCGCCTGGCGGGAACTTGAAGCGGCGGGAAATTTCCCGGATTGGAACCCCAGCCATTATCTGGACACCGCCGAGATGATGCACGCTTTTGGCATTGGTTATGACTGGCTTTATCACGGCTTGACGGAGAACGAGCGCGCGTTCATTCGCGGGCGCCTTTACCAGCACGGCCTGCGGCTTTCCGCCAACACCTATCGCGGCCTAAAGTCCGAGGGCATGCAAAGTTGGAAGACGGTCGAGAACAATTGGAATTTCGTCTGCAACGGCGGCTCGGCCATGGCGGCGATGGCGGTGCTGGACGAACTGCCCGAACCCTGCACGGTCATCCTGAGCGGGACTTTTACCAACATCCAGATACCGCTGGCGCACTTCGAGCCGGACGGCGCCTGGTGGGAAGGGCTGGGTTACTGGCATTATTCGTTGCGCTATTTTGCGCCATATTTGAAATGCCTGGAAAGCGCGTTTGGCACGGATTTCGGCTTCGTCAAAGGTTTGCAGGGCACGGGCTTTTCGCGCACCGGCGATTTCCCCATCCACTTGGTCACGCCGCTGGGCGGCATTTACAATTTTGCCGACTCCGGCAGCGGCGGCAGCCAGTTCGGCCATGCCGCCTTTTTCTTTCTGGCCGACAAATTTCAAAATCCGCTCTATCATTGGTATCAAATCGGCCGGCCCAAGCACGATGTAAACGATCTGCTCTACTTTCGGCCCTTGGCGCAAACGCCGGAGGTGGCGGCGGCGCCGTTGGACCGGCACTTCCGGGGCGCGGAAGTGGCGGTTTGGCGCAATAGCTGGACCGCCCGCGAGGCCGGCTTTGTGGGCTTCAAGGCCGGGCGCAATGGTATTGCCCATTCGCACGAAGACCTGGGCAGTTTTGTCCTTTATGCGCTGGGCGAACCGTGGTTGGTGGACCTTGGCACCGAACACCAAACCTACCTGGCCCACCAGCATTCGTTCAAGCGTTCGGAATTCTATCGCATCCGCGCCGAAGGCCATAACACGTTGGTGATCAATCCCGGCGCGGGGCCGGATCAAAATCCGAAAGGCGCGGCCTCCATCGAGCGCTTTGAGTCGCAGCCGCACCAGGCGCTGCTCGTCGCGGACCTGACTGGCGCCTATGCGGGGGTGAAAAAGGTCCGTCGCGGCCTGCGCTACTTGAACCACCGCGGCGCCTTGCTGGTACAGGATGAGATTGAAGCGGAACGGGAGTCCGACTTGTGGTGGTTTGCCCATACCCCGGGTAAAATCGTCCTGACGGCGGATAAACGCGGCGCGGTCATCAGTCAGCGCGGCAAAAAGCTCCAGGCCGTTCTGCTTTCGCCGCCCGGCGCGGTTTGGCAGGCGCTGCCGGCGGCGCCGTTGCCCTCTTCGCCCAATCCGCCCATCCAGGAGAAGAACGAGAAATACTCCAAGCTGGCAATCCATTGCCAGGGCCGGCAGGCCACCATCGCCGCGGCATTCGCTGCGGTTTATGATTTTGAAGACGCGCCACCGCCGCGCCCCGTCGTGCAGCCGCTGGCTCAGTGGACGCTGGCGCCCGCGCCCCCGATGCTCGCCGATTTGCAGGCTGATGGCCGGACGGTCAAGGACTTTGCGCCGGGCGTATTCAATTACTGGCTGCCAGTGCCGGCGTCTGGCGCGCCGCCCAAGCTGATGGCCGCGGCTCGCGATGCTCAAGCCCGGGTGGCCATTACCGCCGCGGCGCAAGTGCCCGGGCGGGCCGAAATCACGGTTACCGACCCGCGCGCCCCCGCAAATCCCGCGCTTTACCGGGTTTATTTCGTCCCGCAGGCGAAGTAGGCGACGGGCGCGGCCAGCGGCGGCGTTTTAATATTTTTCCGCAAACAGCGAGGCCCAGAGTTGGGTCAGCCGGGCGCAGAGGCCGCGCCGGCGGTATTGCTCCCAAGTAATCAGGCGGGATTTGGCGATGTCGTCCTCGATCGCCTTCTCCACTTGGCGGGCAAAATCGTAATCGTAAATCACCACATTCGCTTCGGCGTTTTGTTTGAACGAACGGGCGTTGAGATTGATGGAGCCGATGGAGGACCAGAGTCCATCCACCACCATTGCCTTGCTGTGCAGCATGGTGGGCTGGTATTCGTATATTTTGACGCCGCCCCGCAACAGTTCATCCTGGTGGTAGCGCGACGCATGCCGGCTGAGCGGTATGTCCATGTTCGGCCCGGGGATCACCACGCGCACATCCACGCCGCGCGCCACCGCCTGCACCAGGGCTCGCCGAATCTGGCTGTCCGGCACAAAATAGGCGTTGGCGATGAAAATGCGTTTGCGCGCCGCCTGCAGCGCCATATAGACCATCAGCTTCGACATCGAGGCCTGGTCGCCCCGCGAACTGGAAACCGCCTGCGCCAGTTTATCGCCGCAAAGCGGATTGGCCGGGAAGTGCGCTTCCCCATGCAAAACCTCCCCGGTCGTGTGCAGCCAATCCTCCAGAAAGATGCTTTGCAACTGCGCCACCACCGGGCCCTCGACCCGCACCGCCAAATCCCGCCACTCGTCGCGCGAGCCCGCGTTGCCCTGCCAGCGCGCGTCGAAGCAAAAGCCGCCGCAATAGCCCACCTGCCCGTCCACCACCACAATTTTGCGGTGCGTGCGGTCTTCGATCTTGTGCAGCGCGTAAAGGCGAATGGGCTTGTAGATGCGCAATTTGACCCCGGCCGCTTTCAGTGTTGTTTCCAGCGGCCCCAGGCGCGCGCCCACCGCGTCCACCAAAACCCTCACCTCGACCCCGTCGCGGGCACGTTCGACCAAGACCTCCGCCAGTTGCCGCCCCAAGGTGTCGTTGGAAAAAATATAAAGCTCGATGTTGATGCTTTTTCGCGCCTGCCGGAAATCCGCCGTCATCCGCGGAAACAGCCCGTCGCCATTCTCCAACAATTCCACTTTATTGTCCGGCCGGATGCCGGCGCGCAAGGTTTGTAGCGAGCGCAGGAACTCGGGACTTTCCACCCCGTAGGCGGGATCATACTGGTAACGGGTGCGTTTGGCGGCGGAAGTGGAGCAGCCGGTCAGCCCGCCCAGGCCGGCGAGCCATAACAGGCAGGCCGCCAGGACGGCGGGAACGAGGCGTTCCTTGGTTCCGGCGCGACTTTCCGCCAGCCGGCGTCGGCCGGCGGCCTGTATTCGGTGCTTTGCGAACATTGTTTTTCCACCCCGTTTTGCCCGCCGACAGGCGAGCATCGTCGGCATGACATTCAACCACGCCAAAAGCCAGGCGTTTTTTCAATCCTATTCCGCGAAAAAATCGGGCGCGGAGGAAGCGGAAAGACGGATGGCGTCCTCGCCCCGGGAGCGGGCGGGCGTGGGGGGCGCGCCCGTTCTTTGGCGTTGCGCGAAGGCCTGCGGAAAGGAAGGCGCCCTTTCCTGGCGGCACCCGTTAGGCCGGCCCGCCTTCCCGCGGGCGGTCCAACGGTCGCTTCACGCCCGCCAGGCGCTCGCGCAGCATATCGGCTCGCCGCAGATCGCGGTCCTCCGCGCTCAAATTATCCGTGGATTGAAGTTGCAAATGTCCAGGCTGCGTGAGCAGAAACAGTTCGTCCACCAGCACCCGCTCGATGCCCGGGAACAGGCCGAGGTCCATCCCCAGGCGCAGCAGTGAAAGCAGGTTCATGGTTTCCTTCGAGGAAATGCTGTGGGCGTTGGACAAAATGCCGTAGGCGCGCCCGATGTGGTTCAGCACCACCTTGGGCTTGCGTTCGAGCAGCGTCGCCCGGGCGTTTTCTTCGTGCTCGATGACCTGGCCGATCACTTTTTCGAGCCGCTGCACAATGCGGTTTTCGTCCTCCCCCAGGGTGCGCTGGTTGGAAATCTGGAAGATGTTGCCGAAGGCCTCGGTGCCTTCGCCGTAAAGGCCGCGCACGGCCAGCCCCAGCTTGTTGACCGATTGAATGATCTGCCCCATGTTCTCGTTCAAAACCAGGCCGGGCAGATGCAGCATGGCGCTGACGCGGATGCCGGTGCCGAGGTTGGTGGGGCAGGCGGTCAGGTAACCCAGCTTGCGGTCGAACGCGAAGGGCAGCTTCTCCTCGAGCCGGGTGTCGAACTGATCCATGATCCGCCAGGTTTCCTTGAGTTGCAGGCCGGGAAGCAGCGCCTGCATCCGCAAATGATCCTCCTCGTTGATCATCACGGAAATGGTTTCGTCGCGGCTCAGCACCAAACCGCTGCCGGGGCCTTTGGCCGCCTGCTCGCGGCTGATCAGATGCCGTTCGACCAGGATTTGCTTCTCCAGGGACGAAAGCCGGTCAATGCTTTCGGAATACGCGTCCTTCATGACCGGCAGCGATTCCACCGCCGGCCTTATCCTTTCCATGGCCCGCAGGCGGTCCGGTTTCTTGGCCCATACTGGGAACGGCAGGTCTTTGAGGTTCCGCGCCAGGCGCACCCGGCTCGAGGTGACAATCCGGTCCTCTGGTCCGCGCCGCCGCGCGCATTCCGCCGGCGATACGAGGAATTCAAAAAGCTTCATGGCTCTCGGTGGTAAGGTGGTCTTCCAGCCGTCGCTGTCTCAGGCGGTTTCTTTGCCTCCCAAGCGGGCGGCCTCCCGGGCTTTCAACGCCCTGATTTCATCCCGCAATTGGGCGGCCTTTTCGTAATCCTCGCGCGCAATGGCCTGTTCGAGTTGTTGAGCCAGTTGCTTGTGCTGGTCGGTGGCCGCCGGCGATGGCGCCGCCGCCGAGCGCGGTGTTTTGCCGGCATGCCGAATGTCGGCATGCATGCTCCGCAGCAAACCTTCCAAACCCGCGTAGAAGGTTTCGTAGCACCGCGCGCAGCCCAAGCGCCCGGACTTCTTGAAGTCGGACTGGGTGTAGCCGCAGCCGGGGCATTTCACTTCGCCGCCGGACGCTGCCTGTTCCAGGGCTTGCGCCGCGCCCAGCCCCAGCACCTGGTCCGCGAGGGCGAACTCGGTGGGGTCATCCAACCCTTTTTCCCGGGCGCATTCCTCGCACATATCGAGCTTTTGCACCGAGTCGCCTACAATCTGGGTTAGATGCACGGTCGCCTTCTTTTCCTTGCAAATGCAGCAAAGCATGGCTGGTTCTCCTCAGATCGGCTCACCCGTGATTTTGGTCAGTTCATGGTATTTGCCAATCAGCATCTTGGTAATCGGTCCGGGACGGCCATCGCCTATCGCCCGCCCGTCAATCCGGGTCACCGGGATGATTTCCGCGCCCGTCCCCGTCAGGAAGCATTCATCGGCGATGTAAAGGTCGTAGCGCGTCAGGTTGGGCTCCGCGACGCTCAAACCGCTTTCGCGGGCCAGGTCCATGACCGTCCGCCGGGTGATCCCGTAAAGCGCTCCGGCCGCCAGCGGCGGGGTCAACAATTGCTGATTCCTGACGATGAAAAGATTATCGCCGGTGCATTCAGCCACAAATCCCTCGTTGTTGAGCATGATGGCCTCCTCCACCCCGGCGATGTTTGCCTCGATCTTGGCCAGCACGTTGTTGAGATAGTTCAGCGATTTAATGGCGGGGTTGATCGCGTTGACCAGGTTGCGTGTTGTGGGCACCGTCACAATCGCCATGCCCTTCTCGTATAATTCCTCCGGGTAAAGCTGGATTCTCCCGGCGATGATGATGACCGACGGATGCGGGCAGCGATTCGGATTCAGCCCCAAGGTTCCCGCCCCGCGCGTGACGATCAACCGGATGTAGCAGTTGCTCAGCCGGTTCCTCCGGCACGTCTCCACCACCGCGCGCGTCATTTCTTCGGGCGTCAGCGGAATCGTCAGCAAGATGGCTTTGGCCGAATGATACAGCCGCTCGATGTGCTCAGGCAGCTTGAAAACCCGGCCGTGATAGGCCCGGATGCCCTCAAAAACCCCGTCGCCGTAAAGCAGTCCGTGGTCAAAAACGGAGATCTTCGCGTTTTTTTCGTCGTAAAATTTTCCGTCAATGTAAACTTTCATGCGCTCGTGCCCGTCAAGCTACGACAGCGGGACGGTTCCTGCAACAAAAACCACGGTTGCGGTTGCGGTGGCGCGGCGGTTTGCCAGGCCGGTGCGCCGCTGGCGGGGGAAAAGGGCGACCCGAGGTTCGTCAGGCGGCGCCGGCAAAGTTGCGTCCTTGCGTCAGCGAAACAAGCCGCGCGCGTATTCGCCATTGCGCCGCGCGTCCGCCACCCGGTCTTTGGACGGGCTGGAGGTTTCGAGCACGATCCATCCCTCAAACCCGATCTCCTTGATGGCCGCCGCCACCGGCCCGTATTTCACCTGGCCGTCTTCGAGATATTTCGGGCCGTTCTTGAAGTGAATTTGGGCCACTTGTCCCTTGAGCAGCCGCAGCTCGGCCGGCACGTCGTAGCCTTTGGTCGCCCCGGTGTTAAAGCAATCGTAATAAATTTTTACCGACTCATGGCCAATGCGCTCGAGGATACGGGAGTTCTGCCGGGCGTCCAGGTAGTTTTCGATGGCCAGAATGACTCCTGCCTCCCGCGCGCGCGGCGCGGCCGCCTTCAGTCGCTGCACCACCACCTCGACCTCCGCCTCCTTGACCTTGCCCTCGCCGTCCAGCAGGTCCCCCTTGCCGAAGAAGGCCACCAGGATGACCTTTGCGCCCAGTTCGCGCGCCGCGTCTATGGATTGCTCCAGCCAGGCCGGCCCTCGCTGGTCGCTGGCCAGCGGGCACTGGTTCAGCAGGCCCATCATCAGCGAACAAATCGGCAGGCCCGTTTCCCGCATCTGCGCTTGGTAGCGGGCTTGCGTCTGCGGATCGGCAATTTCGAGCCGGTCGGCCGGCCCGCCCACGTTGACCTCCACGCCGTCCAGCCCGGCCTGTTTGGCCTGCGCCAGGTCCACCACGCAGGCGCCAATTCTGATGGCCGACGGAGCCCCCCATGCCTGCGGCAGAAGCGCCGCCCCCGCCGCCGCGGCGCCGGCCCCACGTAAGAACGTTCGACGATCTATTTGCATAAACAATGACTCACGATAGCCCGTTTCCCGTTTTCCGGCAACGTTGTTGTGGAGCGGCGCCGGATTCGCCCCCCAGCCGCTTTACAAGGGGTTCTTCGCTGTTTTCGGTGGAATAACGCCGCCAGCCCGGCAGGGCGGTGGAAAATAGCGGTTCCTCGACGTTTCCAG